>Ga0209828_1000890_pt1 | contig 28171 bp, 22 predicted proteins | sample MaitaG_FD_187429 | JGI IMG/M metagenome (GOLD analysis project Ga0209828, IMG submission 187429) | Marine algal microbial communities from Maine, USA - Maine_Asex2 metaG (SPAdes) (version 2) | ecosystem: Host-associated > Algae > Red algae > Unclassified | place: Maine, USA | collected 2015-01-05
GACACCAAGTACGCAGGCGCTCAGCAAGTGGTACAACAAGGCGACCCGAGCGACCCGGCGGTGCAACAGACCACGCGGATCGACAAGTCATCGCAGTGGCTCGCCGACAATCTCACGATCGCTCCCATGCTGATCTTTGTGTTCGGTAAGGCTGGCGGCGAAACGACGACCTTCCCCTGTTTGTGGAACCTATGCCTGGCCGCCCGATCCGAAGGGCTCGGCACCACCATCACCACGCTCCTCAAGCTCCAGAAACAACGAGTCGAAGATCTGCTCGGCATGCCCCGAGATGGCATCTGGGGGATGCATGGCATGGTGCCGATTGGTTACCCGACCGGCAAGTGGGGCGTGCCGAATCGTCGCCCAGCCGAAGAAGCCGTATTCTCCGAGACCTGGGGTGAGCCAGTCCCTTGGTCAGTCCCCGAAGCCCTCTGGCCACCCACCTAAATCCGGGTCAGACCCCGACTTCCGGGTCAGACCCCGACTTCGGCGGGGACGATTTCGGCGCGGTCGGTACGCCAGAGAAGCTCGGCGCCGACGACCAGTACCAGCGTGACCGCCCCCATGCCTGCGAGCGTCTGGCGCAACCCAACGGCATCCGCGAGCAGCCCGAGTGGGTAAGAAACAAGCCCGAATGCGCTGAAGCCCAGGCCTAGTAGGGATTGGATGCGGCCGTGGTAATCGCTACTACTCAGGCTGAGCGCCAGGGTTGCGTTCATCGATTGGAAGCCTGCGGTCGAGGCGCCCACTACGAATGCCGCAAGCAATGCGATGTTGAACGACGGCGCCCAGCTCATAAATACCAGCCCGAACGCCAGCGCGATACCGGAGATGACCTGGACTCGGGGCCCTTGGGCCAGCACGCTGCGGGCGACACCGATACCCGCAATCAGTCCGCCGCAGGCGCCCACGAGCGACAGCAACGCAAACCCTTCGGGCCCCCGCTGAAAGAAGTCTTCGGACACGCTCGGCAAGAATGCGATGTAAGGGAACCCGACCATCGTCACCAGAATCGCAAGCGATACAACGATGCGAATCGAAGGCACCGAGTACGCGTACCGCAGCCCATCGTGCATCTCGACGAGTGGCGCTCGCTGGGGGCGGTCAGGGTTTGGCAAGCCAGCGTCCAAGAACAGGAAGCAGATCACGGCGAGCACGCTGAGGCCCGCGCTGAATAGATAGATACCCGCAAAGCTCAGCCAAGTAACACCAAGGAACACGCCAGCCAATGCGGGGCCAATGACCCGGTTGCTATTCATGGAGATCTGCGCCAGCGCCACGGCGTTGGGGATCAACTTTGGGCCGACAATGTCGATCGTGAAGGCCATGCGAGCGGGGACCAACGTGGCAAACGCCATGGCCTGGGCTGCCGAAACAACAATCAGCATCCAAAACTCGGTGACGTCGAAGACTTCGGCCAACCCAAGCAGACAGTTACTGAGCGCCAAGAACGCGGTCGCCCCCAACAAGAGTTGCCGCTTGGGAACCCGATCGGCGAGCACTCCACCGATCGGTGTCATGATCAGCGACACGGCCCCGAAGGCAAGCGTCACCAGCCCAAGTGCAGCGTTGTCGCCGCCAAGGTCCTTGGCCAGCGCGCCGCGCGCGACAATGCCACTAAAGATCGACAGGTAGTACAGGAACGTGCCGAACCAGATGATTCGGAACGCCGGAATCGAGAACGAAGCCAGCGTGGGCGTTCGTTCCTGGCCGGGCGCTGCCTCGGGAGTCTCCGGCGTATCGACAGTCACTGAATGTGCAGGCTATGCGCCCAACTCTCCACCGAAGCCCGTCGCAACGCCAATGTGAAGCATGACCTAAAGCGTGAGTACACCGTCGGCGTCGAGGTCGCCCGTCATACCGATGGCTTCCTTGGTCGTCATTGCTGCAGCTGCGTCGATGTCGGTGACGCGACCCCACGTGCGTGAGCCGTCGGCCGTGCGCAACGCACACAGTCCCTGTTCCGGACCGTCGGCGCTGTGCATAACCGTGTACGCCTCGACGGTAACTGCACCCGTGTGATCCGGCGCAACCGGTGTTGCGGGTACCTGGTCGACGCGATCTTGAACGTCGGCGGCCCGGAAGCCACCAGCCGGCGGCTCGGTTGAATAGAGCCCGATCGCATGCTTGGTCAAGAAGCCGCCGTTGGCGCTCACCAGTCCGAGCGAACCGGAATCGTCGCGCAACACATTGATCATGGTCGCGATCGAGTGAGTCACATAGTTATTTAACGGCCCACCCGCAAACGTGAGTCCGCCAGTCTGAGTGAGCTGGCGATCCTCGCTGAAGCCGATCGATTCCGCCCCTACCTGTACCGCCGAGGGAAAACAAGAATACAAGTCGATGTGATTCACGTCGCCGGGCCCAACTCCACCGAGGGCGAAGAGTTCCTTGCCCGCTTCGACGATCGCTGGCGACGAATGCAGGTCTCGTCGGTTCGAGACCGCATACGTGTCGTGCGCGTCGGTGCCCACCAAGGGGAATACCCACTTGTCGCGGGGTACTCCGGCCGACTCGGCGGCTTCGACCGAACAAAGCAAGATCGCAGCCGCCTGATCGAGATCCCAATTTGAGTTCATTGCCTTGGTGTACGGGAACCCAACCATTCGGTTAGTTGGACTACTTTCGCGAATCTCGGCCGCCGTCATCGGCGTGCGAGTCCACGCAAACTCGTTCGCAACGGCCTGAGCGTTGAAGGTTTGCCACAGCTTTGCAATTCGGTCGCGGTGCTGGTCGATGGTCTCGCCGCGAGCGTGACGAATCGCCGACTCGAAGAGTGGATAAAAGTGGATCGGCATCTCCATGCCGCGCTGGTGCTCGAACTCGGTATGCATGGAAACATCGGCGCCGAACATCTCATCGGGCGTCACGTCGACCTGTTTGGTGAACGGAACGGTCATCTCGGCTCGACGCTGGCGGCGCCGACTCCAGATCGTCTCGGCTCCGCAGAAGATCGCTGCGTTCATTTCGCCGGCTTGGATCCGGCTCGCAAGTGAGTTGAGGTAGGACTGTGGAGTATTGCCGCCATTGGCCGACAGGGATGTGCGGGCCGCAGAAGCACCGACTGCGTCAGCAACAAGTCGTCCTGGGTCGCTGTACTTCCAGGCACCTTTCACGACCCCGACATGGTCGAGCCTGCTGAGTAGGCCAGGGGCACCGGAGTCAGCGGCTGCGTCGCGCACGACCTGTTCCATGAGCGCTACCGCTTCGAGTGCTTCGCTGAGGTCGTCGGGCCGCTGCATCGCCTGAGCAACGCCAACAATTACCGGGGTACGAGGATCAATCGTCATGTCCGAGAAGTTAGCTGCGAGTCAACGGATCACCCTAGTTCGACGACTTATCGAGCTAGCTCTCGACGGGCTCCGTTGACATGGCTACCAAGGCTGTTTCCCACAAATTTCAACAAATTCCAATTGTGCGCTTGGCTCTCCCGCGTGGGGAGACCCAAGGTAATGACGTGCTGTCGATGCCAATTGGGCACTCGCCCGAGCTTCTCGACTTTCGATCAAGTCGTTACGAAACTACGACAAGTCCGGCTTGTTGCCAGCGGCATTCCTAGATCCGCAATCTGGCTACCGGTACTACCGCCTTGAGCAGCTTGCTCGAGCCGAGGCCATCGGCTCGCTACAGATGGCGTCTATGCCACTACCAACGACCGCCGAAGCCTGACGCTATAGCCAGGGTCAGGACGGCGACTCGGTCGGCGGTCATGCTGTGGCGAAGGCCAGAGCATGACTTTTCGCGTGTAGCTGCACTCGTTCCACAAACGCTCTACTATGCACGGCCGGTGGACGACGGCTCTTCAAAACTCTCGAACGCTATGGCCGCAGCAGCCATTGGCGTGCTTCAACTTAGCGTGGCGATCTCGCTCGCTGCGTTGATTTTTGCTGGCCCGATCAGCAGCGGCGCGGCGCGAGCCTCGGCAGGGTTCGTGCTCGGCACAGCCATCGTCTCGGGCCTGGTTGGTGCCACGAGCAAAATGTCGGTGGCTATCGCCGGGGCCCAGGACACCGCCGCAATCCTGGTCGCCGCAGCCGCAGCCGCAATCGTCGCCACGCCGGAAATTACCGCCGACGAGGTGGTCCCAACGGTGTTCGTGATGATCGCGATCGCAGGCGTCGCTACCGGCCTCACGTTCTGGTTTCTCGGCCGCTTTGGTCTCACCACCTTTGTTCGATTCCTGCCGTTCCCTGTGATCAGCGGGTTCACTGCTGGCACCGGTTGGCTGCTACTGCGGGGCGGTATCGAAGTCATGCTTGGCCACCCGGTCGAGTTGGGTGACCTCGCCGATCTGGTGCAGTGGGAACAACTCAAATTCATCGTGCCCGGCCTGGTGCTTGCGCTGGTGATGATCACCGTGGCCAATACCCGGCTTCCGAACACGTTGGTGAGCGTGGCAATCATTGGCGGCTCGGTGCTCTTCCATGCCGTAGTCCGCGCTACATCTGACCTTGACCAAATACGTGCCGATGGCTGGCTCGTTGGTCCGTTCGCCGATGGCGATGGCTGGGCGCCGATTGGCCCAAGCGACTTCCGGGCTGCGAACTGGACCGTGCTCCTGAGCAACGGATTGCCCATCGTGGCCATCGTGGCCGTGTCTGTCGTTGGCCTGTTGCTGAATCTGAGTGGACTCGAGAACGGCCCCGACACCCAGATCGATATGAACGCCGAAATCCGTTCGGCGGGTATCGCCAACGTGTTCGGCGGAGCGGTCAGCGGATTGATTGGCTATCACTTACTCGGTGACATCGTGCTCGGCCGTCAGATCGGCGCCCGCGGCAGAGCAGTACCAATCACCATTGCCGGCATGGCTCTTGCCATCTTTCTCATTGGTCCCGATCTGATTGGGCTCGTTCCTCGGTCGGTTGCCGGAGGTGTCCTGGCGGGACTCGGCATCGGCTTGTTAGTGACATGGGTGCGCACCTCGCTACCGCGCATGAACAAAAGCGACCAAGCGCTGAGTGGACTCATCCTGCTCTCGATTGCCGTGCTGGGGGTGCTCGCCGGGGTGGGTGCGGGTGTGGTCGTTGCGGCCGCAGTTTTCATCGTCAAGTACAGCCGGACTGATCCGGTGCGCTACATCATCGAAGCAGCGGGCCGAAGCAGGATCGACCGCAGCCAGCGAGACGAAGCCATCCTGGCGTCGGTCGCCCACCAAGCACTCGCATTCGAGCTCCAGGGATATCTGTTCTTCGGCTCAACGACCGGAGTGCGACGCCAAATAGACGAGCGCGTCGCCGACTCGTTGACCCGGTTCGTGATCATCGACTTTGCCCGCGTCACCGGTATCGACTCAACCGCAGCAACCGGGCTCAAGGCAATTGCCACGCAACTTGCCACCAGCGATGTCACCGTGATTTGGAGTGGAGTCACTTCCAACGTCGCAGCTGAGCTTCTTCGGGACGACCTCGACATGTCTCACCGTCACTACGATCTCGACCATGCGATTTCATGGTGCGAGGCTCAGATTCTCGACTCAGTCGACGAGTCGTTCATGCCCGACCGGCAAACATCCGAACCGGCAAACGATGCCACGATGACCATCTTGGACCTTCCTCTTATCAACCTCAAAGCTGGCGAAACGTTGATCTCGGCTGGCGACACCGACTCCGATATCTACATTGTTGAAACTGGAACACTGACCGCCTGGATCCCTTCGGAGACCGGCGAATTACTCCGCATCCGGCAGGTCCTGCCGGGCGCATCCTTGGGCGAGATTGCGTTTAGTACTGGCATGGCTCGCACTGCCACGGTTATCGCCGACACCCCGTCGGTGGTGCGGGTGCTCACACTGGACCGCTTTGAGGAGCTCACGAAAAGCGACCCAGCTGCAGCTATTGCGGTGCAGCAGGAGTTGCTGCGCAAGCTGAGTGCACGGTTGACATCATCCACAGCAATGGTTCGCGACCTATTGCGGTAACTAGTGTCGGGGGATGACCCGTCGAATCGTTGTAACCGGAGCTGGCCGAGGAATTGGCCTCGGCATTGCCAAGAAGCTGATCGCTGATGGCCACCAGGTCTGGGGCACAGCCCGAAACCCTGACAGCGCCAACGAGTTGGTGGCCGCAGGTGTGGCTGGCGTGCTCACACTCGATGTTGGCGATACGAGTTCGATCGAGGCGTTTGGCCGTGAGCTTGCTGGCAAGGTCGACTCGCTCGACGCGCTGATCAACAATGCGGGGATGACTTCAGTTGATCTTGGTGTCGATCGACGAGCACAAGGACCGCTGCAAACCACCAAAGAAGTTGTGTTGCGCCAGATCGAGGTCAACGCGGTCGGCCCGATGCTCGTGACCCAGGCAGTGCGGCCGCTTCTCGGCGGCGGCACGAACCCCGTCGTGCTCAACGTGTCATCGCAACTTGGCTCGATGGTGGTCGGCGCTCAGATGCCATTCGACGTTGGTTACAACTCGTCGAAGTCCGTCATGAACATGGTCACAGTCATGTCAGCGACCGCCGACAAAGACGTTGCCTACGTGGCAATCCATCCGGGGTGGGTACAGAGCGATATGGGTGGGCCAAAGGCCGCAATCAGCGTCGATGAATCCGCGACCGGCATCGTCGACGTCTTCAATGGACTCACTGCCGCGGACTCGGGCCGCTTCATGAAGATCGACGGCACCGACCACCCTTGGTGACCGCTCGCCAAAACGAGAGATCGGACCTCACCTTGCAGTGAGGTCCGATGTCGTTGGCGGAAGGTATGGGATTTGAACCCATGGATACGTTGCCGCATCAACGGTGTTCGAGACCGTCCCTTTCGTCCGCTCAGGCAACCTTCCGCCACGGATCGTAGCGGGACCGCAACGAGGTTCCGTCGCGAGATTGCTACCTGGATCTCAACCGTTCGGTGGCCTGACGCAGTGCCACCGTTAGCAAACGGCGCCGCAGTCGTGCCGACCAGTTGTCGATCATCTGCGCGTCGAGCACGCGCCGCTCTACAAGTTCATAGCCGTGACGGTCCAGCACTTGCCATAAGCCGACCAAACCAGGATGCAACGTGTCCACACCGACCTCGGCACCGCAGTGACTCATCTCCAGGAGCTCGGATCGAGTAACCGGCCTTGGTCCAACGACTCGCATTCTGCCAGCGAGCACTAGCCCGAGCTGGGGAAGTTCGTCGAGGCCGCTGTGGCGCAACCAGCGCTCGAACCTGCGCTCCACATGAAGTTCCATTGGCAGGCCGGATGCAAGTTCGACCAGCCCACCGGCCCGCCGCTCGTTTGAGGGAACTGCGGCCGTCGCAATCTTGGGAACCCAGATTGGCGTGCGGGCGAACCCGACTCTCTGGTGCAGCACCAGAAGTGGACGCTGCCCGCGTACTAAACGAGCGAACATGAGGACGCCAATCGTTGCCAGCCACAACGGAGCGCTTAGCAGCACAACGAGCCGAACAAGCGGGGACTCGCCAGGCGCAATCTTTCTTGGCCGAACCGCCGAATCGTCGATCAGTGAGGCGACGAGCTTCTGGTCTGGCGTCACGGTTGCTTGTCCAGATCAGACCAGGCGAGCCCAACAAGAAGCCCAACGGGAATGCCAGTCGTGACCGTGACCAGTGGCCAGTCGACTGCGCCATGTACGGTCACCGCGACCAAGCCAACAGCAACCGCGCAGCGCCCAAGCCCGGGTACGGACCAGGCTTGTCGCAGCGCACGCGCCAATGCTCCCACTCCCAAAACCAGATATGGGAGCGCGCCGAGCAGGCCCCAGGCCGCAAGCGGCTCAAAGACCACGTTGTGGGCGTGAGCGCCAATGGATTGTTGTTGAGAGGCGAGTCGACTCGCGGCCTGATCACCAAACTGGTTCGGTCCAACGCCGAGTAACGGATGGGAACGGAAGTCTTCCCACGCGAGCTTCCATCCGTCGATGCGACCGAGACCGACATCTCGTTGCACCAGGTCATAGCGAAAGTTGTCTCCTGGGCCGACCAGCGACGAGGTAACGGCAGCCTGGCTCATCGTTGGCGCGGCGCCGAGGAACTGGCCGAAGTACGCCGTGCCGGGGATCACCAAATCCCAGCGAACCGCAAAGTCCCCGACCGGCACACGCGACTCGACCGACAGACTGGCGGTGATCGATTCACCCGGCTCGAGGTCCGCAGGTAGCTCCCACCAGTCTTCGGTCCAGATCAGTTCATCGGGCCCGATCCAACGAGCACTGATCAGCACACGATCGTCGCCTTGTTGCGGCCACAGCCGTGAACTCTCGTTGGTGACTTCGACATCGACAAGGCCGGGGGCAATGGTGACCTCGAACTCGCCAGGCGCATTAATCTGCGAGCCATAAAAGGCTTGATCGCCCAATTGGTCGACCCGGGTGGTCCACGCAGAGGACAACGTAAAAACAATTGCTGCGAACACCACGAGACTTGCGACCACCATCGCATCGCTGCGGCGGCGTCGCAGAACCACCCATGTGATTGCCGCTGCGCATCCAGCAACCAGACCTCCCCGGCTGATCGTTAGAACGAGCGCCATCACCGATACCACCAAGGCAGCCGCCTGGGCGTATCGCAGCCGAAGGGTAGCGATCGAAGCAATCGAGGCTCCAAGCGCCATGGCTGCGACGTTGGCGTGAGACCAGGGTCGTGTAAGGCGGTCAAAGGGCCCGAGCTGAGTGACGCTGCCAACAAAGGCGCGTGTGAGGTCTATATCTTTGCCCCAACCCCAGACACCAAGGCCAAAGATCGCAGCCACAGCCACACCAGAGCCCAGGGCCCGCAGCACTCGTTGAGCATCTCGAGCCGTCGTGATCACCGACCGGGTGACGGGAATGAGCAGAATGACAACGCTCAACCGGGCAGCACCCGCTGTCCCGAGCACCTTGTCCTCGCTTGTAAGTACCGAAGCCCAAACGGCGAGCAACCAGCAGTAGGCAATGGTGTCGATCCAGTCCGGCCGATGCCATGTTGGGAGGCGCATGCTTCGAATGGTCAGCACAACAACGGCAACCAACGCCACGATGACCAAGAGCCGCAGCTGCAGTTCGGTCCAGGCGTTCGTGGTGACTGACACGTTGAAGGGCGCACTTGCAGCAAGGCCAACCAGCACAGCACGTGGCCACCGATGAGACTCTTCCGACACTACACAGACCCTACGCGCCAAGATGGTCCCATGACGAGCGACCAGCCGGACCGACCCCATTCGTCTTCACCGATGAGCGGAGCGCTTGCCAACAAGGTTTTCGGTGTTGGATTGGCCCGCACGGGCACGACGTCGTTGCACCACGCCATAAACGCTCTTGGCCTGCGGTCTGCGCCAGACTCCCTACCGCTACTCGATGGAATCGACCTGGACTTCCTCGCCAGCCACGACGCGTTCTTTGACAACCCGATCCCGTTTCGCTACAAAACGCTCGACGCGATCTGTCCGAATAGTCGGTGGATTGTGACTCAACGTCCGGTCGACGACTGGCTGGCTTCGATGGAATGGCTCTACGGACCCGGCATCGATCGGTTACCCGCCAACATTCGCAAACTCGGTGATCGGGTTCACCGCCAACTGTACGGATCGGACAAGTTCGACCCCGATCGTCTGCGGTCGATCTACGAGCGCCATTACGGTGAGCTAGCGGAGTGGTTAGGCGACCGTCGAGTGGCCTGGATCCATGTCGATCAAGGGCTCGACTGGGCACCGATCTGTGAACTACTCGACTTGCCGATCCCAAAAGTCAAGTTTCCTCACACCAATCAGAGGCGCCGTCGAAGGATGGGGCGGCGCCAATAGCTGAACACTCTCACCACAAACCTGCGAACATGCTTGCGTGCCTCTGGTGGTAAGTCCCGCGATCGTTGTCGCCGCTCACGACCGACCTGCGGAATTGCAGCGGCTACTCGAATCGGTGCTCGCCGCCGACATCGGTGCCGACACGCCGCTGGTCATATCTATCGACGGCGGCGGTACACACCACGCCAGAGTCCGTGCGTTGGCGGACCGATTTCGCTGGCCTTATGGTCCATACGCGGTTGTGGACCACGAGCATCTCGGTCTCGTCGAACACTTTCATCGGTGCGGTGACCTCACTCAAGAATACGAAGCAATCGTGCTGCTCGAGGACGACCTCGTCGTCGGTCCCGGCTTTCATCGCTGGGCCTCAGCCGCGCTCGCATTCGCGGCTCGGGACCAACGCATCGCAGGAGTGAGCTTGGCCACACCTTTCTTCGACGGCTATCGGCACCTGCCCTTCGAACCCGTGATCGACGGATCCGACGGGATCTACGCTCAAGTGCCCTGGTACGACGGCATGGCCTGGACCGACTCGATGTGGGGCAACTACCGAGCAGCCACAATCCGTGCAACTACTCCGCTTCACCGTGCCCTAGACACCCTCGACGGCGACGAGTGGTTTCCCAACGCCATGCGCTATCTCGTGCAAACCGACCGGTATTACCTGCTGCCGCGCCACGCCCATGCCACCAACTCGGGCGCTCCAGGTGCGCACTTCGACGCTGCGACTAACTACTTCCAAGTGCCCCTTACCTTGCGAGCACCTGCTGATTGGCGGCTGATGTCCGTCGATGAATCCCTGGCGATCTACGACGATCACCTTGAGCTTGACCCGGGAGCGCTCAAGAAGCTCGTGCCCGACCTCAACGACTACGACCTGACCGTGGACCTGCTTGGAACACGAGATCTGACAACGTGCGCCGCCGACTATGTGCTCACGACCCGCAGCGCCGCCAATCCAGTTCGACTTTGGGGAGCGTCGATGCACCCACTTGTCGCAAACTTGACTCACAACGTGATCGGCGATGCCATTCGACTGGCGCAACGAAAAGACGTGATCGATTCCGCGGGGAGCGAATCGCAGGCCATGGCAACGCTGACCAAACACGCCGACCGAGGGCGCTTACCATCGGGCCGCCAAGCCGCACGCCAGCTCCGCGGCGCACTGAAAAAGAGGTGGCGACGTGAACCCTGATCAACGGCCCGCGCTCACCGGAGCCCGGATGGTGAGCGCGGCCGGGTTCAACCTTGAGATAGCACCGTCGGTCGTTTTGGTCTACGACGTATCGCTTCTGCCTACACGCTCAGTCAAGCGGCGGCACCGCAAAAGTAGCCACCCATTCCGGGCCGCTGGATCATTGACCCCCGAGGTCGACATCATCGTTGCTGCGGGCCCTGGTTCACCGGTGGCAGCAGTAACCGTCGAACTCTTGGCTGCACTCGGCGTTCGGCGAGTCGTGACCGTTGGGGTGGCGGGATGGCTCCAAGGCAAACCCCCGCATGGCCACTACATCGTCGAACGAGCAGAGAGTGACGAGGCAACGTCGCATTACTACGGCGGCGATCTACACGCCAACCAAGGCCTGACCGAATCGCTTGTTTCGGCGCTTGCCGCAACGACCGCAGTCGCTCTCACGACCGACACCCCTTTTCGTCACACCCCTGACCGGCTTGAGTCGCACCGGCGCCGGGCTTCACTGATTGAAATGGAGTGTGCGGCGGTGTTTGCGGCAGCCAACCACTTCGAGATTCGAGCCGCGTCCGTGCTGGTCGTGAGCGATGTGTTTCATGACGACGGATGGCGCCGCCTGCCGAGCGGCCAAAATTCCCAGATCCTGCAGCAGGCCGTGTCAGCCGCTGGCAGTGTGTTGCACTCCGCGTGACCGCTGACATTGCGCTCGTCCACGACGTGCTGGGTGCTCGAGCTGGCGGCGAGCGGGTGCTACTCGCCCTGGCCCGAATATTCCCCCAGGCAATGGTCTATACGTTGCTCCACGAGCCCAATGCAACGTTCGAAGGGTTCGAAGGGCGCCAGGTTGTGACCTCATGGCTGCAGCGTTCAGCGTGGCTCCGTCGGAACTATCGAGCTGCACTGCCGGTCGCCGCACCCACCTACTCGTTCACCAAAGTCGACGCTCACGTAACGATCTGCTCGACCTCGGGGTTGTCACACCATGTCCGCACAACAGGCGCCAAGGTTGTGTATTGCCACACGCCGGCCCGCTGGCTTCACGACACCGACACGTACTTGTCGGGATTCGGTGCGCCGCTTCGCACTGCGGTCAAAGCGGTCGCCCCCGCCTACAAGCAAATGGACAAGCGAGCGATGGCCTCGGCAGATCGGGTGGTCGCGAATTCGCATCAGGTGGCTGCGGAGATAGCCGAGATCTACGGGATCAAAGCCACCGTAATTTCGCCTTGTTCTTCGCTGAGCATCGACGGGCCAGTGCAACCAATTCCCGGGGTCGAATCTGGGTTTGTGCTGAGCCCGGCACGGCCACTCGGCTATAAACGACTCGATGTGCTCGTCGATGCAGCCCGACAGCTCCCGGACCTCAAGGTGATCCAGGTCGGCGAAGGGCCGCATCGCCAAGCCCTCCTCGATACCGCTCCCGCGAACTTCCAATCGGTCGGCACCGTGTCCGACGCACAGCTGCGTTGGGCGTATCGCCACGCCCATGTCGTAGCGCTCACCTGTGCCGAGGACTTTGGTCTCGTGCCACTCGAGGCAGCGGCTCACGGTGTGCACACCGTGGCCCCGAATGCCCGCGGCATGCTCGATCACAACGAAGACATGATGACTCGATACCGGTTCACTTCAGTGCCCGAGCTGGTGGCTGCGATCACGGCGGCCCCACCACCGACCGGGTACTTCGATGCTCAGCACCTTGGCGTCGAACGTTTCGCCGAAGAAATCAATGAAGTGGTCGCCGACGTTCGATGACACGGCCGCACTTCATTAATGGCCGAGTGCTCATGCGCGAGCACGGTGGCGTTCGCCGTTTCGCCAGCGAAGTCAGCGTTCATCTGCCGACTACCTGCGTACTTCAGCCGAGGTCTGCCAAGTATCCGTGGTCGGGCCGGGTTTGGGAACAAACACGCCTGTTGCGCGCCAGCGCAGAAGGCGTGCTGCTGAGCATGGCCCATAGCGGACCGCTTCGACATCGGCGCCATGTTGTGGTGATCCACGACTTGTTGGCGCTTTCCGATCCCGGCTCAGTTCATCCTGCGTACGCGTTACTGCTTCGCCGCCAGCTCCCGCAGCTCGTCGGGCGGGCGGCCATGGTTGCCACCGTTTCCGCGCATGTAGCCGACCAAGTGGCGGCGACGTTCGCCCTTGCGACAAGCCGGATCGAAGTTGTACCTCCTGGCATTAGTGACGTCTTCCGGCACGCCTCCCCTGGTGCTGCACATGGCCGACTGAGGCTCGACAGGGAGCGCCCGGTTGTCGCCGCACTCCTTGACCCAACCCCGCGCAAAAACCGCCCCCAGCTGGAGGAGCTGCTGCGGTCCGTAGCCACCGATCGGCCCGACGCTCAAATAGTGGTAGCTGGCCGAGCGACCCCGGCAGCGTTTGGGCGATCTTGGCGCCAAGCAAATCGGCAGCGACACCCACAACCCGGATTCTTAGATCTCGGCGCGGCTGCAGATATCGAGCTGGCAGCGATGTACCATGCCGCCGATGTCTTCGTGTCACTGACTGCTGGCGAGGGATTCGGGTTACCTGCTGTCGAGGCCGCCTACTCCGGAGCCGCAGTCGTAACAACCCCAGTGCCATCGATGACAGAGCACGGGCCTCACTCGGCCCTGATCGTGAACTCGCCAGCAGAGGCACACTGCGCCGTTATGACTCTTCTCGATGATGCAGGTCGACGCAAAGAACTGTCGGCCGCTGCACAAGAACAGCTTGGTGACTTGCAGTGGTCGCAAAGTGCGGCGAGATTAGAAGCCATGATGAACGGACTCGACGCCAAGTGACCGCGCCCGCACTCCGCACAACACACGACTCGGTGTATGCCACCGTGAGCTACGCCGACGTGTTCGACATGCCGATTGAACTCGACCACTTGCACCGCTACCTCGTTGGCAGTTCCCTGTCGCTAATCGAAACTTCAATGGTGGTCGACGATTTGGTCACCGCAGGCAAGCTCCAGCGGCGTGACGACGTCGTGTACCTAGCAGGCCGCCACGAAGTCCTTGCCATCTACGACGAGCGGACTCAGCGCGCCGCATCGATGTGGAAGCACGCCGAGAAGTGGGGGCAACGGATTGGTCGTATTCCACTGGTGCGCATGGTCGCCGTTACGGGTGGACTCGCAGTCGACAGTGTCGCCGACCACGACGATATTGACTTCTTTATTGTGACTCGGCCCCGCCGATTGTGGCTGACTCGGCTCATGATCATTGTGCTGGGCCGGTTAGCGGCCCGCAAAGACATCGACCTCTGTCCCAACTTTCTTGTGACCACTCGTGCGGTCGAGATGACGGACCAAACCCTGTATGCAGCGCGCGAGCTCGCCCAGATGATCGTGATCGTCAACGATGAACTCTGCCAGCAGGTTCGCCGATCCAACGCCTGGATGTTTGACTTCCTGCCAAATGCAACCGTCGAAGGCGATCGCAGTCATCTCAGTGATGTAACTCCAACGAGAGCTCAAAAGTGGGCCGAATGGTTTCTCCTACTCCCCCCGTTCAAGCTCGTTGAGACGTGGGAGCGCAAGCGCAAGATCGCCAAGCTGACAAAGGTCGCTTCGCGACGTCCCGAAGTTGGGGCGCCCGATGAGTCTTCCTTCTCAGCCGAGATCTGCAAGGGGCACATGGTGGGCAATGCTGCGGGCATCGATGTCGCTTGGAAACAGCGACTCACTCGCCAGTGAGAACCCTGCCATGACCACGACCCCTTTCGACACCCAAGCGTCTACCTACGACTGCGTGGCCGAGTCTGCCCTTGGTGCTGAGCTGCGTCGCCGGGTCCATGCGGTGTTGAACGACCGGATCGAGCCAGCTGACCGCGTCGTCGATCTCGGTTGCGGGTCCGGTCTCGATGCTGCCTGGATAGCGCCGCAGGTCAGGAGTGTGCAGGCCTTCGACTCTTCGGCCGACATGGTCGCTCGCACCCGCGATCGGTGTCGCGACTTTGCCAATGTTTCGGTCGATCACGCAGGCGTGAGCGAGCTAGAAATTGACCGACCCGTCAATGTTGTGCTCGCGAATTTCGGTGTCATCAATTGTGTTGGCGATCTAGCGGCCTTTGCACCGCGACTTCGAGCAATGTTGGTCCCCGGCGGCGAAGCAGTGCTTGTGTCAATGGCCCGCTGGTGCCCAATCGAACTCGCAATAGGCGCGGCAACCTTGAACCGAGGGCTGGTCACCAGACGCACCAATGGCGCTGCAACCGGGGACTACTCCGGAATGGAGTTGCACTACGCGTCGGCCCTGAATTTGGCCAAGCGCTTTGACGGCCAACTAGAACTCGTGCACGCCGAATCCCTAGGACTGGTTCTGCCACCCTTTGAGCAACGAAACTGGGTCCAACGACGCCCTAAACTGCTCGGAGCTTTGGCTCGGGCCGACCAAGTTCTTGGCGATTTCGGCGCACAGCTCCATCTTGGCGATCATCACATCGCGGTATTTCGGCGGAACCCATGACCTTCATTCTGACGGTGCCCGGAACCGAGGTCGAACTCGCCGAAAGAGACCACGGACTTGTCGCCGATGAATGGGTTTTCACCTCGGCTGGCGAAGGTATCTGGGATCTGATCCGACCGGAGCGCAGCGCAGCATTCGCGACTTTCGCCGAGGATTACGCGGCAGTGCGATCTGCGGAACATCGAGATATGACACCCGGCGAGATTCAAAAACTTCCGACCGTTCGGCCTGACCATCCGCTCGCTGACATGTGGCAACAACGGGCTGCCAGTCACCAGAGGTTTACGTCGGCTCTTGCAGACATCAAGCCCGGTTGCGCGCTTGACATCGGCGCCGGCTGTGGGTGGCTAGCTGCCGACCTTGCTCGCAAAGGGTGGCAAGCTGCAGCGATCGATGTGACCATCGATGGCGGCGACGGCCTATCCGCCGCCCGACATCACGGTGCGCAGCTCCTGCTCGCCCGAGCCGAGATGGAGGCCTTGCCCTTTAAGGCCAACTCGATCGACTTGGCCGTGTTCAACGCATCTCTGCACTACGCCGGTTGCGCCGGCACTGCGCTTAGCGAGTCAGCACGGGTAGTTCGCCCCGGGGGCTTCGTGGTGGTGTTGGATTCGCCCGTCTTTGCCGATCCGACGGCTGGCCACGCAATGGTTCAGGAATTCGCAGCTCACACCATCGCGACGCTTGGCCTCGAGGCCGCCGAACACGCGGGCCCTGGGTTTCTGAGCGAAGCCGACCTAGACAGCTTGGATTTTCGGCAGGTAGACCCGCCGAAGCGATTGCGAAGCCGACTACACCAGTGGCGGGGCGCTCGTCGTCTTGGACGCGAGGCCGCCTCTCGCCCACTACTCATCGCGAAGATCGGAGACAGCCCATGAAGGTGCTACTTGGTCATGCCTACTTCCAGTACTTTGACCCCAAGCTCGAAGAAGCGAATCGGCCGTATCCGCCGCTTGGCACATTGATTGCTGCGGCACTTTTGCGCAAAGCGGGCCACGAAGTCGTTGTCTTCGACGCCATGCTCGAACGGTCTACTCGTGGCTGGTCCGAGCGGCTGCAGTCAGAGCAGCCCGACGTAGCGGTGTTGTTCGAGGACAACTTCAACTACTTGTCAAAGATGTGTCTCGGACGCATGCGCGACGCCGCTTTTGAGATGCTGCATGCTGCCAGGACCGTCGACACTTTTGCCATCGTGGCCGGATCCGACGCAAGCGATCACACCGCGGAGTTTCTTGATGCAGGCGCGAGCGTCGTTATCTCTGGTGAGGGCGACCAAGCACTGTTGGACTGTCTTGAGTTGCTTGATCCTGCGGCACCGACCTCCTTGGCTCTGCGAGACGTTGCCAGCGTCACGGTCAGGCTCGACAACGGCACGCTGCATCACGGCGGTGACCGCAAGAATCTGAAATCGCTCGACGACATTCCCTTTGCTGCCCGCGACTTGATCGATGTGGAGCGGTACCGGTCGATATGGAACCAGGCTCATGGGCGGTTCTCGCTCAACATGGTCACGACCCGGGGCTGCCCATATCACTGCAATTGGTGCTCAAAACCCATCTGGGGCCAGCGCTACAACGCGCGCTCCGCTCAGAACGTGGTCCGGGAAATGGTTGAACTGCGAGACTCCTACGGGGTCGACCACATCTGGTTCGCCGATGACATTTTTGGACTCAAGCCGGGCTGGATTCAGCGGTTTGCCGATCTCGTCGACGACAACGATGTGCGATTGCCCTTCAAGTGTCTGAGTCGCGCCGATCTGCTGGTCAAGAAAGATACGGCCGAAGCACTTGGTCGAGCGGGCGCCGAAGAGGTCTGGATCGGCGCCGAGTCAGGAAGTCAGAAGATCCTCGATGCAATGGAAAAAGGATGCACTGTCGAGCAGATCCACGAGGCTGCTGAACGGGTTCACGCTGCTGGCTATCGCATTGCCTTCTTCATTCAGTTCGGATATCCGGGTGAGACGCTCGAAGACGTGGAGGCGACCTTGGATCTCATCCGCAGGGCCCGCCCAGACGACATCGGCATCTCGGTCTCTTACCCGCTACCTGGCACGCCATTTTATGAGCGGGTTCGGGCAGAGCTCGGCGACGAAACCCATTGGGTCGATAGCAGCGACCTGGCGATGCTGTTCGATGGACCGTTCCCGACCGAGTTCTATCGCGCTTTGCACGAGCGGGTACACAGCGAGTACCGCATGCGTCAACTTCTCTGGAAGCTGGGCAAAAGAGAACTACCAGCTCTTGGTGACGTTGCCCGGTTTGGGCGCGACGCACTGCGCCTCGGCCCACAAATGCGCAAGGTGAAACAACTTGCAGTACCCAATACCAAAGGGGTCGACACATTGACCATCGAGCTTGACCGCAGCGCGGCTGCAACGCCAACCGAACAACCGGTTGCCTTGGAACCCCGACGCAAATAGGCCTTGTGTCTCACACCTGTACGTGCCGAGACGTTGGACTCATCTTGGCTGGAGACCCTCAGATGTTGTGGCTAATAACCGACTAACCTTGTATGGCCCCGGAGTCGACCCCAGTCGCATACACATCACTCCTCGAGCAGGTTGTCGGTGTGCCGGTTGACACGTCTTGTAGGACCGACGTTGATGTCACCGGCGAGCGCTTCGGATGCGGCGCGAGTAACGAAAACGAAAAACGGGCGTGCGCGCTCTACCTGTGGTTACTCGGCCCAACAACCGCCCAACTCGCGACTACCTGCCCCTGCAAACCGAGCTAGCTCAGCCAACCTTTAACCTTCTCGATTGTTTCAAGACGGTTCGGGCCAACGGGGTTGATCGATAGCCGGGTTACGCCCGATTCCTTGTAGGCCATGATCCGGTCGCGGACCCAGCCTTCGTCGCCAACCATGGCGGTGGCTTTCAGGAATTCGTCGGGCACGGCCGCCTCGGCGGAGTCCTTTTGACCACTCAGGTAGAAGTCCTGAATCTGTTCGGCTTCGTCTTCGTAGCCGTACTTGCGGAAGATGTTGTTGTAAAAGTTCTTGCCCTTGGCACCCATGCCGCCCACGTAGAGCGCGGTCATCATGCGGCCTCCGTCGCGAATTTGCTTGGCGGTGTCGTCGTCGCAGATGGCCAGACTCCCGCCGGCTACTACCTCGAGGGGGGCGCGGCCTTCTTCGCGGTTACGCACGCCTGAGGCCAGGTCGTCGCCCCAGACCTGCTTGGCCCGGTCAGGGTGATAGAAGACGGGCAGCCAGCCGTCGGCGAGTTCCGCGGTGAGCTCGACGTTCTTCGGGCCGAGGCTGGCGATGTAGATCGGGATGTCTTCACGCACCGGGTGATTGATGAGCTTGAGCGGCTTCCCTAGGCCTGTGCCCTGGTCATGTGGCAGTGGCAGCGGGTACATCGGGCCCGGAGCTTCGACGCGTTCGCGGCGCCAGACCTTTCGGCAAATGTCGATGGTCTCGCGGGTGGCCTGCAGAGGCTTCTTGTATGGCACGCCGTGCCAGCCTTCGATCACTTGTGGTCCCGATGCGCCCAGACCCAAGGTGAAACGTCCGCCGGATACAGCGTCGAGACCGGCTGCGGTCATGGCGACCAGCGTTGGGGTGCGGCTGTAGAGCGGCAGGATGCCCGATGCCAGTTCGACCGTTTCAGTCTTGGCCGCCAGGTATCCCAGGATCGACACGGCATCGAAGCTGTACAGCTCGGCGACCCAGATCATGTCGATTCCGGCCCGCTCGAGATCGGCGGCGTCGTTGGCGGCCTGCACCGGGTCGCCCATGTAGTTCAGTGACATCGAAAGCTTCATGCCGCCATCATTGCATGTCGGCTACTAGCGGCACTGTGTCGAGGCGGCAACGTTTACCACCAGCATGCGGACTCACGGATTGGGGCGGCGGCCGATGAGGTCTACCGGTGAATCCAAGATCGGTTGCCGCCGGCTTCTTTCGCTTGATAGAGCGCAAAGTCGGCGCGTGAGAGAACGTGGCTTGGGGTCAAATCTGTTGGTTTCAGAACGGTCACACCAACGCTGGCGCAAACGTGGCGGCGCTCGTCGTCAAATCGGAGCATTGATGTCCGGATCGACCGCAGAATCCCGTCGACGGTCACTGCGAGATCGGCAGAGTCCGCAATCGATACGACGAACGCAAATTCGTCGCCGCCGAGGCGAGCAACCAAGCCGTGTTCTGCAAGGGCCTGGATCATGCCTTCGGCAACCTGGATGAGCACGTCGTCGCCGGCCTGATGTCCTAGGCGATCGTTCACGGCCTTGAATCGATCGAGGTCGAGAATTCCGATCACGATTTGATCATCGGACTCGGTGCTGGCAAGTTGCTGGATTTCGTGGGTCACTCTGGCCTCGAATCGGCGCCGGTTCGCAGCTCCCGTCAGCGGTTCGGTATTGGCCAGGCGCTCCAAGCGCCTTCGTTCTGTTTCGCTACGAGTGACGTCGACGAAACTGCGGATCGTGCCTGATATTTTGCCGGACTCCGAGTCAATCCATGGGGCGAGCCGCTCCTCGATGTGCCGGTCTGCTGTGTCTCCAGATTTCGACCTCGGCCGCACGCTGGAGATTGGTTCCCCCACAAGTGGGCCAGCATCAAAGAATACTTGTGCCGCCCGGCTGGCCCAGGTCACCCGGTCCTGGAGATCGGTGACAAGGATTGCCTGCCCGCTGGCACTCAGCATTTCTTCATACTCAAGAGCTCCGATACCCGAGAGACGAGGAGACGAATCGGTGGTTTGCATTCGTTGTTCGAAGAGGGCTTCTACTGAGCGAGCTACCGATTTGAGTAGCCCTAAGCAACGGTCGTCGAACACTCGCTGTTGGTGGTCCACGACACACAGCGCCCCAACGTGTTGGCCGTTGAACACCAAGGGGGTCCCGGCATAGGCCCGAAGTTGAAACGGGCCTGTTACCAGCGGGTTCGTCAGCAGCGATGGTTCGCTATGGGTGTCCGGGATGACAATGTTGGACTCGGCAACTATCACCCGTGTGCACAGAGCGACCTCTCGTGCCGTCGATTCCAGGTCTACCCCATGGGCGCCTATGAAGCTCTGCTGTTCCCCGTCGATCAAAGTAATGAGGGCAACGGGCGTTCTCGCTATCAGGCACGCATGCTCGGCCAGCCGGTCGAAGACTTCGCTCGGTTCGTCAAGCAATGCCCGAAGCCGCACTGCCGCAGCCACCCGGCTAGGTCTATCCAACACAGATTGCATTTTGAGAGTTCCACCTTGCGCTGCGCGACCGCCAAGCCGTGGCGCTGTGTCGACTAAAGCGGCAGCGTACCCCAATATTGGGGTACGCGTCCTGTCTTGCACTCCGACCCCAGCACCTCAGACACTGAAACCCCAAAACAGGATGAGGCGCGCAGCGACGAATCCGAACTACCCGCGTCAACAAGCACTTACGGGGACCGTAGACCTGGTGGTCGCAAAACAGGATGAGTCGCCCCAGCGACGAATCCGAACTACCCGCGTACGGGGACCGTAGACCTAGTGGTCGCAAAACAGGATGAGGAGCGCAGCGACGAATCCGAACTACCCCTACCCGGCTTCAGAGTGGCTTACGGGGACCGTAGACCTGGTGGTCGCAAATCAGGATGAGTCGCCCCAGCGACGAATCCGGACTACCCGCGTACGGGGACCGTAGACCTGGTGATCGCAAAACAGGATGAGTCGCCCCAGCGACGAATCCGAACTACCCCTACCCGGCTTCAGAGTGGGTGACGGGCTCTTCGCCCATCCATTCGCGCAGAGTGTTCTTGAGCTTGGTCTGCTGGATAAAGATGTCGTGCTCGGGGCCAGCTTCGCCGGCTTGTGGGGCCTTGAAGTAGAAGCTCAGCCATTCCTGCACGCCTGATTCGCCGGCTCGCTTGGCCAAGTCCATGAAGAGTGCAAGGTCGAGTACGAGTGGTGCTGCAAGAATTGAGTCGCGGCAGAGGAAGTTGATTTTGATCTGCATCGGGTAGCCGAGCCAGCCGAAGATGTCGATGTTGTCCCAGCCCTCTTTGTCGTCGCCGCGTGGGGGGTAGTAGTCGATGCGAACCTTGTGATCGATTTGGCCGTAGAGGCTGGGGTAGAGCTCCGGTTGCAGGATCGTGCCGAGCACGCCGAGCTTGGAGACTTCTTTAGTCATGAAGTTTTCGGGGGCGTCGAGTACTTCGCCGTCGCGGTTTCCCAAGATGTTGGTCGAGTACCAGCCGCGCACACCAAGCATGCGGGACTTGAGTCCCGGACTGATGAGTGTCTTCATGAGGGTCTGACCGGTCTTGAAGTCCTTGCCGCAGATCGGCACGCCTTCGCGTTCGGCGAGTTCGACGATGCAGGGAAGGTCAAGTGTCAGGTTCGGTGCGCCGTTGGCGAACGGCACGCCGCTCATGAGTGCGGCGTAGGCGTAGATCTGACTCGGGGCAATATTGTCGTCGTTATCACGAAGGCCCTGCTCGAAAGACTCAATCGTGTCGTGTACAGCAGATGCTTCTTGGTAGGCCTCGGTTGAGGCACACCAGACGATGACGACGCGATCGCAATCGTTCTCGGTGCGGAAGCGCTCGATGTCAGCCATGAGGGCTTCGGCTTGCTCGAACTTGTTGGTCTGCTCTTTGACGCGCACTGCGCCTTCGAGACGTGACACCCACCGTTGTTCGAACACGGCGTCCATGGCAACGATGCCCTCGAGCTCGCTTGACATTTCGGCCAAGTCGGTTTCAGACATGACACCAGCGGTGCGAGCGGCTTCGTACATGTTTGGCGAAATGGGGTCCCAGCCGCCGAAAACGATGTCGTCGAGACCAGCTAGCGGCACGAAGTCCTTGATGAGCGGGTTGCGGTTCTCTTCACGCTTGCCGAGTCGGATGTGCGCCATCTGGGTTACGGAGCCGATGGGGGCAATGTTTTCTTTGCGGGCTTGCATGACGCCGGCGATGAGCGTGGATGCAACGGCACCCATGCCTGGCATAAGCAGGCCGAGGCGGCCGGTTGCAGCGGGAATAGTTCGAGGCGAAGTCATGGTCTAAACAATAAGGGATGTTTATCTACAAGACGGTTTACATAAGCATCACTTAATTTACAATGAGCAGTCGTGAAGCTTGCCAATGTCACCACCAGCCAGCTCGAGTACCTGACCGCGGCCATGCAGGAACCAACCTGGAAGGATGCAGCAAAGGTCGTGGGCGTGTCGCCGTCGGCACTATCACAGGGGATTGCCGAGCTCGAACGTCGACTCGGCGTGCGACTGTTCGACAAACAGGGCCGCCGCCGGGTGCCCACCGCCGAGGCATCAGCTGCGCTCGATCACTCGACAAGAATCCTGGCCGAGATGCGCGAGCTGTCGCGGTGGGCGCACCAAGCTCGCGGCGGTGGCGTTGGCCAGGTGTCGGTCGGCATGATCGACACCGCTGCGATCCATCACTTCGGAGACACGCTGGTGAGTTTCCGAAACGACAATCCTGAGCTGATCGTTCGGCTCCAGGTGCAACCTTCGAACGCGCTTCTCGACCAACTCCGAGCAGGCGAACTCGACGCAATTGTCTGCGTGGACCCCGACCCCGACGACCGACTCGTGCTGACACCGTTGCTGGCTGAGCCGCTCTATGTCTATGCGCCACCCGAAACCCACGTCGGCCCGCCCAACACCTGGGGACCATGGGTTGGCTTCCCATCGGCGAGCCGAAGCCGATCTATCATGGCGCGTCGCCTACGAGCCCGAGGAGCTCAGTTTGACGTGATCGCAGAGAGCTCGCAACCGGCCGTGATCAAGGAGATGGTCCGACTCGGCATGGGCTGGACGGTCCTGGCCCCGGTCGATGCCGAGTCCGAACCCCATGCGCTCACCCGGGCCAGCGCCGACCCGATCGCCGAGCGCACATTGACGCTCGCTCGCCGAGCAGACCGCGTCCCCAACCCAGCCCTCGCAGCGCTACTCGAACAACTCGTGACTGCATCGAGCGATCTCTAGTGGGACCACGCACTGTCAGAGGGAGTAAGTAGTCTTCGGGCTAATGCATGGCATGCACCCCCATATGGTCATTGGACGCGACAAAGACGGCGTCAAGGGCAAGTCACTCGACCGGTCGACCGTTCGTCGAGTTCTGGCGTACGCGGACCGCTACCGGGCGATGCTGCTCGGGTTCGTGGCCACATTGTTTATTTCATCGCTGCTCAGCATCGTGCCTGCCCTTCTCGTTCGACGCATCATCGACGATGCCATCCCGGCTAGCGACCGGGGCCTCGTCAACAATCTGGCGTTGATCATGGTCGGGTTGGCGCTCGCCAGCGGGATCATCTCGTTGTTCGAGCGATGGTTCTCTGCCCGCATCGGCGAGAGCCTCATCTTCGATCTCCGAGTGCAGTTGTTTGACCATGTGCAGCGCATGCCCATCGGCTTCTTCACCCGCACGCAAACCGGTGCCTTGATCAGCCGCATGAACAACGACGTCATCGGCGCACAACGAGCGCTCACCGGCACGCTCGGCCAAGTCATCTCGAACCTCATTGTGTTGGCAACCACCCTGGTGGCCATGTTCATATTGGAATGGCGCCTGCCACTGCTTGCGCTTGTGCTGTTGCCATTCTTTCTGCTGCCCACCAAACGAGTTGGCCGGATCCTGCAAGGACTCACTCGCGAGCAGATGGACCACAACGCAGCCATGAACACCACCATGACCGAGCGGCTCAATGTCGCTGGCGCCATGGTGGTCAAGCTGTTTGGCCGCCACGACGATGAGCGGGATGGCTTTGGGGACCGGGCTGGAGCGGTTCGAGATCTTGGGATCCGCAGCGCCATGTATGGCCGCGGTTTCACGATTGGCCTGACCATCGTTGGAGCACTCGGCACCGCGGTGATTTACTGGGTTGGCGGCCGCATGGCGATCAGTGGTTCGATCAGCGTGGGCACGGTGGTGGCCATGGGCCTCTACGTGACGCGGATCTATCTTCCTCTTACTGGCCTCACGAACGCCCGCGTCGACATCATGACCGCCATGGTCAGTTTCGAACGTGTCTTCGAGGTGCTCGACACGCACAACCCAATCACCGATGCGCCCGACGCACAGTCACTGCTCCAACCCACTGGCCGCATCGTGGCCAACAACCTTTCGTTCTCCTATCCCTCGGGCAGCGATGCCCCAGCCTCGCTCGAGGCTGGCGGATTTGCAGCCGCTACCGACGAGCAAAACCCACCCGTGCTGCGCGACATCAACTTCGAGATCGAACCGGGCCAGATGGTTGCACTCGTGGGCCCATCTGGTGCGGGCAAGTCCACTCTGATCTCGCTCCTGCCCCGGCTCTACGACGTGTCCCAAGGTTCACTCACCGTCGATGGTCACGATGTTCGCACCCTCACCCAAGCTTCACTTCGCTCGGCCATTGGAGTCGTGAGCCAAGACCCGCACCTGTTCCATGACTCGGTCGGCGCCAATCTGCGCTACGCCCGGCCCGAGGCGACCGACGACGAACTGCGAGCGGCGTGTCGGGCGGCCCAGATCTTGAACGTTGTCGAAGCTTTGCCGAACGGCCTCGACACCGTCGTTGGCGAGCGGGGCTACCGGTTGTCTGGTGGAGAGAAGCAGCGGCTTGCGATTGCGCGAATGCTGCTGAAAGATCCGGCAATTGTTGTGCTCGACGAGGCCACGAGCCACCTGGACTCGGAGAACGAGGCCCTGGTGCAACAAGCACTGGCCACAGCACTCGATAACCGCACGGCGATCGTAATCGCGCACCGCTTGTCCACGATCACTGCCGCCGATGTCATTCTTGTTCTTGACAATGGCGTCATTGTTGAACGAGGCGTTCATGCTGAATTGCTTGCGAGCGGCGGGCTCTACAGCGAGCTCTATCAAACACTGGTTCGGGGCGAGGCCGCGCATCCATGACCGAGAACGCGTTGTTCGAAGTCGACGACACGCTCACTGTCGCCCAGGTCAATCGACGACTAAACGACGCGGTGAAACGGGTGTTTCCCAGCGATCTTTGGGTCCAGGGACAGATTCGGAACTTGAGCCGTTCCACTCGCGGCCATGTGTATTTCGACTTGTGTGACCCGGTGCCTGCTGGCGCACAACCCAAAGCTTCTATCGCCGTAACCCTGTTCGACTCCAACCGCCAGATCGTGAACCGGGTCATCACTCGAACTGGCAATAACGTGCGCATCGACGATGGAGTCGAAGTCCGCATCAAGGCCACAATCGACATGTACGTACCGCGGGGCCAGTTGCAACTCAACATGACTTCGATCGATCCTGAGTTCACGTTGGGTCGACTCGGCACTGACCGGGATCAGCTCCTGCGTGACCTTAAAGCCGAGGGCCTCATTGCGGCAAACCAACGAGTTGATATGCCCCTCGTGCCACTACGGGTGGGCCTCATCACCAGCCAAGGCAGCGCGGCGCACGCTGACTTTCACGAGCAGCTGACTGCCTCGGCCTATGCGTTCGACATCACGGTGTTGTCCACTCGCGTGCAAGGTGAGTTTGCGCCCGAAGAGATCGCCAACATCATCGTCGAGGGAAATCGACTCGACCTGGATGTGTTGGCAGTTGTGCGCGGGGGCGGTGCCCGCACCGACCTGGCGGCCTTCGATACAGCACCGGTAGCGCGTGCCATTGCCGCATCAACCAAGCCTGTTCTCTGCGGGATTGGTCACGAAATCGATAGCTCGGTCGCAGACATGGTTGCGCATGCGTCGCTCAAGACACCAACGGCGTGCGCTCAATATCTCGTCGAGCGCGTCGTTACCTTTGACTTCGAGCTCGCAAACCGAGCCGCACGACTCCACACCCTTGCCACTGCACTTCCCAAGCATCAGAACACGTTGGTGAATGAACGAGCAACATTGTTGGCTCAACGAGTAGCCGAAACGCTGCGCACCGCAGAGACCTCGAACGCCACCGCTGCGGCCGGGTTGCAACATCGAGTCGCCCGTTCGATAGCTCGCAGCGAGCAGCGACTTGCCACAAGTCAGGGATACGTTGTCGCCCGCTCCAACGCTGCGATTATGGCAAGCGTTCGCCGATGCGACCAACGAAGTGAACATCTCAGCGAGCGGCCGCTGAGGCTCTTGAAAGCCGAGCACACCCGGCTTGACCTCTTCGAGGCGCGCTTGAGCGCCGTGGATCCCGTGCAGGCTCTCAACCGCGGCTACAGCATCACAACAACCGCCGACGGTCAGCTTTTGCGGAACACCGCTCAGGTCGCGATCGGCACAGAAATACACACTCGATTGGCGCAGGGCACGGTGATCAGCACTGTCTCCCAAGCCAACCCAACTTCGCCTTCACAGGAGTCAGCATGACTGAATCTGCCACCGAAGAGATTGGCTACGCAGACGCTGTAGCTGAGCTTGACGAGATCTTGGCCGAGCTCGATAACGACGGCATAGATATCGATGTGTTGTCAGAACTCGTCGAAAGAGCTGCCTTTTTGATTACTATCTGCAGAGGTCGAATCTCTGCTGCACAGCAGAGAGTTGCTGGAGTCGTCGAGAATCTCGAAGCGGTGGAGTAGTCGCATCGCCTCAGGAGCCTCGATGTAGGCCTTTTAGATTATTGCCCATTGTCTATCTGCCCTAGACGTTGAAAAATATCCCTGTGACAACTATTCCCCAACCGACTCGCGCCGACGAGTCCGCCTCCCATAGCCGGTGGGTCGCGCATACGTGGATGTCTCGAGTTGTCCGATTTGCCATTTGGCTCATCCCAATACTGTTGTCGCTGTTCGTTTTCGGATTTGCTGCTCGCAACTTTCCGCCGCGAGAGCTCGGTATCAGCCTGTTTGCGTGGTGGATGATCTTTGGGCTGCTAGCGCTCGTAGTGCTTCTCTTCACCGATCGCATCGCCCGCCGGTTTCTGCCGCTGTCTGCGCTACTGAGAATGGCACTTGTGTTTCCTGATCAGGCGCCATCGCGATTTGGTGCCGCGCTGCGATCGGGGACCCCGGCCAAGCTGATCAAGCGGAACCCACCCTCGTCTGACGCGCTCATGGAACTCGTGCGAGCCATCAGCAAACACGATCGAGCGACGCGCGGTCACAGCGAGCGGGTGCGCGCCTACAGCCAGCTCATTGGCCAAGAGATGAACCTCGACCAACAGGATCTTGACAAGCTAAGTTGGGCGGCGCTGCTCCACGACGTTGGCAAGCTCGAGGTGTCGCCCGAGATTCTTAACAAACAGGGCCGACCCGACGAAGACGAGTGGGCTGAGCTGCAAACCCATCCTGCCAAAGCCGCCGAATTCCTTATCGGCTTCGAGCATTGGCTGGGCGACTGGGGCCGCGCTGCATCGGAACATCACGAGCGGTGGGACGGCAATGGCTACCCGGCCGGTCTGTCTCGCGAGGGGATCCATCCGGCCGGGCGAATTGTGGCGGTGGCTGACGCATACGACGTGATGACCAGTGTGCGCTCCTACAAGAAGTCGATGCCAACACCCATTGCCCGAGAGGAAATCGCTCGCAACGCTGGCTCCCAGTTCGACCCAACCACAGTCCGAGCCTTCCTCAATGTAGGAATTGGCCAAGTCAGTACCAAGTGGGGTGCCTTCTCGTGGATCACGCAGGTTCCTGACACGCTGTCCAGGGTCCCGGCGGTGGCACTGGCGCTTGCGATTGCGCTCGCAGCATTGACCGGCCTGATCGACCCCCGTGGCTCAGCACCCAACGACGGATTGAGCATCGTCACACAAGCTTCTGGAGGGGACCCACCAGGCGGGGTCTCGGCCGACGACCCTGACGCCGGCGAGGGCCCAGCAGGGGGCGGCGACGGCAGCGGTGGAAGTGGCGGCGGCGGTAGTGGTGACGGCGACGGCAGTGGTAACGGCGACGGCAGTGGTAACGGCGACGG
>Ga0209828_1000894_pt1 | contig 28085 bp, 23 predicted proteins | sample MaitaG_FD_187429 | JGI IMG/M metagenome (GOLD analysis project Ga0209828, IMG submission 187429) | Marine algal microbial communities from Maine, USA - Maine_Asex2 metaG (SPAdes) (version 2) | ecosystem: Host-associated > Algae > Red algae > Unclassified | place: Maine, USA | collected 2015-01-05
AAGGTGGTGAAGTGCGGATCTCATCTTGGCGCGGAGATATCACGATCTCCACTAAGACGCCGGATATATGTTAGCCGACCGCTCCTTTCAACTGGGTTGCAAATACGGGAGCGTCCATATATGTTCATTAGTATCTTCCTCAGACTTTAAAACTGTTTTCCCTGAGGCACTTGAACCAAAGCGAAACTCACCATAGGACGGATGCGTGACTACCTCGCAAATGGTGTTCTCTTTGCCTGCAACCCTAACGGTGAATGGTTTTTTGTCGTGAAGCGATGCGATGATTTCAGCTGTACAGTGTGCAGCAGTTATCGCCCAATTTGGATGAATGAGAGTCGCAGCGCAATCCCAGATGTAGCGCCTAGATGGAAATGTGCGTTGCCGATGAAGCGGAAACACCGCTGGCCAATCTGCTGCGTTACCGACGTATTTTTCGGGTTGAATATCGTGACGTATGATCATCGCAAGTTATTCATGACTACGGTTGCACGTTCCACTGGTGCTACATGGTACGGTGAAAGTTGACATAATGAACAAGTATCTATGACAACATACAGCGACTATGTTCATATCTTAATAAGTTAACATGAATTTAGACCCACACCTCCGTGGGGGTATTTCCGTCATTGAGCAATGGACGGCTGTGCTGCCATACTCTGTAATCTTACGAACGTCAGCTTTGGAGTAAATTGAAACCGGCTAAAATAATGGCAAACAAACTATACAGGCGCATAGTTTTCCAGCGCGAACCGCCCGACGTTGGAAAGGATTGATCGTTATTAATGCTTCTGCTGTAATGATCGAAGGAATGCCCATTAGTACGAGAATAAAGTTTCATGTCGAATTTCTGCTAGTCCTGTATCTACTGATTGGTTGCACCACCCATTCTATTCCAGCTGAGTTTCACGGACGATGGGGTGCCACCAAAGAGGCTTGCACGGCCGAGTACGAACTCAACGTATTCAGAATTGAAAAAACCGCGTTGAATATTGGGAGAGCATTGGGTATGCAACGGATATCAAGCTAAAGGACGATGTGCTCAAACTGAAGCTTGACATGACTGGTGAAGGAGAGAGGTGGAAAAGGGAAGAGAGTTTTAAACTTGACGCCAGTAACAACACTATAATCCGAAATACGGAGCAAGGCGCAGTCACAAGCTACCGCTGCATCGTGTTGGTGCAGTAATAGAAGAACAGTTTGTAAGCTCGATTTTTCAAAACTTTGTAGAAACGTAATGCACATTAGAGCCGCACAGTCCGAAGATTATTTAGCAGTTTACGCTTTGATGCAAGAGCTTGATACTGCAGATACGGTGCACAATACAGATGAAAGAAGAGCTGTATTTTTAAATATAATTGATGACCCATCGAATCATATTTTTGTTGGTGTTTCTGAAAACGATATTGTTGCAACTTGCTATCTAAACATCATTCCAAACATAACTTGGAAAGCAGCATCTTACGCCCTAATAGAGAATGTTGTCACATCAACACACCATAGAAGAAAAGGCTATGGACGTAAATGCATAAAACACGCAATTGAGTTTGCGTATTCGAAAGGGTGCTTTAAGATCATGTTGATGTCTAGCCAACGTGATGATCAAACAAGAGCATTCTATGGTTCTGTCGGCTTAGTGCAAAGTAAAGATGGCTATGCAATGTATAAGGAAATTGTTTAACTAAGCAGGAATTGCATTAGTCCGTATCTCCAACTGCCCGGTCAAGGTCTTATGCACTGGGCACTTATCAGCAATTTCCAACAAGCGTGCTCGTTGTTCATCGGATAAATCGCCAACCAAATTTACGTCACGTTCAATAACATCCAATTGAGCTGGTTTTTCATCGCAGCTTTCACAATCAGTTAAATGTTCACGACCATGTCTTAAAGTGATTTGAACATATTCAAGTGGCCATTTTTTTCTATCGGCATACATACGCACTGTCATTGCAGAACAACTACCAACTGCTGCAAGTAAATGCTCATAGGGGTCCGGGCCTGTATTGTTGCCACCAACTGCAGTGGGCTCATCAGCGCGCCAATGGTGAGAGTCGCTATATACGTCTAGTGTGAATTTCTTATCTCGCTCACTGACAGTAATTTCACCCTTCGCAACTTTAGGTCGTATTTCATCATCTGTCGCTAAAAATCGCGACGACCAAGATGAAATTAAATTGGCAACATACTCAGCATCTTGTGCGCGAGTTAGTAAGTGATTCGCGTTATCCAGACTCACAAAACTTTTAGGATGATGCGCTGCTTTATAAATGCGCTCAGCTTCTCCAATCGACACGGTTTCATCCACCGGTGAATGTAGGACCAATAAGGCTTTTTTCATTTTGCCAATGTGATCGACAGAGGTATTTCCGATGTCATCAAGAAACTGTTTTTTTATGGTGAACGCACGACCGGCAAGATTGACTTCAGCTTGCCCTTTGTCATTGATCGTTTCTATGTCGCACGCAAACTGGTGCGATACGTGTTTTGCATCGGCAGGTGATCCGATGGTGACAACACCTTGTGATTCTGGAATGTCGTTAGCCGCTTTGAGTACGGCCGTACCGCCAAGGCTATGTCCTATTAGCACCGAAGGTGGCATGCCTTGAGTTCGTAAGTAGTCAGCGGCAGCAACTAAGTCTTGCACGTTAGATGAAAAATTGGTGTTCGCGAAATCTCCGTCGCTGTTGCCAAGACCGGTAAAGTCGAAGCGCATGACGGCGTAACCTTGCTTTACGAGTGATCGTGCGATTCGGCTAGCAGCGGCGATGTCTTTTCCGCAAGTAAAGCAATGCGCGATCAGTGCGGTTGCCAGCGGAGTAGAATCGGGTGTTTCCAACAAACCGGCGAGTGTTAAGCCACTGGAACCCGGAAATTCAATTTTTTGGCGTGATGGCATGAAGTAACCTCGTCAGTTGCAATTGGGTGTTGGAACGCAGCTCGTTAGCCGACCTGAAGCAGTTCAGAGCGGCTTTGGAGAACAAAGTTCCTGTGAGATGGCATTGGTTGCAGCAACAAAGCTCCTTACATCCGCCTCTCGTGCTGGAAACTACAACTACTGTTTCTGAAAAGGTGTCATGCGCAAAGGTAACGGTAGTTCCATTTATTCAGCGATAGCAATGTTGTCAAGCATTGGCACAAGCAGATCGAGAACCGGCTGTAACATCAGCGGTTGAGCATCTGCGGTCGGGTGAATACCGTCTTTTTGAAAGTAGGTAACATCGGTTGCAATGGGTTCAAGAAAGAATGGCAACAGCGCAGCCTCGCTTGCCGCCGCCGCATCAACAAACGTTTGGGCAAACTTTTCAGTGTAAGCAGGGCCGTAGTTTGACGGAATACGCATACCCAAAATAAGCACAGCCGCATTAGCGTCTGTTCCCAAGTTGGCCAGTGTTTCCAGATTCTCTCGAATTTTTTTCAATGGATACCCGCGCAGCCCATCATTTCCGCCTAGTTCGATGATAAGAACATCTGGCTCAAAACGTTCCAGTGCGGCAGGTAATCGTCTAAGCGCACCTTCGGTGGTGTCTCCAGAGATGCTCGCGTTGATAAATTCGATTTCTGGATGAGTGGGTTCAAGCTGTTTCTGTGCGAGCACTACCCAGCCTTCCGCCTCATCAAGGCCGTAGGCGGCGCTAATGCTGTCACCGACCACCAATACGCTTTGAGCTGATGCAGGAGCGTTAAATGAAAATCCAAGAACTAATAAAACAAGTAAGAGTCGCATAGCTTGTCAGTTATGATTATGTCCCTATGATAGAAGGGAGCCGAGCCATTGTTGGCAAATAAGGATTAATTAAGCATTAGTAGGCGTTTTTGTCTCATGACGTTCTACTAACCTATAACATCTCACTTAATAGTAGTGATAAAACCACAAACTCCAAACCCTCAGTATGAATATCTCGACAGAATCGACAGAAACCGCCCTAACCGGCTCGGTCTTATCCGGTACTCAGATCGAGAAATCGATTAGTGGGCCAAGTGGTCTACTAACCATATTACACGCCCTCGATATTGACGTTGCCGCGAGTGAAGCGGTTGCCATTGTTGGCCCATCTGGGTCTGGTAAATCCACGTTGCTCGGCATTCTCGCAGGCTTGGATACGCCAACGAATGGCACGGTCCATATGCTGGGCCAGAACTTAACTGAACTGGACGAGGACGAACGCGCACGTTTAAGGGCTGGCAAAGTAGGTTTTGTATTCCAATCGTTCCAATTATTGCCAGGGTTAACGGCACTTGAGAATGTCATGTTGCCATTGGAGTTGGCGAATGCGCCGGATGCAGCTGCTCGCGGCATGCAAATTCTCGAACAAGTTGGGCTAGCTGATCGATCTACCCATCAACCGTTACAGATGTCTGGTGGTGAACAGCAACGGGTTGCTGTTGCTCGAGCATTTGTGGCTAACCCCGCTTTGTTATTTGCAGATGAGCCAACGGGCAATTTGGATTCAGCCACCGGTTATAAAATAACCGATTTGATGTTCTCGTTACGCGAGCAGTTTGGTTCTGCACTGGTATTGGTCACTCACGATGAAAAACTTGCATCGCGTTGTGACCGGCGTTTGCAAATGGCCGATGGAAAGTTGGTAAGCGCATGACACCATCCCATCAATTACGCTTTGCGGCCCGAGCGTTTAAACGTGATGTAAAAGCCGGTGAGCTACGCGTATTGGCATTAGCCCTAATTGTCGCAGTTGCATCTGTCACGGCCGTCGGTTTCTTCACTGATCGAATTGGACGTGCCATGGAGCGCCAAGCGGCTGATGTATTGGCTGCCGACTTACTGGCCACTTCTGGATTAAGCTTGCCAGTGTCGATCGCGACCAAAGCCAAAGAGTTTGGATTAACCACGGCAGAGCATACCCGATTTCCAAGTGTGGTTATCAATAAGAACGACGAATCACAGCTAGTAGCCGTGAAAGCGGTCACCTCTGGCTATCCGTTGCGTGGCGCTTTAAAGCTGGTCACTCTAGATGCCGCAGATGCCCCAGCGCCCCTGGCAACGCCAGAACAGGGCACTGTCTGGATAGACACGCAACTTAAAAATATCCTTGCTCTAAATCAGGGCGATGTACTGACCCTTGGCGCAAAGGATTTTCGTGTGGAACGGCTTATTCAGTTTGAGCCTGATCGTGGTGAAAACGTATTTGAGATTGCACCTCGTGTGATGATGCACGTGGATGACCTTGAAGCATCGGAACTGTTAGGACCTGGTAGCCGCGCACAGTTTACCTTGCTGATGTCAGGCGAAGTCGCTCCGCTAGATAATATGAACGACTGGCTTAAGGACAACATGGCTGATGAGGTTCGCGTGCAAAGCGTGCGTGATGGTAGTCCTCAACTAAAGCGTGCTCTTGATCGAGCTCAAAGATTCTTAGGGTTAGCATCGGTTGTAACGGTGCTTCTTGCAGGGGCTGCGATTGCACTGGCGGTCAGACAATTCTCCTTACACCAAGCAGATGCAAGCGCGGTACTGAGAACGCTTGGCGCGTCGCGCTTCGAGGTGATCACTTGGCTTGCATTGCGTCTAGCTATGATCGTGGTTTTAGCATCGGTGATAGGCATTATCATCGGCTGGTTTGCACAGTTGGTTTTAGCCCAACTCTTACAGACCTGGTTCAGCATGGCTTTGCCAGCAGCTGGCTGGTGGCCGCCGGTTATTGGTGCTTTGACCGCCTTTATTGCGGTAGCAGGCTTTGGTTTAATGCCTGTGCTGCGTGCCGGGCAAGTGGCCGTTATGCGCGTGCTACAGCGTGACTATTCAGGCCTAGACTCCAGTGTGTGGATAACGACGGTCATTGGTCTAGTTGCCACCTATCTTGTCGTATTGATGCAGTCGCGCGACTGGCTACTGAGTGCCATCGTGGTAGCGGGTGTCGTGATCATGTTGGGCGTATTTGCATTGTTTGGACGCTACATTATTAAGTTAGTGCGTAAGCTTGCTGGTGCGCGATATCGTCTGAGCGTTGCAGGCTTGCAACGGCGAGCGGGCAGCAGTGTGGTGCAATTGGCGGCGTTCGCTATGGGTATTATGGCGTTGTTGCTTATCGCCATAGTGCGGGTGGATGTACTAGAAGCTTGGGAGCGTGATATTCCACAAGATGCACCCAATGTTTTCGTTGTCAATATTCAACCTGATCAAGTTGAAGGGTTTGATCAGCGGTTGAACTCGCAAGACATCGATGTGGCTGGTATCTTTCCAATGGTGCGCGCCCGATTGGTGTCGCACAACGGTGAGCCAACACTGAGTGAAGAAGGTAACGAGAGACAACAACGTCGTGCTAGACGTGAATATAACCTCACCTATTCTGATGCACCTCCACCAGCAGGTGAGGTGGTTGCCGGAGAATGGTGGCCAACGGATGGAAGTGCTGAACCGTCGTGGTCGATTGAAGAAGAATGGGCTGGTGATCGTGGGTTTGAAGTGGGCGATTCTTTGACGTTTAAGATTGCTGGAGTCGAAGTGACTGCACCCATTAGTAGTTTACGGAAAGTAGATTGGGAGTCGTTCCAAGTTAACTTTTTTGTGGTTGCCTCCCCGGTAACGCTGGCTGACATGCCGGCCACTTTCGTCACGAGTTTCAAAATTGACAGTGATTTCTCGACAACCACCAGTGGATGGGCAAGAGAGTTTCCAGGCATAGCGGCGCTCGATATTGGTGCAATCATGACACGTGTCAAAACGTTAATGGACCGAGCATCGTTAGCTGTTGAGTATGTTTTTCTGTTTACCGTGTTGGCTGGAATATGTGTTTTGCTTGCCGCTGTTCAAAGCAGTCAAGGCGAACGTATAAAGGAGTCTGCCTTGTTACGGGCGTTAGGTGCATCTCATCGACAAATCAAACACGCAGTCGTCGCAGAATTTGCGATACTAGGGGCAATCGCCGGATTTCTTGCAGCGTTTTTTGCCACGATCGTTGCGTGGGCACTAAGCCGGTTTGTTTTTGAATTGCCTTTTGAAGTCAATGTATGGCTATGGATACTAGGAGTTGTTGGGGGCGCGGTAGGGATAAGCATCGCAGGCTATCTGGCCACTCGGCGCGTATTGGAAACACCCCCAGTTGTAGCATTGCGCAATACAGGTTAGTTGCTACTATTACGGTTAATTGCAATGGATGGCAGGTTCTGTCGTGAAACATACATTTAGCGCGAATGCGGCGCTTTTTGAATCAATAGATTCAACCGTTGAACATCTCAGTGAAGGCTGCACTCGCAATCAGAGTTTGCAACTTCGCCAAGCTGTCGAAATCTATTGGCAATATCGCGACACCCCAACGACGTACCCTAATGCTTTGTATGTTGCCAACCAGCTCAAAGGGATGCGGGCTGATGTGCCGACACTGATCTCAACGGTGTTAGGTACCAATGTGTTCGGGTCTGATGTGTCAATTGAATTTATCCACGAGAAATTTGGTGCTGACATAGCGCAACTAACCCGCCAAGTACGCTGGTTGAACGAGCTGCAAATAAACGACGCACACGGTGATAAAAGCTTGGGTTCGCGCGATCAAGCAGAAATGCTTCGACGCATGGTTTTGTCAATGGTCGAAGATATACGAGTGGTGCTGGTTAAGCTTGCCTATCGAACTCAACGACTCTACAACTTAGTTAAGTCAGACGATGCCAATAAAAAGCAAGTTGCATCCGAAACACTCGCTATCTTCTCGCCATTAGCTAATCGGCTTGGGTTAGGGCAATTAAAGTGGGAGTTAGAAGACGTTGCCTTCCATATTCTTGAGCCGACCGCATACAAACGCATTGCATCTGCGCTGGAAGAAAATCGTGCGTCTCGTGAAATCTATATCACTGATTTTGTCACCGACTTGGGCGAAAGGTTAGAAGAGCACAACTTATCGTCTGTATCGGTGTTTGGCAGACCAAAGCATATATTCAGTATTTGGAAAAAGATGCGTGCTAAACGCATCGAATTTAGTGATCTTTTTGATGTTCGTGCTGTTCGCGTTTTAGTTGATGACCTTACCCAGTGTTATAGCGTGCTAGGAATAGTGCACACGGCATGGCAACCCATTGGTCGTGAATTCGATGACTACATCGCGCAGCCAAAAGCCAATGGCTACCAGTCTTTGCATACCGCTGTTATGGGGCCAGGTGGTAAAGCGGTCGAGGTGCAAATTCGCACACACGATATGGACAACGATGCTGAAAACGGCGTAGCAGCGCATTGGGCATACAAAGAGGGTGGCTCAACCGATAAGGCACTACAAAGCAGTATCGATGCGTTAAAGGCATTACTCGAAGACAATGATGAAACCTTAGTCGAAGGCTTTACCCAACAGCTTGACTCTGAGCGTGTCTATGTTTTCACACCCAAAGGTGAAGTTGTCGATCTGGTTAAGGGCGCAACACCATTAGATTTTGCTTACCACGTGCATTCAGAAGTAGGGCACCGATGCCGCGGTGCAAAGGTAAACGGCAGCATCGTTAACTTGACTTATCATCTGGTTAACGGCGATCGTATCGAAGTACTCACCACTCGTGAACCAGCGCCAAGTCGAGACTGGTTGAACAAATCACTGGGTTACTTGCAGAGTAGCCGAGCTCGTGGCAAGGTACGCGCATGGTTCAACACACAAGATCACGCTCAACACCTGATAGATGGTCGAGCCATTCTTGATCGTGAGCTAAGACGGCTTAAAACCGTTAACGTCTCTATTGAAAAAATTTCCAAGCGCTTAAAATTTGATAAACAGGCTGATCTGTTTGCAGCGCTTGGTCGCAATGAAGTGACGATTTCGCAAGTCGTTGGTGCCATTGATCGTCTCAATGAACCGGAAAAGAAACTGCTGAATATTGAAGGTTCGCAGAATCGTCTTTCACGCAGACCAGATTCGATCAGTGTTCGAGGTGTTGGTAATTTGCTTACCAATATTGCAACATGCTGCCAGCCTGTACCACACGATAATATTGTTGGGTTTATCACACGAAGTAAAGGTGTCTCAATTCACCGATCAAGCTGCACCAATATGCTGAACTTGCCCGATGATGAAAGGCAGCGGCTAATAGAAGTTGAATGGGGTGGCGATTCTGCTGATCAATACCCAGTGGATATTCTCATTGTTGCCTACGATCGCGTGGGAATTCTTCGCGATGTGTCGACGGTTATCGCTAACAACAAAGCCGTGGTGATCGCTGTTAATACGTTAAGTAATCAAGATGATCACACCGCCGAAATGAAGTTAAGCGTATTAGTGAGTAACATGCAGGAATTAAACAATTTGTTAGAAAAACTTCGTCAGCTACGAAATGTTAGTTCTGTAGAGCGCGAGCTCTAATAACCACTAACGAGCGTCGCTGCAAAACTGACATTTGCTTAAGCAAGAATACGAGTGAGCTGTTCTGAAAGAAATTGGCGTACGACTTTTACCTTTTCTGTGTTTCGGGAGTCGGAGTGAGACAGCACCCAAAGATCGTTGCGACTAACTTGCGTGTCAGTTTCTAATTTAACGAGGCTCTTCTCTTTCGCACGAACATAAGACGGTAGTATCGTAATTCCAAGACCTTCTCTGGCAAGTGCTGCCGCAGTTAAAAAATTATTAACTTTGGTCACGGATGTGCTGTGTTCAATTCGGTTGTAGAGCCACTGATAGAATGGTGTGGACGAGTAGCTTTCGTCTAGCGAGATAAAGTGGTGATCGTCTACGTTTGTCGGGAATTGCTCAATTGAATGTTTTTTCACATAATCGTAAGATGCAGTGGCTTCAAATTTAAGTTCAGCAACTTGTCTTCCAATAAGATTTTCAGGTGGTTTTTTACAAGTTCGAATGGCAATGTCTGCGTCTCGGTTTTCCATATCGCTGAGATCGTTCGCCATTTGAAGCGTAAAATTAATCCCCACATACTTCTGCGATAATGTCGTTAATAGGTTTGGCAGTATGTACTGTGCCAGAGTGTCGGTGGTTGTTATGATAACTTCGCCTTCCATCTGGTTGTCAGCGCCGGATATCTCTCGGGATAACGCTGTCATGGTGGAGCGCATTTTTATTGCTTCTATATGAAGTGTTTTTCCAGCAGCGGTCAGCGTGTAACCTGTGTTCGTATGATCAAACAATTGCGTGTTCAAATCTAATTCAAGTTGCCTGATTCTACGCAGTACTGTGCTGTGACTGACATCAAGTGTACGGGCAGTTAATGACAAGTTTCCTTGCTCGGCTACCGCCAGAAAAAATCTAATATGATCCCAATTCCAGTGCATGTTTTAATTGTATGATTCTGGTCAATAGCGTATTTGTGCAATTTTGCACAGGAGTGGTGCATTTTCGCAAGGATTTTTGGGTCATTTTAATCTAGAGCTTTTGATATGGTTGACGCTCATCTCATTGGTAAGGGAATTTAATATGAATAAAAAACTGATAACACTTGTATTGGTGGGAGCCATTGGCTTTGCAGCCATTGCTACAGCGCAAGACAAAGGACCTCATGATGCTGCAATTAAAGGGCGTCAAGCAATGTTCCAAACTTATAATTTCAATATGGGTATTCTTGGAGCTATGGCGAAGGGCAAAGCTGAGTACAACGCAGAAATTGCCGCACAGTCTGCAGCAAACCTGAATTCCGCAGCGCATTTTGGTCAGGCTGCTATGTGGCCTGCAGGGTCCGATAACGCGACACCGGGCAATGCTGAAACTCGAGCTCTGCCAGCCATCTGGTCAAACTTTGCCGACGTGTCTGAAAAAAGCAACGCGCTAAAAATGGCGAGTGAAAAATTAGCTGCCAGTGCTGGCGATGGTCTAGACGCTTTAAAGTCAGCGATGGGCGATGTCGGTGCTTCGTGTAAAGGTTGCCACGATGATTATCGTGCAAAGAGGAAGTAGAAAGGAATAATAATATGACAGAACTGAAGTCGAGCAGTAAAACCAAAATATGGGATATCTGGATAAGGATATTTCATTGGTTGTTTGCGGCATCAATCTGTTTTTTGTTGTTAAGTGGTGAAACGGGCTTCCAGTTTTTTGAATGGCACCGAAAAGTTGGTGAGTTCGTCCTTGCATTGCTGTTGTTTCGTCTCGTCTGGGGATTTTTGGGCAGCAGCAATGCACGTCTACTGACTTTAATTGTAAATCCCAAGCGTGCGTTTTCTCATTTACTTCAGATATGGCGTGGCAAAGTAAGTCAAGACCGAGGGCACAATGCTGCTGGTGGATGGGCCGTTCTAACCATGTTGTTGCTTATATCATTTCAGGCAATTTCAGGTCTTTTTATTGCCGATGAAGATGAACTAATGGAAGGTGCATTCTATGGTTCGCTAAATTCTGGACTGAGCGAAACGCTGCTGCACTTGCATCATACGAATGCGCAGCTATTGATGATTCTAGTCATAGTGCATGTGTTAATGGTGATTGTGTATCTGATTCGTGCCGGTCAAAATTTAATTACTCCAATGATTACTGGGCGCATGCATTGGCGTGGTAATGAACCGGCGCCAGCGGTCAGATTTGTGCAGCCTCTGATTGGTCTTATCTTATTAGCCATTTGTATGGGGCTGACAGGTTTGTTACTGGGCTGGTTCGGCTACTTTTAGAGCACCCAAGCCAATCCCTACATATAAAGGTCCACAAAGTCACCGACGCGCTATGGCTGTATAAGATCTGAACAGCGGAAGCTTCACATCACCGAATTGGGCCAAATTTTTCCCTATTCGACCACGAACTTAACGGTTTGCCTGAGCCTATCGGCGGTATAATAGGGGTTATGGCTGGCAATACTATTGGTAAACTCTTCACCCTCACAAGCTTTGGCGAAAGTCATGGGCCGGCTATCGGCTGCATTGTTGATGGGTGCCCTCCGGGAATCGAGATAAGCACCGAAGATCTGCAAATAGATCTCGATCGGCGCAAGCCAGGGCAGTCTCGCTATACCACGCAGCGTCGAGAAGACGACCAAGTGGAAATTTTATCAGGGGTGTTTGAAGGGGTTACCACTGGAACGCCTATTGGTCTGGTTATTAGAAATACAGATCAGCGCTCACGCGACTACGACAAAATAAAAGAACAATTCCGTCCGGCGCATGCAGACTACACCTACCAGCAAAAATATGGCGTCAGAGACTACAAAGGTGGCGGTCGTTCATCTGCACGTGAAACAGCTATGCGAGTTGCTGCAGGTGCGGTTGCAAAGAAAGTACTGAACAAGCTTTACGGCACTACTATTCGTGGTTACCTTTCGCAGCTGGGTCCAATTCAACTCGACACAGCTGCGTTTAGTTGGGACGAGATCGAAAACAACGCATTCTTTTGGCCAAATGCATCTCAAGTAGAATCACTTGAAACCTACATGAAGCAGTTAAGCAAAGACGGCGACTCCATTGGTGCTCGCGTAACGGTCGAGGCGCATAGCGTGCCGGTTGGTTTGGGCGAGCCCGTTTTCGATCGACTCGATGCGGACATCGCCCATTCATTGATGAGCATCAACGCCGTTAAAGGTGTTGAAATTGGCGCAGGTTTTGAGAGTGTTGCTCAACGCGGTACGGAGCACCGCGATGAAATAACACCAGAAGGCTTTTTATCAAACAATGCAGGTGGCGTACTCGGAGGTATTTCATCAGGGCAACCTATTGTTGCAAGTGTTGCAATGAAGCCAACATCAAGCGTTCGTCTACCGGGTCGTAGTGTTAACGTGCGCGGTGAACCCATTGAAGTTATTACAACGGGTCGACACGACCCATGCGTAGGAATTCGTGCAACACCTATTGCAGAAGCAATGCTAGCTATAACGCTATTAGATCATGCCTTGCGGCATCGTGGTCAGAACGCTGATGTTCAATCAGCTACGCCAATAATTCCGCCTCAAGCCTGACGTTCTTGTTTTCTTAACATCATTAACCTTATTCATTTTCTGGAAATCTCATGGCATATAAAGCAACTGGTCGCTTACATAAAGTTTTTGATGCAGAACAAAAATCAGCTTCGTTTCAAGCACGCGAATTTGTTATCGAGGTTGCGGATGGAAAATTCCCGCAGATGGTTAAGTTTCAATTAACCCAAGATAAGTGCACATTGATTGATGACTACTCTGAAGGCGAAGATATTAGTGTTGATTTTGACCTACGTGGTCGAGAGTGGAATGACAAATACTTCACCAACCTGAATGCTTGGCGAATCGCTCGTGCCGATGCCCAAGACTCGGCTCCTAGCCAGTCAATGGATGCCGCTCCTAGTAGCGCACCTGTTGCGGCCACAGCAGACTTTGATGATGATATTCCGTTCTAGGGGATACCTTAGAGTGGTTGTGTAAAATTATTATTCTAAGCCTCTGCTCTTAAGGGAATTTAGGAGGCGTTACCTAGATTCTGAAATTGAATTTATGCCGTAAACTAGCCATCTTATAATTGTACAAATTAGGTCGATAGTTAACCTAACCAATCACCGTGCAACACGCAACCCCTGCAATAGGATTATTCAATTGAAAAAATTCAGAAATATAATGACCTATTCAGCACTAAGCTGCCTTTTGCTTTCTGCCTGCAGCAGTGGTGGGCCGACTGATGGAACCGCTGGCTCTGAAAATGGTGCTGGGCAAGGGGCGCTGACTGAAATAATGCTTCGTGAGCAAACCGGCGTCTATTCACATAGCGATGCAGGTTTAAGTTACGCGGTTGATGATGTCCAAATGACCTTTGCTTCCACCGATAGCAGCAAAACCTTTCAAGTGGATGGAAAAAAGCTAGTGGTAGGTTCAGATATATGCATTAGCGTAACCAGTATAGATTTCACGAATGCCAAATTCTTTAAATTTACCGATGATGGTGGGCGTGACTATCTAGCTTCGCCTCTTCCAGTTGAGGTGAATAGGATCATTAAAATTTATGCAACATCTGAGACTCCGTATCAATATTATAGTTACGATAAAAACACAATAATCTCTGCTGAGCAGAGCGGGCTTAATCCCGCCTTGCTTTATGGTGATTACGTTGCAAGTTCAAATTTTGATAAAGCTTCGGATGAACCTAACTTACCTAGTGGAATGTGTTTTCTGGTTGCCGGCAACGAGGTAGTCATTGAACTATCGCTAACGGCAACTTCAACGGATGGTGCGACTCTCTTGTTGTTCTACGAGGACTAGTTAGTACTAACCATACTAACGGTAGTGTCTGCTAGCGCATCAGTCCGAGCGCAAAGCTTGAACCGGTTGCATTCTCACAGCCTTCGCGGCTAACCATTAATGTAAAGAATGAGCTGAAATTATTGATATAATTTACAAAAAATACGGATTAATTGTTGTCCTATACCAATATTTTTAGTGTTGAGAATATATTATTTTACAAATGTCGGTCTCAGGTGACCTTAAACGTTCTAACGGTTAGCGAAGACAGTATTGTAAATTGAAAAAATAGCCGCTTTTATAAGTGACTTTTTTTTTGCCTAATCAACTGTGTTACTTAATAATCTAAGTGCCGGTATAGGCTGAGAGAGCACGTACCATGAATTGTATAACTGCGGGATGCAGTTCTCGGTTCTTCACAGTCACGATGCTAATGTTCTGAGTTAAGAGCATGTCATCGAAGGTGCGATTAGTTAGCCCTGCGTGCTCGGCTGCACTTCGAGGCATCGTAGTAACGCCAATAGAATTTGATATGGACTCGCTGATTAGGTCTTCACGTTCGGAGCGAACAACGAGTTGTAAATTTATTTCTCTACTTTTAAGTTCGTCAAGAAAAGTATCTCGAAATTCGCAGCGCAATCGATCAACGTAGTTAACTTGTTTTAGATCGTTAAAGATAATACTTTTCTGTTTTGCCAGTGGGTGAGACTCATGCATTTTATCCACCTTCGTGCTGACGATGGGTCTGGTCTAACGGCAATGTTACTGGATGCTACAACAAAGTTGATTGCAATTAGTCGCTCCAATGGTGATTCATCGGGTACCGCAACAGATGAGAAACTGTATTATCAATTTGAACCGTGATAGGTTCCGGAATTTATACAAAATGATTGTTCGTATTTTTTATTGGTGTTCGTCTTTGATTAGTAAAATTGTGATCGCCTGTGAGTGAGCCTCTTTTACTGTTACCCGGAATGATGTGTGACGCACGCCTATTTGAGGTGCAAGTCGCGACATTTTCTGTTGATAGAGCAGTAATGGTTGCGCCCTTAACCGGGCAAACATCGGTAGAGGCGTTGGCCGGAGAAATACTCGCGCATGCGCCTCCTAAATTTGCGCTTGCCGGTTTGTCGATGGGTGGTATAACTGCAATGGAAATAATCAAGCGGGCACCAGAGCGTGTTACGCGATTGGCCCTAATGGATACAAACCCTCACGCAGAGCAAGCTGCGCGTGCTTTGGAGCGTGTAGCGCAAATTGAGCGTGTGCGTGCTGGTGGTCTGCGACCAGTGATGCGTGATGAAATGAAACCTAACTACCTGAGTGAAGGCCCGAACAAAGGCCGTATTCTTGATTTATGTATGGCAATGTCTGAAGCCTTAGGGGTTGAGGTTTTTATTGATCAATCTTTAGCACTAAAGCACCGCCCCGATCAATGCGATACTTTACGAGCGATTCAAGTTCCAACACTTATTTTATGTGGAGAAGATGACACGCTTTGTCCGGTTGAGAAACATGAGCTTATGCGTGATCTCATCCCTAATGCTCACCTTGTGATTGTTCCAGGAGCGGGGCATTTGCCAGTACTAGAGCAGCCCGCTCGAACAACTGATGCGCTTAGGCGGTGGTTATCTAGTTAAGCGCTTCAGCTTAGTCAGCTCGAGTGCAAATATCTTTATCAAGCGGTGAGTTCAGCTGCAAAGCCGGCCAAGAGCCAAACCCTTCGCTATCCGCTTTGGAGGAAGCACTGCCAGTCTCATTAATTTGTTAAAGCTCCTATTTTTTCTAGAAACCGCAAATGCTTGACCATTGCTTAATCGGAGCTAGAGCTGGTACTTTTATCAAGTGCTAAGCACTTCAGCTACGTCTGCTCAGAAACCGATTTAAGTATTTCCATTGTTATCTCACTGTTTGCGTCTTTTAATCCCTCAATAACCGTGAAGTGATTATGCTGACCGTCGACTGTGCAACTGATGTTGGCGTCAAGGCCTTCCCACATCATCGTCAGTAGCTTGGCTTGGCGAATGAATTCAGGTCGCTCACCTCCGCCAACCCACGCAGTGATGCTTGGAGTGCCTTTGGGTCTTTGCAGTGCTGCACTTTCTGATACCGACTCGATTGCATCTAAATTTAAAGAATCGTTCATTTTTGTCTGCATCAATGGACGTAAATCGTGCAACCCACTAATAGACACGGTGTGCTCAATACGCTGTAGTACATCCGAGGTAAGCGTAGTGTCATCGCACATCATTCTGCTAACCAGGTGACCTCCCGCTGAATGACCTGATAATCGGATGGGCCCACTGACCAACTCTGCCGCTTTTGCAATGGCGCGACCTATTTGAGCGGTAATGTCACTGATGCGCGCCTCTGGTGCTAGCGTATAACTGGGTAGGCAAACAGCCCAACCATTTGCCCGTGCGCCTTCTGCAAAGTCTGTCCAGAAGGACTTGTCGAGTCTAATCCAGTAACCGCCATGGACAAAAACCACCAAACCTTTCGGTTGAGCCTCTGGCCAGACTAGGTCAAATACTTCACGCTCATGGTCGCCGTAAGAAATGTTGGTATCGACGCGCAGATTAGCTGCCATAGCGTTAGCTCGATACTGTTCTGCACGGCTTGCCCAGAAAGCCGGGAGCTCTGTTGAGTTTGGGATATGCCCCATGTTGTCAAACGCCGAATCCCAATTATTGTGAGCCATGGGTAATCAATCTCTTCTGTAGGGGTTAGATCGTATCAACCTAATCGAGTGCTGGCAATTGATCAGCAGCTGTATTCTCAGGTTCTTTGCCGTGAAGCGAGCCAATAGTAAAATCAGCTTGCAACGTGAAGAAGTAATCACCGGCAAGCCTTGCCCGATTTAGTGGCGAGAAATAATGTGGTTTGCTAAGGATCACTAAACCAGAGGGAGGTTACTTGAATCTGCCGAGGGTTACATGAGCAATGTATCTAAAGTCATTGCTCCATTGGTATCACTACCATGGTTGTATGCGACTCAGTTCCTTGCGATCTTCTCGATAGTCCCGACACGATAGTCCCGACATTGATTCACTAATGTAAGACTAAATGCCGACTTGAATGTAGTTTGCGCTTATTTTTTTGATAACCCATCGTCGTAATGCACAGGCTAGCTTTAGACGGAATGTCAACAACCGTTAACCAAATTGTCTGGAGGGAGGGCCAGTGAATAAACTGCTGGCAAAACGTTTTTGTTCTGCTGGTCAGTTTGATTATATAGTATTAAATTAAGGCGACTAAATGTTTAATAATTTTTCCAAAAACACCTCTTGCCATAGCATTAGCGACAAGCTTTGTTGTAACTTCTATAGGCGTTTCAACATCAGCTTCCGCTGATGTAATGTTGGGTGCTTCATTGCCCAACGATGGGTTTTCTCAACAAGTCATTGCAGATTTCAATGATGCGATACCCAAAAATTTAGCTTACGTGAACGTGTTCTCAGCGTTCTCTCATGACTGGGATAATCTATATTGGCAATCTAAAAACGTGGTGGCCCAAGGCGCAACACCAATGATTTCTTGGATGCCAATAGACTTGTCCCGTCGAGATGCAAACCTACTACCCGAAATCGCAATCGGCATGTGGGATGACTATCTTGATTTATGGGGTCGAAAACTGCTAGCTTGGGTGAATATGTACCCTGAAGCAGATCGACCTCGTTTAGCGATTCGTTTCGCTCATGAGTTTAATGGTAACTGGTACCCATATTCCAATACACCCGTTGCATACACCGCTGCATGGCAACACATTCATGACAAATTTGATGTTATAGGTGTTAACGATCATGTTGATTGGATCTGGAGTGCCAGTAAAACTAACGTCGATGATTACGATAACTTCTGTGTGTATTACCCAGGTGATGAGTATGTTGACTGGACTTCACTGGATGGTTACAACTGGGGCTCGAACTACGCAACTAACGGTTGGAGTACATTTGGCGAAATATTTAACAACGGCTACCTCAAGTTAGTTAACGATTTTCCAGACAAGCCAATCATGATCGCTGAGACGGGCAGTGCTGAGCCGACAGATCTACCTAATACTTATTACGGTATGTATGGCGACGATAGCGACGCGTTTGAATCGAAATCCGTTTGGATTGGCGATATGCTCTCTCATCTTGAAGCTGAGTACCCAGCAGTTCGTGCACTGTCGATGTTTAATATAAACAAAGAACTGGGCTGGTCTATTAGTACTGAGTTCAATACTGGGATTGATGCTTGGGTGAATGGCACGCAATCAACTCACTACACCTCTGATTTGATCGTCGCATCTGCACCAGCGGAACCGGATGGATTGACGGGTGAGATTGTTAATGCGCAAATCGTACTGGCCGATCTCGCTTATGCATCAGCGGAATCCTACAGTGCGCCGCTGGTTAATTCTGAGTCGCTAGTTGAAGCTGCTGTTACGGTTTCTTTAGAGAGTGGGATAACATCTGAGGCTGTACCTGAACTTGCTGCAGCAACGGCGACGGTTGAAACTGTTGTGTTAACGAAAAAAGAGAAACGAGAAGAACGGCAGAAGCCTTTAACAGCAAAAAGTCAGCGAACTTCTAACGATGGGGCTAATAGCAATGTAGAGGTTAGTGCTGAGCGTTCGTTCAACAAGCAATCAAATAAGCGAGTTGATGCAAATGAGCAACGCCGTTTAGCGAGAAGCAAAAAACCGAAGAAAACCAATGACACTAAGGGTCGAGAGTTTGCTAATACGCTACGTAATTTAAATCCAAAAGAACGTAAGCAATTTCGTAAGCAGAAATTTTCTGTTATCGAATACTAGTTTTAAGTTGATGTAAGGAGTAGGGGGTAGAGACAAGTTTTGTATCTTGTTCCTACCCTTTTTTGCTTTTTACAGGCTAAGTATAATAACTCGATATACATTGGCCTGCATCAGTCTCTCAATGAATCACCACCAATGCGCAAGCATGCATCGCACTTACTCTTTAAAGCATGTGACATTGGCATCATGATGTTATCAAAATCAATTGGATTCAAGTTGGTCGATAACTGGAAGGGCTAAGTTCACGCCAATGATTGGAATATGACCCATATCGAATGCTGCCTGTTTTTATATCTGAAAAAATTTAGCACGCGCCGTTTCTGTTTTTGCACCAGCTGAGTATGGGACTGCAATCATAATCCACATGGTTACGCTAAAGTCAGATAACAGAGCCTTCTCTTTGAATGGCAACCCATGCTTCGATCTTTTTCCCTGTTTTAATTGGAAGTACTCTCCAGTACATGATGAAGGGTGTGCCATCTTTCTTGTAGTTAATGGCCTTTCCTTCAAATTTCTTACCCGTTTTCAACGCTACTGCAAGACGATCGATGACTTTTTTGTCGGTACCCACACCTTGTAGAATCCGAGGGGTTTTCCCGATGACTTCGGAAGAATCATAACCAGTGAGCTTCTTAAACGCTTTATTTGCGTAAATAACTTTACCCTTAGCAGTCGCATCAGTAATCAGGATTGAGTCGAAGCTATTTTCCATAACTACCTTCAGCGTTGCCAAGCTAGTTTCAGTTGTTCCAAGTGACTTTAGTAAGTCAGTCATTTATCTTCCATTGTTGGTAAGTAGACCGTAGATACGCTTTGGAAGGGTGTTTAGATCATCAGTGGTGTTTCGCTGTCATGCGTGACGTGGGAGCTACGCGAACACTAACCTACTTTGGCAGCAACGCCAATAACGCGGTAGCCGCGCGCCCTAACGTTCGATCTTTTAACTGCACACTGCCTAATTCTCTGCGCATTTTAATGGTTTTAGTTGGTAGGGTGGTTAGCGAATCATCTACCATGCTCTGTGGCAACGCGCTCCAACCTAATCCCACCGATACCATCATCTTAATAGTCTCAAGGTAATTGGTTTCTAACGACGTACTTATGTTGACATCGAATGGTGCAATCGCATTGAGTACAATGCCACGCGTTACTGTGCCGCGAGCAGGTAATACCGCTGGGTGTTTAGCTAATTGTTTTGCTTTTACATTTTTCGCACCGCACAAAGGGTGTTCTTTTGCGCAAACAATCGCTAGTGGGTCATCCCATATCAGTTGTGTTTGCAAATTATCAGCAGGGTGCTCGGGTAGGGTGACAATGGCTAATTCAATTGAGCCATCCGATACCAACTCGCACGCACGTTCTGAATCCATGAACATTAAGTCCAGTTCTACTTGTGGGCATGCTTGTGTATAGGCTTTGAGTACTGGTGGTAGACGATGGATACCGATATGGTGACTAGTCGCAAGCTTTAGTTTTCCACCGACCTCATGGTTTAACGATCGAACTTGCTCACGACTACTGGCTATGTCCGCGAGGATGCGTCGCGCTGACACCAGCAGATTCTCTCCAGCTTCGGTCAGTCGTGTATTGCGGCCGAGCCGGTCGATTAAAACCACATCAAGTTCAGTTTCCAATCCGGCAATACGTTTTGAAATGGCCGGCTGAGTGATAAACAATTGCTCGCTGGCACGCGAGAACGATCCGGTCTCGGCCACAGCGACCAATGCTTGTAAGGCGGGTACGTCCATTTCAGTGTTCCTGTAGTTTGCAAATTGCACTATCAGCCTGCGCAAGAGGCTTATTGTGGCTCCTGGCCGCCACTATATTGTATTCCTGTTGGGAATGGCAATTATGAATAAGATGAATTTGAGTAATTGTCGAGTGCAGCGTAAACTGGGAGAAATTTGACCGCTGGAGCATGGTGAAAATGGCTGGAAAAACGTTGTATGACAAAGTCTGGGATGCGCATGTTGTGCATGCCGGAGACAGTGGCACTGTACTGCTTTACATAGACCGCCATTTGGTACACGAAGTCACATCCCCTCAAGCGTTTGAGGGGCTGGAACTTGCTGGTCGCAAACCGTGGCGCATCGATTCAATGTTAGCTGTGGCTGATCACAACGTACCAACCACCTCGCGTAGTGAAGGTATCGAAGACCCTGTATCGCGTCTGCAGATCGAAACACTGGATAGCAACTGTGAGAAATACGCTATCACCGAATTCAAGATGTCTGACTTACGGCAAGGCATTGTGCACGTCATTGGTCCAGAGCAAGGCGCAACCTTGCCAGGCATGACCGTTGTTTGTGGCGATTCACATACATCAACTCATGGTGCTTTTGGCGCACTGGCGTTCGGTATTGGTACTTCAGAAGTTGAACACGTTATGGCAACCCAAACGTTGTCGCAACGAAAATCCAAAAGTATGTTGGTGAGTGTTGATGGTGAAGTCGGGCTGGGCGTTACTGCAAAAGACATTGTGCTGGCCATTATTGGTGAAATCGGTACTGCTGGTGGCACTGGTTATACACTTGAATTTGGTGGCGATGCCATTCGTGCTTTATCCATGGAAGGGCGAATGACAGTGTGCAATATGGCTATTGAAGCTGGCGCTCGTGCAGGCATGATCGCAGTTGATGACACTACGATCGATTATATTAAAGGGCGTCCGTTTGCACCATCTGAGGAGCATTGGGATGCAGCAGTGGCAGCATGGAAAGCATTACGCTCAGACGACGATGCGGTATTTGAAAATGTTGTCAGGCTGGATGCATCTAAAATTGAACCACAAGTATCCTGGGGAACGTCTCCTGAAATGGTGACATCGGTAACTGGGCAAGTGCCAGACCCTGCAGGTGTTAGCGATGAGTCAAAATCTACGGGTATGAAGCGCGCGCTCGAATACATGGACTTGGAGCCATTAACTCCGATTGGTGATATTAAGCTCGATCGTGTGTTTATAGGTTCATGCACAAACTCGCGTATCGAGGATTTGCGTGCAGCTGCAGCGGTTATAAAAGATCGTAAGGTGGCAAGTTCTATTATTCAAGCGCTTGTTGTACCCGGCTCTGGCTTGGTGAAACAACAAGCCGAAGAAGAAGGCTTAGATAAAATTTTTACTCAAGCAGGTTTTGAGTGGCGTGAGCCAGGTTGTTCTATGTGCTTGGCGATGAACGCCGATAAGTTGGGTGAGGGCGAACGTTGTGCGTCGACATCCAACAGAAATTTCGAAGGCCGGCAAGGTAAGGGTGGTCGAACCCATTTGGTGAGCCCGGCGATGGCTGCTGCTGCGGCTATTGCAGGCCGCTTCGTTGATGTGAGGGATTTCTAATGAAAGCATTTACTAAACTCGATGGCCTAGCTGTGCCGCTAATGCGTGCCAACGTTGATACCGATGCGATTATTCCTAAGCAATTTTTAAAATCGATTAAGCGCAGTGGTTTTGGCGTAAATCTATTTGATGAATGGCGTTATCTCGACCCGGGTTTTCCTGGTCAGGATTCCTCAACGCGTCAACCTAATCCGGACTTTGTATTAAACGAAGAACGTTTTGCAGGCGCTCAAGTATTATTGGCAGGTGAGAATTTTGGTTGTGGTTCATCGCGTGAGCATGCGGTATGGGCGCTTGATGATTTTGGTATTCGATGTGTTATTGCACCAAGCTACGCTGATATATTTTCAAATAACTCGTTCAAGAGTGGCTTGTTAGCCATTGCGCTTGATGCGCAAATCGTTAATAAGTTGGCAGAGAGTTGCGAGCAAAACCCTGGTTACAGCTTAACCATAGACCTGGCAGCGCAAACGATTACTACACCGGATGGTGATGTGATTGAATTTGATGTTGACCCATTTCGAAAGGATTGTCTGCTAGAGGGGCTCGATGAAATTGGTTTGACGCTGCAGAAGCGCAATACCATTCAAGACTATGAAGAGGCGCGTAAGAAAACTGCTCCTTGGTTATTTAGTTAAGTTGTGTTGTATCGGTCGGTAAGGTGTTGTAATGCAGTTAATCATTGGCAATAAGAATTATTCCTCGTGGTCACTGCGGCCATGGATTCTGCTTAAGCATGCAGGTGTTGATTTTGAAGAGGTGCGTATTCCGTTATTCACCGAAGAAGGTGATCGCCTGCTGGATGAGCATTGCCCGGCTAAGCAGGTTCCTGTGTTAAATGATGGCAGGTTAGTGCTTTGGGATTCATTGGCTATTTGCGAGTACATTGCTGATAAGTTTCCAGCAAAAAATCTCTTGCCTCAAGCTGCTGATGATCGTGCCCGCGCTCGAGCCATGAGCAGTGAGATGCACAGTGGTTTTCATGTGCTGCGCGCTAAAATGCCAATGAACTGTCGACGCAGTGTTGAGAAGTTTACCCCCGACTTGGCAACTGAAATAGACATAAATCGTATCGTGGAATTAATTGAACAGGCTTTGCACGATAGCAAAGGCCCATGGTTGTTTGGTCATTACACAGTAGCCGATGCGATGTATGCACCTATCGCATCACGATTTAAAACTTACGGTGTGCGAGCACCGAGGGCTACACAAATCTATTTCGAACAAGTGCTTAGTGATGCACCCATGCAGCAGTGGTATGAAGATGCAGCGGCTGAGAGTGAAATCATCGAGCGTGCAGAAATAGCTTAAGCAAAACGCTATTCATTCCTAATTTTGGTTGTAGTTTGCGAACTAATCGCATTGCTCAACCATCAACCCAGTGAAATAAATATGGCTAAAAATATTGTTGTCTTGCCTGGAGATGGCATCGGTACTGAAATCATTGAGCAAGCCGTTCGTGTGCTTGATGCAGTAAATGAGCAGCACAAACTTGATATTTCAACTCAAACCTTCGCGTTTGGTGGTGCAAGCTACGATCTAAGCGGTGAGCCGCTAACGGATGAGACGTTAGCAGCTTGTCGTGCAGCCGATGCAATCTTGCTTGGTTCTATAGGTGGGCCGAAGTACGACAAAGCGCCACGAGATAAGCGACCAGAACGAGGCTTGTTAAAACTGCGTTCAGAGCTTGAGTTGTTTTCCAACTTGCGGCCAGCCATGCTCTATCCAGAACTAGCAGATGCTTCCTCGTTGAAGCCGGAACTCGTTGCAGGTCTCGACATTATGATTTTACGCGAGCTCACTGGAGGTATCTACTTCGGTGCACCGCGTGGACTTGAAACCCGAGATGGCAAAAGAGTGGGTTTCAACACCATGGTTTATTCAGAAGATGAAATTCGCCGCATTGCGGTCAGTGGGTTCGAGATTGCCATGCAGCGTAACAAGCGTTTGTGCTCAGTGGACAAAGCCAACGTGTTAGAAGTATCCGAGTTGTGGCGTGAAGTGGTAATAGAAGTCGCAAAAGATTACCCGGAAGTCGAGCTGTCGCATATGTATGTGGACAACGCTGCCATGCAGTTGGTGCGTGAGCCTAAACAATTTGATGTCATCGTCACCAGCAATTTATTTGGCGACATTCTTTCTGATGCTGCCGCCATGCTGACTGGGTCGATCGGTATGCTGCCATCGGCATCGTTGGATATTAACGGCAAAGGTATGTACGAGCCTGTGCACGGTTCAGCGCCGGATATTGCTGGAACAGGAAAAGCGAACCCACTTGCCACTATTTTGTCGGTCGCAATGCTGCTGCGTTACACACTGAATGAGGCTGCTGCCGCTGATCAGATTGATGCCGCCGTTGCCACGGTTATCAAAAATGGTGTTCGGTGCGCAGACATCGCTGGTGGTGGTGCGAATGAATCAATCGTTAATACAGTGCAGATGGGTGACGCTGTCATGACGGCGTTGCAAGCTTCGTAACAATCAGCAACGTAAACTGCAAATAAGTTTTCAATAGTTAATTGATAGTGGTCACAAGATCGCGCAGAAATTTAATACAGGCATTAAAATGAGCAAGGAATTCGATGTAGCAGTAGTGGGTGCGACAGGTGCGGTTGGTGAAACCATACTGTCGATTTTGGCCGAACGACAATTTCCAGTGCGCAACATCTATGCATTGGCTAGTGAACGATCTGCCGGTAAACGCGTCGAATTTGGTACAAAGCAGTTGGTTGTGCAAGATCTGGCAAAATTCGATTTTAGTCAGGTACAGATCGGTTTGTTTTCTCCCGGTGCATCGATTTCGAAAATCTATGCACCTGTGGCAGCTGAAGCTGGGTGTGTTGTTATAGATAATACCTCTCAATTTCGCTATGACGACGATAAACCGCTTATAGTGCCGGAGGTTAATGCGCATGCTATTGCTGGATACAAGGCGACAAACATCATCGCCAATCCGAATTGTTCTACTATTCAAATGTTGGTTGCACTAAAACCGATTCACGACGCGTTTGGAATTACGCGCGTGAATGTTTGTACGTATCAGGCTGTTTCGGGTACTGGAAAAGAAGCAATAGAAGAGCTTGGTGGTCAAACAGCTCGCTTGCTTAACGGGCAGGAAGCGAAGCCATCTGTTTATCCAAAACAGATTGCTTTTAACGTTTTGCCACACATTGACACATTTCAGGAGAATGGATACACCAAGGAAGAAATGAAGATGGTTTGGGAAACCCATAAAATCATGGAAGACGACTCAATCATGGTAAATCCGACCTGTGTGCGCGTTCCTGTGTTTTACGGACATTCAGAAGCCGTGCATTTGGAGACCAATTTACCCATTACTGCTGAACAGGCCCGACATTTGCTGGGGTCTGCACAGGGAATTGTTGTTTTGGATGAACACAAAGACGGTGGGTATCCCACCGCCGTGACCGAATCGGCCGGAACCGATGCGGTTTATGTAGGCAGAATCAGGAAGGATATCAGTACTGAAAACGGATTAAACCTTTGGGTAGTGTCCGACAACGTACGAAAGGGCGCAGCACTTAACAGTGTACAAATTGCCGAGTGCCTTGCTGCAGACTACCTATAAATTGCTGAATTATAGAAATAATCAGCTATAGAATACAGTTGAGATAGTTAACATCGCTAGTTTGGTTGCGCCGATTCCGGTTGGTACAGCAAATGATGCGATACGTTGGGACATAACTAAAGTGCGAAAACTTGCAACGGCTGCGGCCGTCAGTTTGGTGTTGGCTTCAGGTGGCGTTAGGGCTTTGGGCCTTGGCGATATCGAAATGCGTTCTGCATTGAATCAGCCAATGAATGCGGAAATCCGACTCACGTCAGTGCAGCCGGGTGAAGCTGACGGGATGATCGTCAAATTAGCGTCGCCTGATGCGTTTTCACGTGCCGGAATCGAACGCACGAGTGCGTTGACTGACTTACGCTTTTCTGTTGACGCGAGCTCCGGTACACCCGTTATTCGTATCTCCAGCAGCAGGCCGGTCGTTGAACCGTTCCTGAATTTTCTACTTGAAGTTGATTGGCCAGCAGGCCGAATGGTGCGTGAATACACCGTACTACTCGATCCACCTGTTTTCATGACGCCTAGCGCAAGCGACCGAAATACGCTCAGTGAGCAGCCAGCCATACTTCAACGTTCAGATACGTCCTTGGTTGCTCCTGCACCGATCGAGCGTGAAGCATTTGACGCCGATAGTTTTGAAGTTGAAATTGTTGGTTCAGCGGTTGAAATTTCTGACAACGCAGTGTTGCCAAGTGATGGTGGCGATATTGTGTCGCTTCAAGATCTTGGCGGCATCAATGTTGGAGGGGTTCAAGTCATTGACGATTCCGCGGCCTCGTTTGAAACAATCGCTGATCAAGGTGAGGTGGTTTCATTGACTGATCTTGGTGTGGCTAATCCAGCCGCTTCAGTGCAATTCCAAAATGATCAAATAGCAGCTGCTGCAGATTACGAGTTTGACGTCGAGATTGTTGGTTCATCAAGCGAAGTGTCTGATACTTTTGTTGTCGATGGCCAATCGGGCAGTTCGTCTATTTTCGGTGGTTCGTCCGATATCGTGTCTCTTGACTCACTCGATTCTGACGTCGTCATCGGTGGCGGTGGTGATGTCACTGTGCAACAAGGTGATACCTTGGCAGCGATCGCTGACGCAAATGCAGTGCAAGGCGTATCGTCACAGCAGATGATGATGGCGCTGCTAAACGCAAACCAGGGTGCTTTTATTAACGGGAACGTTAACTTGGTTAAAGCAGGGGCAATCTTGCGCATCCCTGACAGTAGTGAACTTTCCCAGATGTCTCAGGCAGAAGCCGTTGCGCAAATGGGCGAACAAAATCAACTTTGGCGTGAGTACCGGGACAGCATTCGAGGTTCATCAGGAACTAGAGTGGCAGCGTCAACACAAGCGCCAGCTGCGCCACAAGAACAAGATCAAGAGCAAGCTAGGTCGGAACTCAGCGCGGCTGCACAGCGTATTCTTGATGCAGCGAAAGATGAAACGCTTAATCGCAAAGAACTTAATATCGTTGCCGAAAGTGATTCAACAACAGCTGCGGCTAGTGCAACAGCTGACAACAGCGAAGGTGGTGCTGACGCACAGCTAGGTGAAATTAATAAGAAGCTGCAGCTCGCGAAAGAAGAGCTTGCATCTACGCGTCTTGAAAGTACTGATCTAGGTGAGCAATCAGCGGAGCTGAAAAACACTGCTGAGAATATGGATTCGCTGGTTAGCATTCGTCAGCAAGAAGTATCGAGACTACAAGAACAGCTTAAGCAAGCATCAGCTGATACTGATGCGGCAGGTGGCGTAATGGACAACGCTCAAGGGTTAGTCGCCGATGCAGGTGGTGCAATTACTGACACTGCTGGCAACGCTACCGATGCAGCGCAAAACGCGCTGACCGCTGCAGGCGAAAAACTGCCTGAAGTTGAATTGGTTCCTGAACCGACTGTGCCTGAAGTTGATATCACACCTCCAGCTGTTCAAACTCCGTGGTATACGGATCTTTTACAAAAGTATGGCAAATGGATTGTTATTGGTCTGGGTGCATTAAGCGCGCTGGGCCTTGGTTTTCTCTTGCTTGGTAAGCGTCGTAAGAAAGACGAAGACATGCTCGACTATGGCGATGATGTTGAATTCTTTGATGACGAAGACGATAGTGTTCAACTCCATGCCGAAGGTACAGAGGCGCATGAGTCAACCGGGATTGGTTCGGCTGTAGCCACAGGAGTTGCTGGAGCCGCAGCTGTCGGTGGAGCAACAGCGGCGGTGCGCGCAAATGCCGATGATAGTGTGGAATCTGATGTCGCACTTGATGGTCACATGGATGCAATGGATAGCACTAACATGCAAGAGAGCCTTGACCCAGACG
>Ga0209828_1000896_pt1 | contig 28073 bp, 28 predicted proteins | sample MaitaG_FD_187429 | JGI IMG/M metagenome (GOLD analysis project Ga0209828, IMG submission 187429) | Marine algal microbial communities from Maine, USA - Maine_Asex2 metaG (SPAdes) (version 2) | ecosystem: Host-associated > Algae > Red algae > Unclassified | place: Maine, USA | collected 2015-01-05
TCAAATTTTCTCATAATCAAAGATACACAATTTATAGAGAATTCCTATTATATAACTGCTGGGTAAATAAAATGATTATTCTATCAAATAATTCCTTTCCTAGTGTATCAAAACTCCAATTAATTCAGGCAAAATGGCAGTAAACATTTTTCTCATTTACCGCTTATAAGATTTTGCTACAATAATTATATCACATTATTTTATGAGATTATTGAATTTCTTAAAAACTTTATGTACATTCACATCATGTTAATACATAACAATATCATACAATTCCATCATCATCATTCTCATAATGTCCCTCAGGCGTACAGAATGTGATTTTGTCTAAATAAAATATTCCATAACCCGTCTGAGTAAATCAGACGGGTTTTTTTATGCATTTCCCGAAGGTTTATTCAGACATTATTTTAAAAAATTGAGTAAACTAAAAATTGCAATTCAAAAAAGCGGAAGGTTACACGAGGATTCTCTCAAGCTATTGAAAAGCTGTGGCATTTCGATTAATAATGGAAAAGACCAATTAAAAGTTATTGTTGACAATTTTCCAATCGAGATTCTTTATTTACGAAACTCAGATATACCACAATATATAGAAGATGGAATCGCAGACATTGCTATTGTCGGTGAAAACCTATTGATCGAAAAGCAGAAGAAGGTTGAGATTATAGAGAGACTTGGTTTTTCTAAATGCAACGTTTGTCTAGCCGTTCCAAAGAAGGTAGATAGCGATGACATTACCTATTTTAATGGCAAGAAGATCGCAACCTCCTACCCTAATACGCTGAAGAACTACTTAAAGGAAAATAATATAAACGCAGAAATCCATACCATTTCAGGGTCCGTAGAAATTGCACCTAATATCGGTCTTGCTGATGGAATTTGTGACATTGTAAGTTCTGGTAGCACTCTTTTCAAAAATGGCTTGAGACAAACTCAAGTCATTCTTACCTCAGAAGCGGTATTGGTAAAATCCATACATCTATCAACAGAAAAAGAAGCAATACTTTCAAAATTGCTATTTAGAATCCAAGCTGTGTTAAGAGCTAGAAACTCTAAATATATTCTTATGAATGTCCCTGAATCAAAGATATCTTCCGTAACTAAAATATTACCTGTCCTGAAAAGTCCGACCATATTGCCATTGGCTGAAAAAGGATGGTGTTCTTTACACTCTGTCATCGATGAAAATAAATTTTGGGAAGTAATAGATGAACTGAAAGCTGCAGGAGCAGAAGATATTTTAATAGTCCCAATAGACAAAATGGTCAGATAATGAAAATACTAAAAAACATACAACCAAATGATTGGTCAAAATATATGAGCCGACCCATTCTCGAAAACGAAAAACTAACGTATATCGTCAATTCCATTTTGATTTCAGTAAAAGCTAATAAAGATCTTGCATTGAAGAAGTATGCCCTTGAGTTTGATCATGTAAACTTAGATGCGCTTAAGGTTTCTCTAGCTGAATTAGAAGAAGCAAGTTCTCTTGTTTCCGGAGAATTAAAGGAAGCGATAAACGTAGCAAAGGATAATATTGAAAAATTTCACTCTCACCAACAAATAGATGAAGTAGCCATTGAAACCACAAAAGGCATAAAGTGTTGGAGAAAAAGTGTAGCTATAGAAAAAGTAGGATTATATATTCCTGGAGGTTCCGCTCCGTTATTCTCTACCATACTCATGCTAGGACTGCCAGCAAAAATCGCAGGATGCAAAGAAATCATTCTATGTACACCTAGCGATAAAAATGCCAAGGTACATCCCGCTATTTTGTACACGGCAAGTATTATTGGAATCAAGGAAATATATAAAGTTGGTGGAGCCCAAGCCATTGCAGCCATGGCCTTTGGCACGGAAAGTATTCCTCCAGTCTATAAAATATTTGGGCCAGGAAATCAGTATGTTACCAAAGCAAAACAACTAGTACAACTACAAGGAATCGCAATTGATATGCCTGCAGGTCCAAGTGAAGTTTTGATAATTGCAGACAAAACTGGAAACCCATCATTTATTGCTGCCGATCTTTTATCACAAGCAGAACATGGCCCAGACAGTCAAGTGTTATTACTAAGCAATGATGAGTCAATTATAGATAGAACTATGATCGCTCTTGGCGAGCAAGTAGATGCATTACCTCGATCTATCATAGCTAAAAAAGCACTACAAAATAGCAAAGCCATCCTATTAGATTCGATAGAAGATTGCATAGAATTCAGCAATCAATATGCTCCAGAACATTTAATAATCGCATCCAATCAGGCCATGCAATATGTCGATAAAATTGTAAATGCCGGTTCAGTTTTTATAGGAAATTATAGCTGCGAAAGTGCAGGAGACTATGCCAGCGGAACTAATCATACCCTACCCACAAATGGTTTTGCAAAAAGTTATAGTGGTGTTTCTTTAGATAGCTTTGTAAAGAAAATAACTTTTCAGGAAATCACTAAAGAAGGAATATCAGCAATCGGAAGTACAATCGAAATTATGGCAGAATCAGAAGAATTATTTGCACATAAAAATGCAGTAACTTTAAGACTAAAAAAAATAGGTAATGTTTAATATAGATAATATAACTCGCAAAAATATCCGAGAATTAACACCCTACAGTTCTGCTAGAAATGAATATACTGGAAGCGCCATTATTCTACTTGATGCAAATGAAAACCCTTATAACACAGATTTAAATAGGTACCCCGATCCGTATCAATTAGAGCTAAAAAAAACTATATCAGATATCAAGGGAGTAGATATTGAGCAGCTATTTATTGGAAACGGAAGTGATGAAGCCATCGATCTTTTGTTTAGAGCCTTCTGTGAACCTAGAGAAGACAAAGCATATATATTTCCACCCACTTATGGTATGTATAAAGTATCAGCAAAAATTAATAATGTAGAAGTGATAGAAATAAAACTAAATGAGAATTTTCACTTACCTTCCATAGAAGTCACCAAAGAAAATCTTATATCAAAAGGATTGCTTTTCATTTGTTCACCCAATAATCCCACAGGAAACAGCCACCCCTTAAGTAGCATAAAAGAGATAGCCAATAACTTCCACGGGCTTGTAATAGTAGACGAGGCATACATTGATTTCTCAGATTCTATCAGTGCGATAAGATTATTGCCTGACACACCAAATTTAGTAGTCTTACAGACGTTGAGTAAGGCATATGGACTAGCTGGCTTAAGATTAGGTATTACTTATGCAAATGAAAATATAATCCGTGTTCTCAATAAAATTAAACCACCTTATAATATAAACTCGTTGAGTCAACATAAAGGAATAGAGGCGCTAAAAAATACAGCCAATGTAGAGAATCAAATCTCTTCAATTATAGCTCAAAGAATAAAATTGATGAATGTTTTGAAAAAGATTAAATCCATAAAACAGGTATACCCATCAGAAGCAAATTTCATTCTTGCCATTTTTGAAAATCCAGAAATTGTATTCAAAGAACTTCAAAATAAAGGAATAATTATTCGAAACAGGACCAGTCAAATACCCGGAGGCTTACGCATTACCGTTGGAACTCCAAATCAAAATATTAAATTAATACAAGCCCTTAAAGCAATAGCATCGTGAAAAAAGTATTATTCATAGATAGAGATGGCACCTTAGTGATAGAGCCACCTATTGATTATCAGTTAGATAGTTTAGAAAAACTAGAATTCTATCCAGGAGTATTTCAGTGGCTTTCCAAAATCTCGAGAGAACTTAACTTTGAACTAGTCATGGTGACCAACCAAGATGGATTAGGAACAGAATCTTTTCCTGAGGATTCATTTTGGCCACCACAAAATAAGATCATAAAAGCGTTCAAAAATGAAGGAGTTGAATTTATAGAAATACTGATAGATAGAAGTTTTCCAGAAGAAAATGCTCCTACCAGAAAACCGAAAACTGGCTTGCTACATAAATACATCCATGGCAACTACAACTTAGCCGAATCTTATGTCATTGGTGATAGACAGACTGATATGGAACTTGCAAATAATCTTCAATGTAAAAGCATTTATATTGGCAAGGAAATCAAGGAAGTTAATCTATGCACTACTTCTTGGCAAGAAATTTATCAATATCTGAAAGCCAAACCTAGAAAATCAGAAACTCACAGACATACGAATGAAACAGATATCCAAGTAATGGTGAATCTTGACGGAAGTGGAAAATCTGATATATCTACAGGCTTAGGGTTTTTAGATCATATGATAGAGCAAATTGCCAAGCACAGTCTGATAGATCTAGCGGTGAATGTGAAGGGAGACTTAGAAATAGACGAACACCATACCATAGAGGATGTCGCTATCACCTTAGGAGAAACATTTGCCAAAGCATTAGAAAGCAAAAGGGGTATCGAACGATATGGGTTCTTGCTACCGATGGATGATTGTTTAGCTCAGGTTGCAATTGATTTTGGAGGTAGGCCTTGGTTGGTTTGGGAAGCTGACTTTACTCGAGAGATGATCGGCGAAGTTCCTACCGAAATGTTTATGCATTTTTTTAAATCGTTCAGTGACGCTGCCAAATGCAATTTAAACATAAAAGCAGAAGGCCAAAATGAACATCATAAAATAGAATCTATTTTTAAATCATTTGCAAAAGCTATAAAAATGGCAGTCTCTAAAACAGACAATTTTTCTATCCCAAGTACAAAAGGAATTCTATGATCGCCATCATCAAATATAATGCAGGAAATATAGCTTCTATGCAAAATGCCATTACTCGACTTGGCTACGAAAGTTTGATTACAGATGATCACAAATTGATAAGCACAGCAGATAAGGTTATCTTACCCGGCGTAGGGGAAGCTAGCTCAGCCATGCAATACTTACAAGAAAAAAAATTACATCAGTTGATTCCATCTCTTACACAACCTATGCTTGGAGTATGCTTGGGACTTCAACTGATGTGCAAATATAGTGAGGAAGGAAATACAGATTGCTTAAGTATATTTGACTCGAATGTAAAACGTTTCCCTTCTACAAAACTGGTTCCTCATATGGGTTGGAATTCATTTTCTACTATAGACGGCTCACTGTTTGATTCTATAGATATAGAAGATGATTTATATTATGTACATAGCTATTATGCGGACTTATGTAAAAATACAGTTGCGACTTGCGATTATATAACAAAATTTAGTGCAGCTCTTCAAAGAGATAATTTTTACGCTACTCAATTTCACCCTGAAAAATCAGCGGCTATTGGCGAACAAATTTTAAAGAACTTCTTAGAATTATGAGGATCATTCCAGCAATAGATATTATAGATGGAAAATGTGTTAGACTCTCAAAAGGAGATTATACTACTAAAATAGTCTACCATTCTAATCCAGTAGATGTAGCCAAACAATTTGAAGCTAGCGGAATTCAATATTTACATTTAGTCGATCTAGATGGAGCTCGATCACAGCATATTGTAAATTACAAAATACTAAACAAAATTTGTGGTGAAACAAATCTAAAAGTTGATTTTGGTGGTGGATTAAAATCTGATGAAGATTTATGTATTGCCTTTGAAAGTGGCGCTAACCAAATTACAGGTGGTAGCATAGCTGTGAAAGACCCAAAAACATTTAATGGTTGGATAGGTAAATATGGAAGTAAAAAAATTATACTAGGTGCTGATTGCAATAACCGAAAAATTGCTACAAATGGATGGATAGAAAACTCAGAATTGGATGTAGTAGATTATATCATTCAATATGAAAAAAAAGGGATCAGCCATGTAATATGCACCGATATTGCTAAGGATGGAATGCTACAAGGTACATCCAATGAGTTGTACAAAGAAATTTTAGCAAAAAGCAATGTTAAGCTCATTGCCAGTGGGGGCGTTTCTTGTTTTGAAGACCTAATATTATTAAAGGAATTAGGTTGTGAAGGTGTAATTGTCGGTAAGGCACTATACGAAGGAAAAATAAATTTAAAAGAATTGGAAAGAATATGCTGAAAAAGAGAATAATTCCGTGCTTAGACATCAAAGATGGAAGGACCGTAAAAGGAGTAAATTTTGTGGATATAAAGGATGCGGGAGACCCCATAGAATTAGCGAAAAAATATGTAGTCGAAGGTGCAGATGAATTGGTATTCTTGGACATTACCGCAACCATAGAGAATCGCAAAACTCTGATAGAAAGTGTAAGACGAATAGCTAGTGAAATAAACATACCATTTACAGTAGGCGGTGGAATCAACACGGTAGAAGATGTTGCTCTATTGATAGAAGCAGGTGCTGACAAAATAAGCATCAACTCTGCTGCCGTAAATAGACCCGAGCTAATTTCGGACATTGCGAATGCATTTGGCATACAATGCGTAGTCCTAGCTATTGACACTAAATTTGAAGATAACGACTGGAAGGTTTTTATACATGGAGGAAGAAAAAAGACTATGCTAAACACTGTTGATTGGGCAAGGAAAGCCGAACTATTAGGAGCGGGTGAAATTCTTCTCACTTCTATGAATAACGATGGTACGAAAGAAGGTTTTGCCTTAGAAATAACGAAGGAAGTCACGGCCAATGTCAACATCCCCGTCATCGCTTCTGGCGGAGCCGGACAAAAAAGTCACTTCAAAGATCTTTTCAATTACACTAAGGCAACAGGTGGTCTAGCCGCAAGTATTTTTCACTATGGCGAAATCCCAATTCCAATACTGAAACAATATTTGAAAAATGAAAAAATTGCAATAAGATGATAAACTTAGATTTTGATAAAGGAAACGGACTTATTCCCGTAATTATACAAAACAACCAAACCTCTCAAGTACTTATGTTGGGCTATATGAATACGGAGGCATTAGAAAAAACTAAAGAAGAAAAAAGAGTTACATTTTTTAGCAGAAGTAAAAATAGGCTTTGGACCAAAGGAGAAGAATCTGGTCATTTTCTAGAAGTAAATGATATGTTTGTAGATTGTGATAACGATACCCTACTTATCAAAGCCACACCGAATGGTCCAACCTGTCACAAAGGAAATACATCTTGTTTTAACGAAGAAACAAGTAAGGGTTTCTTGTATGACTTAGAGAAAACTATTGATAAGCGAATTACTGAAGATGATGAAAATTCGTATACCAATAAATTATATAAAAGTGGAATTAACAAAGTAGCCCAAAAGGTCGGAGAAGAGGTCATCGAATTGGTTATTGAATCAAAAGACAACGATGACTTACTATTCAAGAATGAAGCGGCTGATTTGATGTACCACTATCTACTATTATTAAGAGCGAAAGGCTTTAGTCTTGAAGCTATAGAAAGTGTACTAAAGAAAAGGAGGAAATAATTCTAGAAATAGCACAATCTTACAGTCTTATTCGATAGTGATTATTTATGTCAATGAATGTATAATGTATCAAGTTATTTAATTTGTATCTCTAAATAAACAAAAATATATCCACTAAAACAAACCCTAGTTTCCAGGTGAAGGAAGTCAGATTCGAAGGAGATCAAGGCTTATCAATTACCCAACGCAATGTATTTCGTTTTGCTGAGGATGATAGAATAACAGACCAACGATTGTATATCAACTAAATTAAATAATACAGTCAAATTATATATAGAATTATAGAATCGTTTCAATCATTGCACCCTACCTAAACGTTACTATAATTTAGGAAATTTTTAGTATATTACAAAATCTCTCCATATTCTGAGCAAATCTACTGAACGGGGAATTACTACAAGTATAATACAACATATGTAACTCTACTAGCATTACATACATTTATACCATTTTCCATAAGATTATATTAAAAATACAAAGTTTTTAATGAAGCATATAAAAAATAGTGTATTCTACCCTCCCTTAGTTTTAATTCTTTGCACAATAGTATTTAGTCAGATAAATAATGAAATATTCTCTGCTTACATTACAGCTTTGAATGCATGGATATTAAAGTATTTTGGATTCTTGTTTTCATGGAGTTGTTTTATTTTCCTCATCCTACTTATAATCACCTACTTCTCTCCTATTTCAAAAGTAAAAATAGGAGGGAGAGACGCTACACCAATTCTTACTAAATCAAGATGGATTGCAATTAGCATTTGTACAACCATCGCTACTGGAATTTTATTCTGGGGTTGCGCCGAACCACTTTTTCATTATTCCAGCCCTCCTATTTCTTCTATAGTCCCATCATCACCTGAATCTTTGACCTTCTCAATGTCCACTATGTATATGCATTGGTCATTTACACCATATGGCATATATTGTTTAGCGGGATTAGTTTTTGCACTTTCCTATTATAATTTAAATCAAAAATTTAGTGTCTCCTCCATGATAAAATTGAAAGGATCTCAAAAAGAAAGTAAAGTCAATACCTTGGTTGATATCATTTGTCTATACTCAATTGTGCTAGGCATGTCGGCTTCCCTTGGAGCAGGAATTTATTCAATAATTGGAGGTTTAGAAAAAATTTTTGACGTACAAAAATCTAATCTTTTGATTGGCTTAGTTGGATCAGGAATTATCATTAGTTTTATATTATCTGCTGTTACCGGTCTCCAAAAAGGAATTAAATTTCTATCTAGTATAAATATCATTGGCTTTATTTTATTGGCAAGTTTCATTTTTCTATTCAGCTATCCAATCGATATTATTTTGATTGCCATTGATGGACTAAAAGAATACTTCCTTACTTTTCCACAAAGAAGCATCAACTTGGATTCTGGCATAAATAAAGAATGGAGATATGATTGGAGTGTTTTTTACTGGGCGAACTGGTTTGCATGGGCTCCTGTAGCAGCACTATTCCTTGGTCGAATTTCGAAAGGATACACGGTAAGGCAGTATATTAATTTCAATCTAATACTTCCTGCTTTATTTGCTATTGCTTGGATGTCAATTTTCAGTGGCGCCACACTCCATATAAATCAAATAAGTGACAATTTATTATTCAATACCATGAGCTCAGAAGGCGAAGAATCCGTAATGTATGGACTCCTACACCAAATTGCAAACAGTAACATTACCATTCCTATTACATTAATTTTAATATTTCTTTCATATGTAACTGCCGCAGATTCAAACATCTCTGCAATGAGCAAAATGTCTGAAGCACAACAAGACAATATAGAAGGTGAAGCCTCAATAGTTACTAAGGTCATTTGGGGATTAGTGATTGGTGGATTAACCTATATTATGCTTTCTACAAAAGGGTTAGATGGAATTAGAATTTTATCCGTACTCGGTGGTTTTCCTGCTTTATTTATAATTATCGCAGCAGCGGTAAACCTAGCTAGAATATTGATAAATAATAAATTAGTTTCCACGTAGATTTACTTCACTCGCCCTAAGAAATGTTCACGTCTCTAGCTCTCTCCTGAAATAAGAGGCTTGAAGGCAATCGTGCTTTGATGCACCCTTCTTTTTAAAGCAAAGAGCCGATGATGAGTTTATCTCTATGCAGTATATGCTTCGTTTGTCGTTGGCTGTCGCATAGCTTTGAGTTTAGTCGCATACATCTGAACACTCATTCAAGATTCCAGCTTGAAATAACAAGAAATAACTGGGGATGAATTAATTTATTTCCCATTTTATGATACGTACATCATGCCAATAGATACACCCAAAGTATATCTCTAATCAAAAATAAGACAACCCATGATCTAACTACTATCCAAAATTTGAATAATTCATCATATTTATACGTTCCTGATTTTATCTAGGAATTAATCCAAGCTACTAAAAAGAGCCAAACAAAATAAGATTGATTTGATCTCGGTCACCTACATTAAAAAATTGATTCATGTAACCTACTTCCAATTTTAGTGCACTATTAAATTTATGCCCTAATCCAAAGTAAGTTCTATTCCTATCGAATACATCTGCTTTATCATTAAGAAATATTTCGTTATATCCCGATAAATAAAACTTGCTATTTTCATTGAACTTTAGCGGCACATTGACACCAAGAAAATATCTAAACCTCATTTTGAAATCATCTTCAACAAAGCGTTGCTCAAACCTATACCTATGTTGCAAAGAAACAATACCAACTTTCCCTTTGGTAATAAACTGTTGGAAAATTCGGTGTTCATCGACATTTACCTTCTCTGTTGAGTTATTCTGATAATTCTCACTGTGTATAAATCCATAACCAAGCAACAAGTTTGCATTGTCCGTCAAGTTATAACCTAGCCCTGTCCGAAGTAATAATTGCTCAAGATCGCCTACTGCATTATAGTTTCGATATTGTACTTCGTGATGAATATTCCACTTGGAATTAACCTTTTTACTCCCGATGTATATTATCCAATTTCCCAGATCACTATGTTGCGCATACGAGAAAATCGGCAGCAATGTTAAGATAAACATCGCTACCAAACTTCCAATGTTAAAAGTTTTATGATTATTTCTATTATTATCCATAAAATTCAACTTTACCAGAGCTTATATCATACATACCTCCGACTATCTTTATCGATCCCTCCTTGTGCATTTCATCTAAAACTGAACTTTCTTTTAATATCCTATCAATATTTAAAAGTACATTTATTCTAGCAACTTCATTTACAAAATCCATATTGGAAGAATTTCTCTCCTCCTTCTCGGATGGAAATTTTACATCATTGACTGCTGGCATTATTTTATCAAGCATCGCTGTTAGATTTCCTAATTTAGCATGGTCACATGCCCCTTTCACTGCACCACAACTTGTATGCCCAAGTACGACTAAGACTTTTGTGCCCGCTAGCTTACACGCGAATTCCATGCTTCCCAAGATATCCTGATTGATGAAATTCCCCGCTATACGAATACTAAAAATATCACCAATCCCTTGGTCAAATATTAATTCAGAAGAAACTCTTGAGTCGATGCAACTTAATACCGTTGCAAATGGAAATTGTCCAGTACTTGTGTCAGATACTTGTTTCGAAAGACTTCTAGAAACTTGCTTATTATCCACAAATCTCTGATTGCCTTCTTTTAACAAATCGATGGCCATTGCTGGAGAAACTATAGATTGAGTTTGTTTTGTTTGTGTATTTGTATTTAATTCTGATAATGTCATTTTAATCAAATTTTAATTATATGAATATTTGGCTTTAGGTCTAAGTTTGAAAAATTCTATATAGCTAGGAGGATTTTCTACAGTCCCTCTCTCGGAAACAAGTTTGATGTCGATATTTCTATTTTTAGCCTTGAGCGCAAAGTCCTCTAAAATTTCAATAATATCATTATCTAAATATCTCGTCTTTCGAACATCCAATTCCAAAAATGAGTCTCTTGGCAATTTATCCAATTCATTTAATATAGCTCCCTTATTAAAAAAAGTAACCTCTTCGGCTAAGGTGATTTTAAATTTTGCCCGGCCATTACTATGATCTTCTATATGCAAAAAGTGAGAATTCTGATAACTCTTTAGCAAAATAACGGCAATACCTACAAGCAAACCAAGTCCAATTCCAATTAAAAGATCGGTAAATATAATTCCTAATACGGTTACCATAAATGGAAGAAATTGTTTCCATCCTAAACCATACATGACTTTAAATAAAGCAGGTTTTGCTAACTTAAATCCAACAATCAATAGCACTGCCGCTAATACTGAAAGTGGTATCATATTTAAGAGACCAGGAATAAGCAATACAGAAATCAATAAGAAGAAACCATGAATGATTGCCGATTTTTTGGTCTTACCTCCAGACTGAATATTGGCAGAACTTCTTACGATAACCTGAGTGATAGGCAACCCTCCGATCATACCTGATATAATATTTCCGGTACCTTGAGCAAGAAGTTCTCTATTGGTAGGAGTCACCCTCTTTTCTGGATCTAATTTGTCCGTTGCTTCCACACATAGTAAAGTTTCTAAACTAGCAACCAATGCAATAGTAAATGCTGTAACCCATACGGCAGGTTGAGTAATAGCTCCAAAATTTGGAAAACTAAACTGCCCAATAAATGAAGAAAAATCTTTGGGTACGGGCACACTGACAAGATGATCAGATGTGATCCCATATGATGATCCTTTTGTTCCCAAATAATATAATATACCCAAAACTACAGCCACTAAAGGACCCTGAATGATTTTGAAAATATTGGCCTTCTTAGACAAGACCTTATCCCATAATAGTAAAACGGCTAATGATACAGAGGCGATAATGGTAGGTCCTATACTTATATTGTTAAACAGTTGGGTCAAGGACGATAAAGTCGTTTCTCCGTCCATTTGCTGAAATGCTAAATTCCCTTCTGGGATAGCATCATAACCAAAAAAGTGAGGAATCTGCTTTAAGATGATGATTATTCCGATCCCAGTTAACATTCCTTTGATTACGGAAGATGGAAAGTAATAACCAATGATACCAGCTTTTAAAACTCCAAAAGCGACTTGAATTACACCCCCTAAAACCACTGCAAGAAGAAAGTTTTCCCAACTGCCCAAGGTACTTATAGCAGCTAACACAATCGCTGCTAACCCTGCCGCTGGACCACTTACTCCAATTTGAGATCCACTAAGAACTCCTACAATAATACCTCCCACTATTCCTGCAATCAATCCAGAAAATAACGGTGCTCCACTTGCTAGAGCAATTCCAAGACAAAGGGGCAATGCAACAAAAAAAACAACTATGCTGGCGGGTATATCATTTTTTAGACTCGCGAAAGAAAAATTGCTTTCATTCGAACTCATATAATTTAAATTTTAGTAACAAAATATATTTACGGTTTGCCAAACAAGAAGTCATGACAAAAAGGATAAGAATTAAAAAAATAAAGGTCAATATTCCGGAGGAGGATCCGGTATTTCCATGTGATGCTCTAAAGTGTATAGAAGGGCATTTCGGTCCAATTGGCTCTGCTGATATAAAATTTCAGGGAAGTTCTGCAGATTGTATGGTTCCTTTTCTGAATCTTCTTCCGCATTTTCTGTAACTTCTTTCTCAGAATTTCCTTCTTCAGGCCAATCTGATAAGCATATCTGAATATCTGCTACATCTATTATATCTGCGATAATTCCAACATAGGCAGTTGAAATCAGCATGAATGATATAATTATGGAAAGCTTCATATATATTATTAGATTGCAAATGTAACAACATATTTGAGAAATGTCAGTATTACTGTCACAAATGTCAAATATTTTAACATTTGCTAGTATTTATTGTCTTGGAATAATAAACCGATGAAATTCCATAATTCTCAACCTTTAGCTATGAGTTCAATGAAACTTGATTCTATAGAATTCCAAGTTATAAATATTGTAAATAAATAATAGTAAATGGCCTGAGAACATCGTACTCAAGATCAAAATTCTTTCTAAAATAACGCTGACATAATTAAGATTGGAATACACGATATCATTGAGCTCATCATTATTGATATCTATGCTCCTGATAGAAACTGGTCCTCTAAGGCCATCTTCAATGTCAATAATAAATGGTTTTGAAAGTCCACTTGGGTTTTGATAATAAATATCTAATTTATAAAAATCAAAAAGATCATGAGAGTAGTGTTTCCTAAGAAGTATATCTTCGATAACATCATCTTTAATATCTGCAAGTTGAACTGACCGAACCCATCCAGTATCTATCATAAATAATAGAGTCACCTAAGATAATTTGCCCAAAGTAGTAGGGGGTTACGGATAATAGGATTAAAAAGGCAACTAGTGTCATAATTTAGTTTCACTGGCTTACAATATGATAATAAACATATAAAAGATTCTTGAAGCTCTCTACTTAAAAAATCTAAAGAACCTGTTTGTAAATTACTTAGCATCATTCCAGCTCAAGGGAATATCACAGATATTGATTTTGGTGAAACATCTATCAACTATAAGTAAATTCTCCTTTACTTGTGACAATACTCTAATCAGCTTTACTTATAAATTATAGTTAGATGTTTTTCTTCTTCTTATTTAATGAATTTCAGATTTGATTCTTTAACCATTATTTTAACTTTTTTCAATACTCATTCTTCTACCTAGCATTTGTTTCCTTTTGTTCCAATTTTAGAGCCACCGTTTTCTGATATATATGCTTTAGAAACTGCCATACTTATATGAGACAATTATGTACATAATTATGGTAAAAACTAAAAAGTTTTAAAGTAATATTTTTATATTGTTGTAAGTTTATAGCTAGTCTTAAAGATTTTCATGAATAAAAAGTTCTTATTTTTTCTTGTACTATGTTTTTTTTGCGGCTGCAGTGTCTACCTCTACCAAAAGAACTTCGCAGTAGACTCATCTCAAAACTATATCGGTGCTGGAAATGACACTGCCATAAGCGTTACTTCAAGTGATGATTATCAAGATAAAACTTGGCCCAAAGCGGCGAGTGCGATGAACACCATAAATGGTAATGGTCTCAACTCAAAAATGCTTGAAGCTTCGCGACTTTTAGCACAGTCAAGTTTAGGGTTCGAGCGCTATCATATTGACGAAGTCGTTGATCTCGGCATAGAAGGCTGGATTGATCATCAAATATCCTTGCCACAAACAAAGATACTTCCAAAGACTCAAGAAATTCATCAAATTAGATTAGATTCTATGGCATCCCATGACACCATGCCGGATAGAAAATTGGAATTTAGACCGCGGTGGTGGATTTTCAACTATGCTTGGTGGGATCAAATGATGAGAAACGAAGACCTACTGCGTCATAGAGTTGCGGTAGCTTTCACAGAAATATTCGTCATTTCCAGAAAAGGAGATTTACAAAATTTTGGTGATTGCTTTGCTGACTATTATGATATGCTTTCGGGCCATGCGTTTGGAAATTTCAAAGATCTATTAAGAGATGTGAGCTTACATCCTTGTATGGGCAAATACCTAAGCCATCTAAACAACCCCAAAGCGGATACTTTAAAAAACATTCATCCAGACGAAAATTATGCTAGAGAAATCATGCAATTATTTTCAATAGGACTCTATGAATTAAATCAAGATGGGACCCGTAAAATCGTGAATGGAGAATTTATTCCTACATATGGGCAAGAAGATATTCGAGAATTTGCTAAAGTATTCACAGGTCTTGCTATTGCAGAGAATATCAAAAATCCTCATAATCATAAAAAAATATATTTTGGGAAGTCATTGTGGACTTCAAACGTAACTATACCGATGATCATGTACGATAATATGCATGAGCAAGGAGAAAAGTCCTTGCTCAGAGGTCAGGTGGTACCTGATGGTCAGTCAGGGCTGGAAGATATAGAAGATGCGATTGATAATTTATATAATCACCCTAACGTAGCGCCTTTTATTGCCTTCAGGATCATACAGCGATTGATAAAATCTAATCCTTCTCCAGAATATATTGCACGAGTTTCAGCCGTATTCAATGACAATGGTAATGGTCAGAGAGGCGATCTTAGTGCTATGATAAAAGCCATCCTTTTAGATCCAGAAGCCAGGGACTGCGCTGCTCAGAATGATGCTTCAAACAGTCGTCTAAAAGAGCCCAGATTAAGATATACTCAATTTGTACGTATGGCTGATAAATCAAACACAGATGACTACTTGTGGAATGAAAATCTTGACTTTGCTGAAAATATAAAACAAGATATATTTGATTCCCCAAGTGTTTTTAACTTTTATCTGCCTGATTATTCTCCAAATGGTGGGATAGCCGAATCTGGTTTGTTTGCACCAGAATTTTTTATTCACAATACGATCACTTCACCGAACTATGTCAATGCAGCCTATAATTGGACTAGTTCTTCTGGCAATCTGATGCATTTTACACGTGAAGGCAGATTTATGACTAATACTGAAGTCTTTTGGGATTTATCTAAATTGAAAAAATTGGCAAAGGATCCAGAAACATTAATTAATGAGTTGGACTTAATGTTAACGCATGGGGCGCTTTCGTCATTTGTTCGAGCCGAAATTAAAAAAGCCTTAAGCCAAATTATTCCAAGCTCAGAATACAATTTCCTAGAGGAAAGGGTACGTCTTGGAACTTACCTCTTTTTGATTTCACCCGATTATGCAATAATGAGATAACTTAATAGATGAGGAAACTATATAAACGCAGAGAGTTCTTAGGACAAATCAGTTGTGCAGGGATGGGATATATGACCCTCATGAATTCGCTTATAAATCTTAAGGCCATTAATGCGGCATCCATTTCCAGCTCTGATACTAAAGGTTATAAAGCTATGGTATGCATATTGCAGGCTGGAGGGAATGACTCATTTAACACCCTAATACCAAATAGCTCTCAGCAGTATACCCAATATCGCAAGACTAGAAGTAATTTGGCTATCGACAAATCAAAAATTTTACCCTTGTATTCTCCTGGCGGGTCGATGTTGGACTACGGATTACATCCATCCATGAGTGGTGTCAAAAACTTGTTTAATAATGGGAATCTATCCTTTATCGCCAATATTGGGACTTTAATGGATAATATTTCCATATCAGAATATAAAAATAAAACTAAAGCAGTCCCGCTAGGTTTGTTTTCTCATTCTGACCAGATCCAACAATGGCAAACAGCTCTAAAAGATCAAAGAACAGCAATTGGTTGGGGTGGGAAAATTGCAGATATTATTAATGATCAAGGAAAGTCGGGAAATATGTCCATGAATATTTCTCTTTCTGGCACAAATATATTTCAAGCTGGTAAAGATACTGTAGGATATTCTCTCAACGAAAACGGGACCATCAGTATGGAAAAATATGGCGATACCGACAACCTGCTAAATACGATCAGAACCAATGCTGTAACAAATTTAATGGGTCACAATTATCAAGATATTTTTAAAAATACATTTAAAAATACGATGCAAAATTCACATGATGCTCATGTAGAGTTCTCGGAAGCATTAAAGAAATTTAAGGGTTTTAGAAAAGAGACATTTTCAAAAGCCAACCCGATATCCCAAGATTTAAAAATGGTCGCATCGACTATAGGAATGCAAAAAAACCTCGGATTTAATAGACAAATATTCTTTTTAAATTTTGGAGGATGGGATCACCACGATAAATTATTAAGTAATCATGATAGCATGATTGGCATATTGAGCGATGCCTTGGAAGAGTTTTATGATGGTCTAGACCAGCTTAATTTTAGTGACCAAGTATTGACCTTTACCACATCCGAATTTGGTAGAACCCTTACTTCTAACGGGGATGGCAGTGATCATGCTTGGGGTGGAAATGTCATGGTAATGGGTGGAAAAAACCTCATCAATGGTCAGCAAATATTTGGCGACTATCCTTCTTTAAAACTGCGTGGACCAGATGATATCGGCAATGGGGTAATCCTTCCGACCCTCTCAACGGACAGTTATTTTACCGAAATTGCAAAATGGTTTGGAGTGGATACACCTGACTTGAAAGTACTTTTTCCTCAAATAGGAAATTTTTATGACATACAATCAGCAAATTACCCAATTGGTTTTATCAAATGAATATAACAAGAAATATCTGTATATCAATTTTTATTGCATGGCTCTCATCATTCCAATTGTATGGACAGTGCTATCCAGACAGACATAGCACCAACGTGCATGATGGATGGGTATCCTGCTCTATTTCGCCACATCCGATCTCTGAAATTGATGATCACCATTGGATTATGTACGATTTTGGTAAGGTTAATAAAATGTACTCAAGTAAAGTTTGGAACTTGAATAGTCCAGAACATCTTGACTGGAATACTAAAGAAGCATTAATTCATTATTCGAAAGATGGTATTAAATGGAAATCGCTTGGTAATTTTAAGTTTGACCAAGCAACTGGAGACCCATTATATCAAGGAACAAAAGGACCTGACTTTGATGGTCTAAAGGCTAGATTTCTAGTCATCACTCCTATCTCAAATTATGGTGGAGAATGCTATGGATTAGGAGAAATCCGCATCTATACTGAACCAAACATTTGAAGCTATTTAGCACAGTAAATAATAATAGGATTTTCCGTGTCCTTAGCCAATCTACTTATTTTTTCTCCTTTTATTTTGTAATAGTACTTTACATATATTCATCAAGTATTATTTCATCAGCTAGAAATTCTACCCCTTCATCATAGTAGTAGATATTCATCATAGTAGTAGATGTTCATCATGGTAGTAGTAGATAACAGTTCTACATCTATGAAAACCTTCTTCTTATTCAAATTGATTTATTTGAATATTATTATGAATATAAGATCTCAAAAAATGACTGACACTAATAATTTATGCATTCTCTATTCTTTACCAATTTTAAAGACCTTTACGATTCCATCATTCAATACAAGATTTCGTTCGTGTTGAAAATTACTATCGTATAAAACAATACCACGAACTTTTAGAAGTCTATTGTATATTCTTATTTTAGTTTTTTCATCAAGCGTCCAATTGTTTTCAAAAAATATATTTACAAACCCCGGCAATTCAGACCACTTACAGAAATATTTTAACTTTTCAATATTGTGGATATGGATAGTTGCCAACGTTGCAAAAAGTAAAATGGAAGTAATTTGTAATTACATCGTATACCCGACAAACTGTGCCACTACATCCGGTGATGTTGTGCCACTTTTGTGAGGACTATTTTCTATGTCAAATTTAATAATAATTCACCGTCGAGTGTCCCAATATTGATTAAGAATAAGAAGGAATAAAATAGTGATTTTAGCTTAAAGTGTTTTTCAGTTGTGAGTTAAAAGCTTCTAGCTTTAAGAACAATCACATTTTTGTAGCCCTAAAAAAAGAAAAGACTTCTTTCGCAGATCAAGATGATATCGACTGCAAGAAATAATGATATGTAGTTATCTCTGTGAGGTACGGACAGATATGCGACCACATCTATTACCTGTTGATTTATTTCTTTGAACTAATTAACTCTTTCGTTAAACCTAACATAGATATCTCCCGTTTCAATATCTTCAGGTAATTCTTCAATATAAGAATAGAATTCAGTTTCATTTTTCCATGAATTAAGTGAAAACTTCATTGATTCGTAAGGTGAAAAGTTATATGATAAAGAATTAAATTTGGTCAATTCCTTGATGCATTCTAAAGCTATATTTTTTATTCGAGCATTATATTCATAACTGATTAGTGGTAGTGGTACAGATAAGCCTTTCAATACTTCTAATTCATAACCCTCAACATCAATTTTACAAAAAGCAGGAAAACCATATTCTTCTATTAAGTGATCCAATGTCTTAATTTCTACTTTTCTAACTTCATCCCATTTGATATTATACTTCTTTTGGTTACTATATTTTTCAATGAAAAGTTTACTTAGTGTACATACTTCAAGATAATTGGAGATATAGATTTCTCTTTCTTCTAGCATACTTCCTATAGCTATTGGAAGAATAGTTATATTTCTATCAAATGCAAATTTTTTTAGCAAAATCGAGTGTGATTCTTTGACTGGTTCTACTGATACTACTCTCGCTTTTAGAGCTAAAAAGGTTTCAGTGCGATCTCCTATATTAGCTCCAATGTCAAAACATAAATCGTCTTCTCTAATAAATTGCCTGTAGAAGTTCTTAAGTTTAGTTTTTTTCTTGAATTCTAAAATTTTTATTCTTAGTCCTCGAATCATATAATTTGTTAGTTATTATGAATTTATCCTAAAGCTAATGGTGATGCAATTGAAATCTTTTGTTAAAGTACACTTATGAACGCAGAATATCCTTTTTCATTATTTTCAAATTGTACTAAATAGCAAGCCAAACCTTGATAATGAAAGGATACATTGATAACGAATTTTGAAATATCTGAGCCAATAAATAGAGAATAATTTGACATAATATTGTAATTTTAAGTGAATAGATTAACACTATTACCTTTATTAGGTCACTAACCTAAATTTCTACACGGTGCTTAATCTAAAATAGTAGCAGAGGACTAATTCGTCGGATTAAGTCTTTAACTTACGTAGGAGGTTAGTTTACCTTTGCTACTTTTACCAGCATAAAGATGCTGTAATTTTTATGTTATCAACATTCCAACTCTCAAAACTTTTTGATGAATTTTTAATTATTGAAATAATGATAACACATTTTTGCGAACTCTAGAAATTTGGAATGGAAAATATCTTTTATACAAAACATAACAATTATAAGTGTTTTAATTTAATCCTTTGCTAATCTAAAGGAAGGAGGGATATGATGTCATCATATAGTGTTAGCTTCCGATTTTCATTTTATAGTATTGCTCAGGTGTCAATACGCTAATTTCACTCTTTCTATAATCTTTAGTATTTCTTGTTAATATTAAATCAATCTTTCCAAAAGACTCACATGCATAGTTTTGCATTGCATATTCAAAATCATTGAATTTAGAATTCATTGCTTTCAGGAAAATTTGCTTATCAATCAAAAGAACATCTGTCAAAGTCATTAATTGATTTAATTTTTTCATTACTCTATTATGTGTTGATACTTGACGCAACAAATAATAAACATTGCTAATTATCACAGCAGTTAAATATCCATTCAATTTCTTCAATTTAATTTGAGATAGAACATATGAAGTGTAAAATGAATGTGGCTCACGACCTAAAAAGAAATCCAATATTACATCAGAATCAAATAATACATTTTTCATTATTTTAGGTATTTTTCTGATAACGCATTTGTGAGTTCTTCTTTATAATTAAAATCTTTAGGTGCCTTAAATGATCCTTTCAGAGATTTTACTAAAGGAGTAATTTCAATCTCTTCACCAATTTCATCATCTGTAATTGCTTTTAAATAGTTTTCTATTATATCTGACAGGCTTCTTACTTTTTCTTTTGCGTATTTCTTTGCTTTTTGAATAACGGAATTTTCAATAGTCAATGTTAATTAAGTAATCATTACACTTCTTTTTTTGTTTTAACTTACACGTATAATGATAAGCTAAATTTTAAAGTAGTGCAAATTAATATAATTATATACGCGTTTGTAAACTTAGTACTTTATGCCCACTGCATCTCCTACCATTTTTGCAAAACACAATCTTTGACTTCTTTTTATAAAGCTCCAATTGACAACTCTTTAGTCTACTCTTGATAAAGACTAATATTCGTTCAGCTTCTGACTTTGATGCACAATGTAGAATCACATCATCTGCTTATCGAACTAAACTAATCCCATAATGCGTTTTATCCATCCATTTATCAAGATCACAATGTAAAAATGGATTTGACAACAATGGACCTACTACCCCACCCTGTGGTGTCCCCTCCCTTCTTTCTTTACTTCAATCCCATTAACTTGCTTTGGACAATTTAGCCACCTGTCTATATACAGTTTGACCCAATTCTCTTCTACATGTCTTGTCAATCTTTGTTAAGTAAAGCATGTGATGTAAATTTCAATTGAAATTTACATGTGAAACTCTATCAAAGAAACTTTTAATGCCCATGTCAATAACCAACGCTTTCTTTCGTACGTTCAGTTATACTTCTTCTAACCCTTGATGTGCATTTCGTTTTGGTCGGTAGCCATTCGATGAATTATGAATCACCTTATCCAATCTTGGCTCTAAATAATCTTTGACTACTTGTTTCGCAATGCGATATTCAATTGTTGGGATTCCTACTTTCGCTTACTTCCGTTCTTCTTTGTAATTTCTAATTCAAGCACCGCTTTAGAGTAATAACTTCCAGATGTAAGTCTGTTCCAGAGTTTGTAAAGATTGCACGATAAATTTTCTGGATAGCTTTCTAAATTCTTTTCATCAACTCTGCCGCTTTCTTTCTTACTCGTCACTTTCCTGTACGATTCCAATACCATCTGTTTTGTATTCGGTATTCCTTTTGATGCAACTTCCACAATCTTCCTTCCTCTTACAGAAGTTGTAAATGGTAGCTCCATCTGTATAACCCCAACCCTTCGCTCCACTTCCATTACAGAAGCTTCTTTGCTAATACGATTGAGTCCGCCCTCAAATAATACATCACTATTCGAACTCATCGGTGTTTTCCCGATTTGACTCTTTCGTTTATCATTATTATTTGACTTCCCCTGTTCCATAAATAAGCCTAAATAGAAATCATGCAATCAAATTGACGTCTGCCTCATAACCAGTAATTCAGTGTTTACTGGGTACTTTTCCAAAATAAAGATTTTGGTTTAAAAATAAGTAAAAAATGCTGTATTTGAGATGAGAGAACTTATGAAAATACAGACTGAGTTGGAAACGAGGAATCAACATTAATTTGGTAGTTTGAAGACTCACGCAAAGTAAAGTTTAGATGGAAGTAAGATAAAGGCCTCTCGGTAGGGAGCGATTAGGCGCACCTACGAAATCACCCAAGGTGCTTATCTTATAAGGGTTAGTACTGAGTGTTGTGGAAAAGATATCGACATTTGTAAATTTCAGTCGGATTGTATCAGGTATGATTTAAAGAAATGAATATAGTGAACCACTGTTGAGGCATCGTGAGTAACATTTACTGTTGTTCAAAATCAATAGAGGTCGGTGACTCAAGGAGAAAAATCTATACAAGCGAATCCTATTATGGCTAAGGTTAGACGGATAACCGGTGTAAAGGTGGCATGAACTTTAAACGGGCTCAAATACGTAACAGGGGAAGCTTGTTTAGGAAAAAAAAGAGAGGAAAACCATAATCCGCAATACTGACGGAATATTTTGTTGGTAGGTAGTGATTACTCCAGTACTAAATGAGTGGCAGATCAACTCATAGTAGTGATGAAGCTTTTATAATGAAAGTGGAGCGAAGGGGTTGACATACTCTGGGTATTTTATCTAACCAACCTCGGTCAAACGATTCGAAAGGATGAGTTTAGTAGCGTATCCGATTCCAATGAAGTAGCAAATATTAGAATGAGTATGAAGAGCCGTGTGAGCTGAGAGGTTCAAGCACGGTTCTGTGAGAGGTTTAGGGGTGAGAGCCCCCTTTACCTACTCGATTTTTTATTTAAATGCGTTTTCCATATAATTAATTTCTCTATTTGGTATACCTAATTCTTTTGCAATTTCATTCCATTTTGATATTGCGGCACTTGCTTCTTTAATATACTTTGCAGCATCATTTACTTCCCATCTGAAGTATTCAGCTACTTCTAAACAAAGGTCGTATTCTAAACTGTTATCATGTTCCGATATATTTAGGCTTAATCCAGTTCCATCTTCATTTGGGTTGATATCATAAGCAGGTGATAGTTTCCATCCTTTTCTTGTTAATAGGAAACCATGATTACGTAAATGATCATCGGTATTTGATACTCCCACTGAAAAGACTATCCTTTTCCATAATTCAATTAAATCGTGATCCGGTTGAGCTCCATATCTTTCAATTAATTCTACTAGTTCCAAATAGCTACCACCTTCTTTATGACTATATCCATCTTTATATCCCAATAAAGTCATTGCTGATGCAAAGTGAATCCTTTTATCTTCTTCTGACCGATCAAATCTTTTAGTCAAATATGTATGTTGTTTTTGTGAATAAATTGACGCTCTTGCTTCTGCCACATTGATACCAATATTACTAGCAATTCTATTGACAAGTAACTCCCAAATACCTGAATTCTTATCATCATTTTTACTTGGGAATTTTGCAATCCATAGACTTCCATCTGTATTTCTGACACTTGCCTTTGGTCTAGCACCTCCTAATGAGGAGCCCGGAGCCACCATTAATTTCAACCATTTTTTTGCATCACTATCCTTGAAAAAGTCATCATCTTCTATTCTTTGACTTGCTTTTTCTAACTCTCTTATGCTTGTAAAAGGTGGAGCTTTTATTTCTTCATCATTTTCTAAAAAATCGCCACCTTCTTCCAATTTGAATCTAAGTCCACCCATTCTTGTTTCATCATTAACTCCTAGAAGAAAATCTGATTCAAATAGCTTTTGTGGTTTTTCACCTTCTTTTCTTTCTTTTATTGCTTCTCTTCTTTTCATAAGCATTCGGCCCCATCTATCAGGAGACGAATCTAGAAACAATCCGAAATTTGGTTTTGCATCACCCAAGTATTGAGGACCGCTATACAACTTTAAATCAGGATCTAGATCTTGAGCAAATCCACTTTCGAGCCATGTTTTGGAATATTCAAAAGAGAATACTTCTTCACCTTTGGTTAGTTCAGTTCTCAGGTTTCCCATGAGAATTTGTTTTGGGAGTCCGCTCCAATCGGCATATACAAATATCTCTCTCATTTAGACTTCTTATTTGAAACTCTTTTTCCTATGTTCAACTTCGCATCTTGAATCTTTCTCCCAAGAATATCATCTTCACCCACCTTAAGTAGATCTTTTTCTAAACCATAGACAGATAATACCTGCAATAATGTAGTTATTGATGTTGTTGATTTTCCTGATTCCATATTCCATAATGTTGTTCTACTTATTCTTGCTCTTTCAGAAACCATTTCTGCTGTGAACTTCCTTCTCAATCTTGCTAGTTTTAAATTTTCACCTAATCGACTTAAAATTCTCTTTTCTTTAGGTAAAAGCTCATTCATTTTAGGCATAACGTTCAATATTATGAACAAATATAGCTAAAATTGTTCATAATAGTAAACATTATGTATGTTTGATGTCAAGTAGGTAAAGGGAATTTCACCCTAAACCTCTCACAGAACCGTACGTGATAGTCTCCCATCATACGGCTCTTGTTATACAAAGGTCAAGAGTCTATAAAGCCATATTTCCAATGTACAAATAGTTCTGGGTTTACTAACTTATATCCTCGCAACCATTTGCACGCCTTTATATATGACTTTTTTAGTCTCCTATACCGATTCCTTACCCAATTGGTCAGCCTTGCATTTAATAATTTAAATATGCGATTCAACTTCCATCTTCTAAACTTCCCAAAGTAATTAAGCCAGCCTCGTAACTTTGAATTAAAATAGTCTGCTATCTCTTCAATACTCCGTGCTGTCCATCTTTGAAAATTTGTAGCTCTTAGCTCTCTCGCAATCTTCGTCTGACTTTCCTTACTGATTGCACAATCATAACCAAGAAACATCTTCCCTGTTTTTGTTGCAATTGTTCTTGGTTGAAATCCGTATCCAAGAAAGTTAAAACTTACTACCTTATGCTCACTTCTTCTCCTACCATTTTTACAAAATACAATCTTTGTCTTCTTTTCATGAAGCTCCAATTGACAACTCTTTAATCGACTCTTGACAGAGACTAATATTCGTTCAGCTTCTGACTTTGATGCACAATGTAGAATCACGTCATCTGCATACCTCACAAATTTTACACCTGGATGTTCTTTATCCATCCATCTATCAAGAGCATAATGTAAAAATAGATTTGACAGTAGTGGACTTATTACTCCTCCTTGCGGTGTCCCCTCTTGCACTTGCTTTACTTCTAATTCTCCGTCAACTTGCTTCGGACATCGTAGCCATCTGTTTACATACAGTTTGACCCAATCTTCTTCTACATGTTTTGAAAGAGCTTTGTTCAGTAATTCATGGGATACTTTATCAAAGAAACTCTTGATGCCATGTCAATAACCCACGCTTTATGTCGTACGTTTTGACGTACTTCTTCCAACGCTTGATGGGCATTCCGATTTGGACGATAACCGTATGAGGATTTATGGAACACCTTCTCCAATCTTGGCTCCTAGTAATCTTTGATTACTTGTTGAGCTATGCGATCTTCGATTGTCGGTATTCCTAATTTCCGCTTACTGACGCCATCCTTCTTTAGTATCTCCACTTCCAACACTGCTTGAGGATAATAACTCCCCGATGTAAGTCTATTCCAGAGCTTATAAAGATTACTAGACAAGTTCTCTGAATAGTCCTTTAGACTTAATCCATCAACTCCTCCACTACCTTTATTACTCTTCACTTTCTTGTACGATTCCTATACCATCTTTTTGGTAATCGGTATTCCTTTTGCTGCAACTTTCACAATCTTCCTTCCTTTTATAGAAGTTGTAAATGGTAGTTCCAGCTGTATAACCCCAACCCTTCGCTCCAATCCCAGTACAGAATCTTCTTTGCTAATACGATTGAGTGCGCCATCAAACAAAGTATTGGTATTCGAACTCACTGATGTTTGTCCAGCTTGTTTCTTTCCTTTTTCACCTCTATTTGACTTCCCCTGTTCCATAAATAAGCCTAAATAGAAATCATGCCCCCTAAATGACGTCTGTCCCATAACCAGTAAATCAGGTAACCGTTATGATCTTCCTGCGAACACAAGCTAATCGCAGTTTTGACAGAAGGTTCGTTTTCACGGTACTTCATCGGAGGTTCAATTGCTTCATCTTTTCTATTCATATCTGAATTGTCTCATCAATCCTTTTCCTTTTCGCTCAATACCAAATAATCACTTATTAAGCACCAAAAGGCGATTTGTTGGCTCCGCCTGTACAGCGCCAACGGAGGGCCTGCCTCCATCTTATTTACAGCATTGGTCATCGAACTATTTGAATCAATCAATCGCTCTCTTTCCATTCAGGGCACACGCTTGCCGATAACGGTTATGCGATACCCGTCGGTTATCCCGTAGGGTGACTGATCGTGGTCATCGCTTGTTATCGGCTGGCATTTTTTCTACTTTTTCTTGAAATTCATTAATAGTATTTACAATTTTCCCAAAATCAGGATGTGCTAAATTACAATATGAGACTACTCCGATATCGCTTTTTGGATTAAAATATATAATTGAATATACCCCAATATGTCCACCTTTATGAATCCTATAACCTGGCTTTGAAATTGCCCAAAATATCCCTACATCGTAATCATCGTTCAATGCACTTTCATCGTGCTCTTCAAATATGTTTCTACTCATTTGTGGCGTTAGCAAAATCTGATATGATTTCGCATTTAATATCTGGCCTTTCCCTTTAAAACCATTCATCATTTCAATAATGAATTTCGATAGGTCATCTCCAGTGGACTTTAAATCTCCTGCAGGCTGTCCTGAATCAATTGCCCTGGGAAACTCGTAAACTTTAGGAGTACCTTCTTTTTCATAAATTGTATACAATTTTGATACAGTTGAATCCAAGTCTTTATATTCCCAATAGGAATTAGTCATGTTAAGTGGTTGGAAGATATGTTTTTGTGTAAATTCCGAAAAAGGCATACCTGAAACTCTTTCAACTATTAGGCCGGCAAGATTTGTCCCTTCATTAGAATATTCATATTTCTCACCAGGCTTGAAATCAGAAAAGTTACTATTATCATACCATTTACCATTGGGTGTAAATGCTTGCTTTATATATTTCTCTAACGGCAAAGCAGTTCCATCCCAGTAGTAGATATCTCCTGCCATTTCTTTGGGAATTTCATCCTTATTATATATAGATTGTTCTATTAGCTGGCTTGGTCTCTTTTCTCCATCATCAAAGTCATCATTAAGTGAAGAAGTATGTGTTACAAGATGTTTAATAGTAATAACAGATTCAGGAAAATGTGGGCTACTTATTGTGAAGGGTAGGTGGTCATTAATCGGATCATCTAGATTGATTTTTTTATCCTCTACAAGTTTCATTATTGCAACGCCAACAAAAGTTTTAGAAACTGAAGCAATGACATGAATAGTTTGAGGTGAAAACTTATGTTTATTTGCTACATCAGAATATCCAAAGCCTTTAGAGAAAATTATTTCATTTCCCTGCATAATGTTTGCAGCAAAGCCTGGTATAATGGTTTCTTCGCTTATATTGGTTAGTTTGATTTCAAGGGAGTCAATTTCTTTTTGTATCTGTGGATGCAATGCTTTTAAATGATTTGGTTTTGAATCAAAATTGCATGATGAAATCAAGAAAAGCATGGTTGCCATACATGTTAGCATTTTTAGATTTTTCATATTGTATTTTTTGCTTGCCGATAACGGATTATGCATATGCAGAGTCACGACGAATTTCTACGTATTTCCAAATAAATATAGCAAAATATTTTATGTATAATTCATAAGTTGAACATATGGTGTCCCCCGCTTTACTACTGCAAATACTCTATTCATTAATTTATTTTTTAGTGCATTTATAACTATTCCTTTTTGTTTGCCATCTTCTATCTTTCTTTTGTAATATTTCGATAATTCAGGATCATGATTTTTGGCTGTCATAGCACAGTTAGACAAAAGACTTTTCATTTTTTTGTTGGCGATATGACTTACTTTTTTCCTGCCAGTTCGTGTGCCAGAGCTATTGGAAAATGGAGCTACACCA
>Ga0209828_1000897_pt1 | contig 28067 bp, 20 predicted proteins | sample MaitaG_FD_187429 | JGI IMG/M metagenome (GOLD analysis project Ga0209828, IMG submission 187429) | Marine algal microbial communities from Maine, USA - Maine_Asex2 metaG (SPAdes) (version 2) | ecosystem: Host-associated > Algae > Red algae > Unclassified | place: Maine, USA | collected 2015-01-05
ATATTCTACCACGCTCTTCATCCTTGCCAACAAATTTTTCCCATACCTCTGTTTTTGTTACATAATTAGATAAGTAATATTCGATCACTTGACGTTTAAGTGTCTCTGTAAATGTTCTTCTTGACCTACCGACGTTTCTCCTTTTAGCCATTTTATAGGTTTTTTTGTGTAAACCCATTTCAGGACAAGTCAACTTCTTTTTATGTTGGACAATCGGAAGATTTCAATTTTCAGATATGTATCCATCAAGCTCTGTAATTGATTTTAATGAATAATGATCATTAAAAACATAATCTGCCTAAGTCTTCCCTCAATCGAACTTCAACAGATAATGAATCCACCTTCAACATATAGACTGAAATTAGAGATGCATGAAGTTAGAATGGCCACCGTCCATATTTAAGCTTGAAAATGCACCAATCACAATTGTTTTCTTACTCATTTATAAGTAGAGTAAACAAAATGATAGCATCTATTAAAAATAAAAAATCAATTGTCTTTTATGAGTGCTCGCAAAGTCACATTATAATAATAGTTTTTCTTTTAATCTTCCAGTGGGGATCACACACTCGTCAGTTTTACCAAACCATTTATACCTATTGCGTGCAATCATTTGATAAACTGCATCACGAATGCTTTTTGGAATAATTGAAAAAATTAGGAATGCTTTATACGGCCAGCCTAATAATTTAAACACTTCCAATGATACATCAGAGTGAGTCATTGTCTTAGCCTCATACATTAAGATAACTGTGTCATCTTCTTTGTGTGGGTTTATATTTAGTTTGGCTTTTAAAAGTTGTCCCGATTCATCTTGCAGTGTCGCGAATCGAAAGCGATCATATCTATCATTTTTATGAACAAATTTTATAAAGTTATTACACAATACACAGACCCCGTCATAGAGTATGATTGGATGTTCGTGTGATAATGATTCAAGTTGTGCAACAGTCATAACGATTAAACAAAAATTTGCTCTAAAAGATCAACAACACTTGAAATACCAATCACCCGAATTGTATGATGCCTATCTTCTATAGCCTTCATATTATATTTAGAAATATAAATTTCTTTAAATCCTAATCGTTCGGCTTCTTGAATGCGTTGGTCAATCCGACTTACTGCACGCACTTCTCCAGATAGTCCGACTTCGCCAGCAAAAGATGTATATTCTGAAACTGCAATATCATGTAATGATGAAATCAAAGAGACGACAATAGATAAATCAATAGCTGGGTCCTGAATCCTAATCCCACCAGCAATATTTAAAAAAACATCACTTTGTACAAATGGAAGGCCGCATCGTTTTTCCAACACTGCCAAAAGCATGTTCAAGCGTCTCAGGTCAAATCCTGTAGCCGATCGTTGGGGAGTGCCGTATACTGAAGAACTGACGAGTGCTTGTGTTTCAATTAGTAAGGGTCTTAGGCCTTCGATTGTCGCACCGATACTGCAGCCACTCAGAGAAGAATCATGTTGAATGATTAATAATTCAGATGGATTATTGACTTCTCTCAATCCACTTTCTACCATCTCATAAATGCCAATCTCGTCAGTCGATCCAAATCTATTTTTTAGCGATCTAAGGATTCGATAAGAATAATTTTGATCGCCTTCAAATTGTAATACGACATCAACAACGTGCTCTAATACTTTTGGACCAGCAATAGATCCTTCCTTAGTAATATGTCCAATGATAAAGAATGGAATATTCATTTCTTTAGCGAATCGCTGTATTTCACCAGCACATTCTTTTAGTTGGCTGACGCTGCCTGCCATACTATCAACATGAGAACTGATCAATGTTTGAATAGAATCGATAATGACACAAGCTGGAGTTTTCTCCTTAACTTCTTTAAGTATCTTTCCCAGGTTTGTTTCTGTATAAATAAGGCATTGTTGATTTTCTATTCCTATTCTATCTGCTCTCATTTTAATCTGCTCTCCACTTTCTTCTCCAGAAATATATAGTATGGATTGCTGCATCCGCAAGACCACTTGAAGTAATAAAGTTGATTTACCAATCCCAGGTTGACCTCCAAGTAAGATTAATGAGCCAGGTACAATCCCTCCTCCTAAAACTCGATCAAGTTCTTGATTTGATGTTGGAATTCGAACAGCCGTATTTGATTGGATATCTTGAATGGGAATGGCCACATTCTCTTTGCGACTGTTACCTGCCCAAATTCCTCGTTTAGTTTCCTGCTTCGTTGGTTTATGTTCTACTGATTCAGTAATCGTATTCCATTCATCACAACTATGACATTTTCCTGCCCACTTTGCTGTCTTCGCACCACATGAATTACATTGAAATACTATCTTAATTTTTGACACAAATTTTGTTTTGTATAATAATAACGAGTAATAAATTCACAAATGTTAAAATTAGAAGAATAATGTGCCTTTTTAAAAATCTCGTCGTCTTAAAACTGATTTTACTACTAAACTCTTTACACTTTTTTCAAAGAGTTTCTAAAGTCAAAGATATATATACATTCAGCTCTCCTAGGGCTGTATTGTAAATTGTTTTCAATTGGTTTTTTGAGGTTAAACAGGGTACTGCGCAAGTTTGTACCCTGTCTCTTTTTAAGTCAATTTATTATGTCCTGCCTAAAGACATATAGACGAAGAAACCTTTGTTAACCTTTCGTCCTTGATGCTTTGTGATTATTCATTTATTTTGAATCACTGAGCCACCAAGTCATCATATCCCTGCAGGCGTCTTACCTCAGACCTAGCTATTTTATATCTTTTGTAATCATGCCATCATATGTAAACATCTTATTAAATATCCCATAAAACTGATCTATTATGTCTTCTGTTTCTGTAGTAATATTTGTAAACAATACTTTTCCAATACCTGATTCTGGAACAAAATAAGCCAAGGTGGCAGTACCGAAATCATTTCCTCCATGGCCAATGCAACAAGAAATGTCTAAGTCCCAAATTATTCCGGTCGCTGTGTCCAATGATGGAATTTGATTTTTCATCATTGTTGCATACGAACTAGGCTTTAATAATTTCCCTTTTCCTTGATATCCCGCTATCATATCTTGTAAAAAAATTGTTATATCATAAGCGGTAGAATACAGTCCTCCATCAGGATATGTGATCACTTCATAATTAGGAACAGGATTATAACTTTCATTATAGTAAATGATGTGTTTTTCCTGATTCAATTGTTTTCGATCCCAGCCGGAGTTCTTCATCTGCAATGGGTCTAAAATCCATTCTTTTGTCAATTCTTTATAATCCTTTCCTATTTTCAATTCTAAGCAATATCCTAACAGCCCAGCAGCAATATTGCTGTACTCGTATTTTGATCCAGGTTTGGCAGGTAAAAAATTCTCTTCCGTTTTCCATTCTGAAAATACTTTTTCTAAAAATACAGTCATTTGTATTGGCTGATTTTTATTATATTTTTTGATATGCTCATGCCAAGCTTCAGGGAATTCATCTTTTACAAGCGGTTTGGAAAATATGTAAGCCTTATCATAATTTCCATCATCGCTTATGCTTGAGGTATGAGTTGCCAAATGCCATAAGGTGATTTGTGTGTCTTCGTGACTTGGATTCGATACAGGGAATGGCAGGATTGTATTTATCTCATCATCTAATGAGACGATACCTCTTTCTACTGCCTTCATCAAGACTATTGAAAGCAAAGTTTTACTGATTGAGGCTATTCCTTGAATGGTGTGTTCAGTGTATAGCTGTTCGGTTTCTGCATTTGAAAATCCATATCCCTTTGTGAAGTAAATACTATCAGAAGTAAAAACAGACGTGGTAAATCCTGGCAAATTACCTTTTTCATATTCTCCCTCCATTGCATGATTTAAAGAATCAACATAACTGCTAGTTTTGATATTTGTTTCTATTTGAGTAATGTTGTTTTGAAGAGTAGTACTAACACAAGACCCTAAGCATACCGATAAAATTATCACAAGAACTATATTTTCTTTTCTCATTCTCAACCGTTATTTTGATGATGATGCATAGATACAAGATCGATCTTACCTTTCAAAGGACTCCATTATCTAGTAAATAGTTGCCAAATAACAAAACATTAATAGTTTACCCTGAACATTAGTACAGTTTTTGCCCTTATACTTGCAAAACCATTATCAAACAAAAAATACAATGAAAAAGGCATTATTATTTTTATTTAGCATAGCAACAATTTCTTTCGCAACTGCTCAGAATGTAAACATTGAAACCAGTACAGTAAACTGGGTTGGTACTAAAATAACAGGCTCACACTCAGGGACGATCAATCTGAGCGCTGCCGATATTAAAATGGACAATGGCAAACTAGCCGGAGGATCATTTACGATTGATATGAATTCTTTAGCTGTAACAGACCTTCAAGGAGGTGGTGCTAAAAAATTAGCAGGTCACTTGATGTCTGACGACTTTTTTGGAGTAGAAGCACATCCAACTGCAACATTAGTGATCACGGATGTTGCTAAAGCTGGTCTCAGATCAGAACTGACTGTGACAGGTGATCTGACGATCAAGGGCGAAACACATTCGGTAAGCTTCCCTGTCGAAGTGACCGCTGAGAAGGCGACAGCAAAAATTAAAATTGATAGAACCAAATATGGGATCAAATATGGCTCAGGTTCATTCTTTGATAATTTAGGAGATAAAGCGATCGACAATATGTTTGAATTGAATGTAAGTTTAGATTTGACTTCAGCTTAATTAAACAAATAATAATAAAAGGGTGTATCTGAATATCAGGTACACCCTTTTTTTATATATCATCTTGATTTTAGAGAAACATAAATGTGTCAATTGAAAATCCAACGGAACAGTCGTCCTGACAGTCCTTTGGAAAATAAGAACAAAAACTAATGAAGCCATTAGGCTCAGTTCCAAAATAAATAAAATTTTCCGATTCTTTTACTGTCAAATATTCACCTGTACAGGAATCATATAATTCGTCAATTGTAGCAGGTGTAAAGCCAAAGTCATTTGTTCCTACATCATCATTTTCTTCAACATAATTTACCTCAGTATTTACTCTTTGACCAGTCATGTCATCTTTATTATATCCTTGATATGTGCGTTTTGTGACAGTACCATTGATGACAGTTATTTCTGTAGTCGCACCAAATCCAAAGACTGATTCATTTGTTGTCATATACACATAAGAATCTCCATTTTCTTCTTTTAATGTTTTCCAAACATCAAGACTTTGATTGACAGTAAAGCCTTCTTCACTAACAAATTTGTCTGAGACTTTATCACATGAAACTGTTAATAAGAGTATAAAGCAACTGACTAATATTTTTACAAAATAATTCATTTATCTTCTATTTATTTAAACTTATAGACAGCAAATTGCTGATCAATAGTTGGTAAAAAATGAATATATCTCTAATGACACCAGTATATTTACAATATGATTACTATATCTACCGCTAGTCTCACAGACATTAATTTAATGACATCTCTGTTTGATGCATATCGTGTTTTCTATAAACAAAAGAGTGATCTACCTGCTGCTGAAATGTTCCTTTCTACGCGCTTAAGCAATAGTGAGTCTACTATTCTACTGGCGTGGTTTGATGATGAACTAATTGGCTTCACTCAAATTTATCCCTTGTTTTCTTCTGTCTCTATGCAACACCTGCATGTCCTTAATGACTTATATGTCAATCCAGACCATCGAGGAAAAGGTGCCGCCACACTGTTATTGAATGCCGCTCAACAATTTGCAACAAGCAATGGAAGTAAAGGATTGAGTCTTGAAACGCACAACTCTAATCCAGCACAAGCGCTTTATGAGCGATTAGGTTGGGTAAAAGATGAAGAATACTTGCATTATTTTTGGAAGGCCTGATTAAATTTTTTCTTTCTCACTTTTTCATGATAAAAAATAAGCAAAAATCAATGAGAAGTAATCCTCTCCGCGTATTTGTCAGGCATTCACCACAGATTCTAAATTGCTTTTAATAATTAAATTGGCATATCCTTTTTATACACATTTTTGCAATTTAACTTTGATAATTCTTTTCACAAAATCAACTTAAATACTATAAATTTATTTAAACTAACTATGAATTTCGGAGTTTTCTTCAGCCAAAGGACTTTGTCTTTTTAGCGTAGAAAGCATATTGCATTATCTTCCAACATGCACAAGTAACACTGAAATATCAGACGGCGATACACCAGAAATCCGACTCGCCTGACCAATTGTTCTTGGTTTTATTTCAGTTAATTTTTCTCTTGCCTCCGCTGACAAGGCTGACAAGGCATGAAAATCAAAATCATCCTTTAATCTCACTTCTTCTAATCGATTCATTTTATCAACCATTTCTTGTTCTTTCTTGATGTACCCTTCGTATTTTAAATTGACTTCTGCTAAACCAATAGACTCTTCGTCAAATGAAGATAGTTCATCATTCATATTTGGAATTACTTCTCTCAATACCGACAAATCCATTTGTGGGCGCAACAATATATTTACAAATTTTTGTCCTTGTTTAATTACAGTAGAACCCTTTGACTCTAAATATCTATTGACTTGATCGGGCGTAATACTCTTTTGTTTGAAGTATTTTTCAATTTGTTTGGACGCTTCCACTTTTTCATTGACTCTTTCCATCCGCTCGTCCATATGATTCATCCCAAGAGATTTAGCAATAGGCGTCAAGCGCAAATCTGCATTGTCTTGTCGCAGAATAATCCGATATTCTGCACGTGAAGTGAACATTCGATAAGGCTCATTCGTCCCTTTATTAATTAAATCATCAATTAATACACCTATGTACGCTTCAGATCTTTTAAGTACAAATGGATCTTTTTCTTCTATCGCTAAATGTGCATTTAGTCCAGCCATTAAGCCTTGAGATCCAGCTTCTTCATATCCCGTTGTTCCATTGATTTGACCAGCAAAAAATAAATTCTTCACTAACTTGGTTTCTAAATTTGCTCTAAGCTGTGTCGGCTGAAAGAAATCATACTCAATCGCATAGCCAGGTCTAAACATTTTCATGTTTTCAAAACCAGGTACTTTTTGTAAAGCTTTGAACTGGACATCTTCTGGTAATGATGACGAAAATCCATTGACATAAATCTCACACGTATCTCGACCTTCTGGCTCGACAAATAGCTGATGTCTATCTCTATCTGCAAAGCGATTAATCTTATCTTCTATAGATGGACAATATCTTGGACCTAATCCTCTGATTCGTCCATTAAACATTGGCGAACGATCAAAACCAGTCTTCAATAATTCATGTACTTCAGGACTTGTATAGCTAATGTGACAAGGTATTTGATCTGTAATTTCAGGAGTATTTGTATAAGAAAATTTACCAGGATTCTCATCTCCAGGTTGCAACTCCATCGCATCCCAATTCAAACTTCGACCATCTACCCTCGGTGGCGTTCCCGTCTTCATTCTCCCTGAATCAAAACCTAATTCTACTAATTGTTCTGTAATGCCTGTTGCCGCTCTTTCCCCGGCTCTACCACCACCAAATTGCTTTTCACCAATATGAATCAGCCCATTTAAAAATGTCCCGTTTGTCAGAACAACTGATCTAGATTCTATTTCTAATCCTATTCCTGTACGGACACCTATGCATCTACCGTCCTTTACAATTAATCCAGTGACCATCTCTTGCCAAAAGTCAATATTCTCATGAGCCTCGAGCATATTTCTCCATCGTCTGGCAAAAAGCATTCTATCACTCTGAACACGAGGACTCCACATCGCTGGTCCTTTCGACTTATTCAACATCCTAAATTGAATCGCTGTGTGATCTGATATGATTCCGGAATAGCCTCCTAAAGCGTCTATTTCTCTCACGATTTGTCCTTTCGCGACACCTCCCATCGCTGGATTACAAGACATTTGGGCTATTGTCTGCATATTCATTGTAGCTAGCATGACTTTGGAGCCCATATTCGCGGCAGCAACAGCGGCTTCACAACCTGCATGTCCTGCACCGACAACTATAACATCATATTTTGGAAACATAAGGCCGCAAAGATATGTCTTTGATAGAATTGAAAATGGAAAATGGACATTAAAGTCTAAGATTTATAAAAGTCGACAATCTCACCTCTAGAAAGGATTCTTATTGGATGCAATCACTTATCTTAGTTTTATATGGCTAAAGTGATCTCACATTCTTTGTTTTCTGACTTTGATATTTCCTTGTTTAAAACTGGAAAACACTTTCGGCTTTATGAAAAATTTGGATCTCATCACACAACTGTAGACGACCAAAAAGGTATGTATTTTGCTGTATTTGCGCCGTCTGCGAAAGCAGTCTCCGTCATTGGCAATTTCAATCATTGGGATGGAAGCCATCACCAGCTGAATGTCAGATGGGATGGTTCTGGCATTTGGGAAGGGTTCATTCCAGAAGTACCTACAGGAGAATTATATAAATATCGCATTTGGTCTGATCACTTAGATGGCCACATAGATAAAGCGGATCCATATGCTCACTTTGCAGAACATTCTCCAAAAACTTCCTCAATCACATGGGAATTAGACTATGAGTGGAATGATGAAAACTGGCTCTCATCAAGAGAAAAAACACAATTACTAGATCAAGCATTTTCAGTCTATGAAATGCATCTTGGCTCCTGGAAAAGAAAAGAGCAGTCTGATAAATCACTTTCATATATTGAATTAGCAGAAAACTTAGTGAGCTACATTTCTTCCATGGGATATACTCATGTGGAGTTTTTACCCTTGACTGAATTCCCTTTTGACATGAGTTGGGGATATCAAGTGACAGGGTATTTTGCACCGACAAGCCGCTATGGCAGCCCACAAGAGTTCATGTTTTTAGTTGATAAACTACATCAAGCTAACATTGGAGTTATTCTAGATTGGGTGCCTGCTCATTTTCCTGGAGATGATCATGGATTGTATCGCTTTGATGGCAGTAGTGTTTATGAACACCCTGACATCCGCAAAGGCTATCATCCAGATTGGAAAAGCTATATTTTTAATTTTGAGCGTGCGGAAGTCAGATCTTTCTTAATCAGTAGTGCTTGTTTTTGGTTGGACAAATATCACATTGACGGCATCCGTGTCGATGCAGTGTCTTCGATGATTTACTTAGACTATTCTCGAGAAGCTGGTGAATGGGAACCAAATGAAAATGGTGGAAATGAATATTTAGCAGCAATCAGTTTTTTACAAGAGCTGAATGTTGCCGCTTATAAAGACTTCCCAGGTATTCAAATGATTGCCGAAGAATCGACTTCCTTCTCAGGAGTCAGTCATCCTACGGATACTGGTGGATTAGGATTCGGAATGAAGTGGATGATGGGCTGGATGCACGATACCCTCTCCTATTTTGGTAAAGAATCCATTTGGCGAAAGCATCATCAAAACCAGATAAGTTTTAGTCTTGTCTATGCATTTACCGAAAACTTTATGTTGCCTTTATCTCATGATGAAGTGGTCCATGGAAAAGGATCTATTATGGGAAGGATGCCTGGAGATGAATGGCAAAGATTTGCGAATCTGCGTGTATTGTACAGCTTGATGTTTATGCATCCAGGTACGAAGCTTAACTTTATGGGCAATGATTTTGGTCAATATAATGAGTGGAATGTCACACAAAGTCTTGATTGGCATTTACTACAGTTCGAGCCTCATCAAGGACTGCAAGAATGCATCAAGAGATTGAATCGAGTCTATAGATCAGAGACTGCTTTGCATGAACTTCAATTTAGTGGAGAAGGTTTTGAGTGGATCGATTATAATGATTCTGAAAATTCAGTATTGGCATTTTTACGAAAAGGAAAATCAGTACATGATAGACTTCTCATCATTGTTAATTTGACTTCTGTCCCTAGAGAAAATTATCTTGTCGGCGTACCTAAAAGCAAACAATGGAACTTGTTATACAATAGTGATAAATCGATTTATTTTGGCAGTGACTACACTGTTTTTGAACATGTATCAACTCAAGAAAACTCACAGCACGGACAAGCTCAATCTTTAAAACTTAATCTTGCACCATTAGCTTGCCTTGTATATAAACTGAATTAATTTCATGAAGAAATGGCAACTCATTTTATTTGTAATCATTAGTTTGGCTGACCTGACTATGATTGCGTTTGACTTGCCAAGACAGGTGACAAAACCACTTATTTTATCTAGCTTATTTATTTTTAGTTTAATTCAGCTGGGTGCTAGATGGAAAGAATTTACACTCTTATTGATTGCATTATGGTTTGCCTTTTTAGGTGATGTCTTCTTACTTGGACATGGGGAGCAGTTTTTTATGTTGGGACTTGGATCATTTTTAATCATGCAGTTGACATATTGTTATCTTTTTTTTAAACAAAAAATGATTGGTGTACATCAGCGAAAATGGCCAGTGTTAGTGTTGCTGCTTATTTTGATATTATTTATGATCCTGTTTATTCCGCAGACAGGAGCTTTAAAAGTTCCTGTTTCAATTTATTCAATATCTATAGTATTCATGGCAATATTAGCCATTTTGAGATGGAAAGCTCGAGGCTACTGGTGGGTTGTGATTGGTGCAATTTTTTTTATGATTTCAGATGGTGTGCTTGGTGTGAATAAATTTGCATCAGCTGTTCCATATGCAGGGCTAATTGTGATGGCTACGTATTGTATGGCACAGGGTTGTATTGTGCATGGCTTGTTGCTCCAAGCAGCAGAATAATATAGCTTGACAATTGGGTAAAAAACGTTTACTAAACCTTGGAAAGTCTAGTAAACGTAATTCATTTGTATTAGGTACTAAGCTGAATTCGATTGTTCTAATTCATACAAATCATTGTATTTATGAAGGTTTACTATTAGTAAATATTCATAGAAATCCACCATTTTCTTTGAATTCTGTGTCGCGATAATAATCGATTTCAGGTCACTAAATACCGAGTTCGGTTAACACTTGTTGGCCTGAAGATGATCCATTGTAATTTGTTCGAATATTTGTAATGATTTTGTCTATTCTAACACCTTGATTACTTACCCATACATTCCCCACTTTTTGACCTGCGGCGTGATGCAAAGCAACTAAGTCCCAAGCATTATTAAATACGGGAGATCCAGATGAACCAGGCTCAGTATCAGAAGTATAGCGAATATGATTTGTGAAAATGTGTTTTATATTATTATCTTGTAAAGAAACTTCTTTTCTTCTCGCACGTGGATGCTGAACAATATTAACATGTTGGTTTACCGCATAACTTGAATTCACCAAATTCAGAAAACCCCATTTTGAACCAGGAGAATAATAAAATCGCTTGAATACATTAATAGGTGGTGCAAATTGTGAAGACACAGTAACGGCAGGGTTAAAATTACCATGTGCTATAGGTCCAACTGGTTGCTGGAAAGGGGGCACAAATAGTCCTTTTGATTTCAATCGAACCAAAGTAAAGTCTAAAGTAGCATTTGTATAAAATACAGAATCTGGATCCGCTGAATAGGTATCTACAGATTGATTATTACCATCCTTATCTTGTTGATAATTGAATTCAAATTTTGCCTTTTTAGCTTCACTAATTGATCCAATCACATGATTATTTGTAATAAATAATGAATTAGATACTAAAAATCCAGTACCGAATCCAACGCCTGGAATCGCTACTCGCCCAACAGATCTTTGATTCATTGCACCTTCTTCTAAAAAATGAACAGGCAATAAATTATTTCCACCAACTGGAATAATACGTTCTAAGTAATCTATTTCTTCTATGTCTACTCTACAATCATGGCCTGTTTGAACTTCTTGACCAGGATTAGAAACGTCATCTATACTTTGCATAATTGGATCCTCTCCTTGAGCAATAATATATTGTTTAGAATAAGAAGACACTTTTCCATTTGAACCGTTAGAAATGGAAAGTTCATTTTCTTTACCTAATGAACTCAGGGCGTTGTTTAAAGCTTTTTGGATTTCTGAAACAGTGATTGTTTCCATGGTTTATTTTTTTTAAAATGAATAAATATTTAGTCGATGTTCTAAATTGGAAATTGTTGACTATTGTGTTAGTTGTAAAGTCAACATGAAAATTGTTACCTCTTAATCTCAATTGTTTTTAAGAATCCTAATTTCTAATTATCAGTATCTTTGATTTGTGACATTAAACATCCTGCATGAAGACGAGCTTTTAATTGCCATTCACAAGCCTCATGGTTTGTTAGTCCACCGCACACGGATGGCAACTGACGCCACAGAATTTGCAGTACAGATGCTTCGTGATCAGATAGGCGGACATCATGTCTACCCAGTTCACCGATTAGACAGAAAAACAAGCGGTGTCTTACTTTTTGCAAAATCAAAATCGGCCAATCAAGATGTCCAGCAATTGTTCAGGGAAAGGCATGTGTCAAAAAAATACACAGCTATTGTACGTGGATTTGTCAGTCAATCGGCTACAATCGACTATCCATTACTGACAAATGATAAACTCCAAGAATCTAAAACAGATTATTCATTGATTCAACATTATGAGATTGATCTGCCTTTCGGCAAATTTAAGACCTCACGTTATAGCCACATCTGGCTGAAACCAACAACAGGAAGGTATCATCAATTGAGAAAACATATGGCTCATATTTTTCATCCTATCATTGGCGATCGTCCCCATGGTTGCAATAAGCAAAATAAGCTATGGAAAGAACAATTCCAGTTGACCAAGATGTTGTTGCACGCCGAGACATTGGAACTAGAATATCCTAAAGGAAATCCATTGACAATCCAATCTGATCATAGTGCAGAATTTGAACGAGTCCTACAGATTCTAAAAAAAAGTCTTATAGTATAAGAGTGTGTACATTTGGATAGTGCTGTTATCCAATGGGTCATGACCCATTGAAGAGAAGACTTTTAAAAATCAAGAAATCATTTCGATCTAATGATTATATTAAAGTATATTTTACTGTATGAAGGATCGCCTATTATCCATTGACGTCATGCGAGGAATGACAATTTTCTTCATGATTATTGTCAATACACCTGGGACTTGGACATATGTTTATGCCCCACTTAGACATGCAAAATGGCACGGTTGTACACCGACGGATCTAGTATTTCCATTTTTTCTATTTATTGTAGGAGTCAGTATGGCAATTTCTCTACATAAATTTGTCACTCAAACTCTAGTCGAATCTGGTGCAAGCTCAAAGTTGATCTTTAAAATATTAAGAAGAAGTTTGCTCATTTTTTTAGTTGGTTTGTTTCTAAATTGGTTTCCCTTTTATCATAAGAACATTGGAGACCTTAGGATATTAGGCGTTCTGCAAAGAATCGCATTGGCATATTGTGGAGCTGGCATTTTAGTTGTCTTATTAAAAGACAAAATGAAAATTGCTGTCACTACAGTGATCTTGTTATTCGGCTATTGGGCATTGATGGCATTTTCTGGTACTGATGATCCATATTCACTAGAAGGTAATTTGGCAACATGGTTTGATCCGCTTATTTTAGGAGAATCACATGTTTATGGTGGATTTGGTATTCCATTTGATCCAGAAGGTCTGATCAGTACGATTCCAGGTATAGCGCATGTATTAATCGGATATTTTATCGGTCTAATTTTACTTCGAATACATCAAAAAGGAGCTGTACAATTGAGCTATACTGGTGCATGTATACATTTAATGATTACAGGTGTAGTCCTAACCATCTTGAGCTTAATTTGGAATGCGGGATTCCCCATTAATAAACCAATATGGACGAGCAGTTATGTTTTATTGAGTTGTGGATTAGGGACAATTTTACTCGCAGGATTGATGTGGATTATTGACATAAAGAAATGGGTGAAATGGACATATGTCTTTAGAGTCTTTGGATTAAACCCTTTAGTCTCTTATGCTTTGTCTGGACTATTTGTAAAGCTCATGATCACGACATTCAAATGGGATGAGACAAATGCTTATGCCTGGTTTTATCAGACTATATTCCAACCAATTTTTGGAAATTTTGCAGGATCATTTGCTTTCGCGCTCACATATACGATGTTTATCTGGTTCTTTGCGTGGCTCTTATTTAGGAAAGGAAAGATTATTAAATTATAAGATAATGTTACAAGAACATTGTTTGAGTGGTAAAGATGAGCTACACTTATTTTAAAATTAAACACCTCGACATTTTGGTAAATATCTGTTGAGAGTACCATTTTATGTAAAAGGTTTTTTGTGCAACATCATTAATGATAAGTATGAGATATTGTGTGATTATTTGTTTTTCATTTTTTATGACTCAGATGTATTCCCAAGAAAAAAAAGCTTACCAAATATTTTCTGGAGACTCCATTATAAACTATGGCCAGATGTTTGACTCACTTAAGAGCGCAGATATCATTTTGTTTGGTGAGCTACATGACAATCCAATTTGTCATTGGCTACAGCTAGAACTTCTACAAGATTTAAGCACAGAAAGATCTTTGATTGTTGGCATGGAAATGATTGAACGAGACAATCAGGAACATTTTGCTCTGTATATGTCAGACTCAATAACACATGAAGAGTTAGATTCTAATATGCGTTTGTGGAATAATTATTTAACCGATTACAAACCCTTAATTGATGCAGCTAAACAAAGAGGGATTCCAGTATTTGGGACTAATATACCAAGACGTTTTGCCAGTCAAGTCTATAAGCATGGAGTAGAGTCTTTGGATAGCCTTTCGGCTTATGAAAAATCATGGATAGCACCACTACCGTTTCCATATGACAAGGATTTACCTGGCTATAAAAAGATGATGGACATGTTTGATGATCCTGCTCACGCAAATGAAAACTTGCCTAAAGCACAAGCTTTGAAGGACGCGACTATGGCCCACTTCATATTATTTCATAGTGAGCCAGATCATACTTTTTTACATCTAAATGGAAGTTATCATTCTGATCACTATGAAGGGATTGTTTGGTATTTAAAAAAGAGCCAGCCAAGTTTAAGAATTGTCACAATTTCTGCTAAAGAACAACAAAGCATATCAGGGATAGAAAGTGAACATGAAGGTATCGCAGATTACTTGATTGTGATTCCTGTGAGTATGACTAAGACGTATTAGTTGATAATTTAATTCTAATGTAGAATTGGATTCCGAATTAGATTACCTTGCGGCATATTAATAATTCTATTTTTACAATCTCGACATTAAGCCTGTGTTAACCATATTAGAATAGATCTTATAGTTTATGATTAAGACAATTTTTAAATTTTTGCTTGTTTGCATTCTACTCATATTTATCTACTTTATTGGTATTCTTGTTTATGTCTGGTGGACTGACTTTATTCCTTCATTATCAAATGAAATTGAAGTCCAAGGTAAAAGTGATTTTGCAGAAGTAGATACTGATACATTATCATTTTTAAGTTGGAATATTGGATATGGTGGACTTGGAGAAGAATCTGATTTCTTTTATGATGGTGGAGAGACAGTCACGATGCCCAAGGCTATAGTTGAAAAAAATGTTGCTGGGATTACATCAACTATTTCAAACTTAAAACAATCGATAGATTTCTTTTTACTTCAAGAGGTAGATGTCGGATCCAAAAGAGCGCACTGGATAAATCAATTTGATAAAGTTGGCGAAGTCTTAACAGGATTTACTTCATCCTTCGGAAAAAATTATGATGTAGAATATATTCCAATTCCGCCCTTAAATCCGATGGGGAAAGTCGAAGCAGGGATAGCATCATGGTCCAAATATAAAACTATAGAATCTACTAGATATTCTTTCGAAGGAAATTTTAAATTCCCATATCACTTATTTTTTCTGGACCGCTGCTTTTTGCTGAATCGATATCATACTTCATCAGGAAGAGATCTCATTGTGATTAATACTCATAACTCCGCATATGATGACGGAAGCTTAAAAGAAAAACAACTCCAACAAATGAGGACAATTGTACTCGAAGAATATGAGAAAGGAAACTATGTTATCATCGGGGGAGATTGGAATCAACATCCTGCTGGATACTCAGAAAATTCTGAACCTGCCTTAGCGATTCCAGAAAATTATCCTGATAAAGCTTGGACTTGTTCTTTTGATCCAAAAACAGCGACTAACAGAAAACTTATTGAAGTATATAATCCAAAAACAACTGAAACTGCATTAATTGACTTTTATATCGTCTCGCCTAATATAGAAGTCATTGACATTAATACAATCGATCAAGAATTCAAATATTCTGATCATCAAGCCGTGGCAATGAAAGTCGTATTACAATAAAAAGAGATTGCATTTAAATACAATCTCTTTTTTTTCTTGACTAATTATCAATACTTATTTTAAGAATCAGTCTTTCCATTTTGATCCTTCTTAATGTCTTTCACAGCATCCTCCACATCTTCAGTGGCTTTCTTCAGTTTAGATAAATCTTTCTCTTTCTTGGATTTCGCATTTGCTTTTTCAACCGTAGGTTTCTCCTTAGAGTCATTTGCTTTTTTACCAAATGTAAATCCTTTCTTATCTGTACCAATGTGAAGTGTATCACCAGGACCATAAGACCCAGCTAAGACTTGTTTTGACAATTCATTTATGATTTCTTTTTGGATCACTCTTTTTAAAGGACGAGCTCCAAATTGTGGATCATAGCCTAGATCAGACAATAAATCCATCGCTGATTCTGAAAACTCCAAACTGATATCTTGATTTGCTAAATTCTTTCTTACCTTTTTTAATAATATTTTGGCAATCAATTTTATCTCTGCCTTATTCAGTGGCAAAAACATAATTTTCTCATCAATCCGATTTAAGAATTCTGGACGTAGATTTTCTTTGAGCATATCGAATACTTCCATCCTAGTAGTCTCAATAATTTCTCCACGATGATCATTACCGACTGCTTCTAAATCTTCAAAATTCTCTAATATCACCTCTGCTCCCATGTTGGAAGTCATGATGATAATCGTATTTTTAAAATTAGCTTCTCGACCTTTATTATCAGTCAATCGACCATCATCTAATACTTGTAATAAAATATTAAATGTGTCTGGGTGAGCCTTCTCGATCTCATCTAATAACACAATTGAATATGGTCGTCTTCTGACTGCTTCTGTCAATTGACCACCTTCATCATAACCAACATATCCCGGAGGCGCACCGACTAATCTAGCGACTGAATGTTTCTCTTGATATTCACTCATATCAATTCTGGTAATTGCCTTTTCATCGTCGAATAACACTTCCGCTAATGTCTTTGCTAATTCTGTTTTACCCACACCTGTCGGTCCAAGGAAAATGAATGAGCCAATTGGTTTTTTGGGATCACCAAGACCTGCACGACTTCTACGCACAGCATCAGCGACTGCGGTAACAGCTTCTTTTTGCCCAATCAATCTTTTCGAAATCTCATCTTCCAGCTTAAGCAAACGCTCTTTCTCACTCTTCATCATTTTCGCAACAGGAATACCTGTCCATCGTGCGACAACTTCAGCGATATCGTTTGCTGTGACTTCTTCATTCGTGAATCTTGTTTGTTCTGGTAATTTATCAAGCTTCTCTTCTGTTGCTTTCATCATGGCTTCCTTCTCTTTCAAGTCGCCATATCTGATTTTTGCCACCAACTCAAAATTACTTTCTCGTTCTGCCTTATCCGCTTGATGTTCTAAGTCCTCAATATCTTTTTTTATCACTGACATCTGATCGACAATCTCTTTTTCACTCTGCCATGCCGCGGTTAAAGAGTCGAGTTTCTCTTTTGCATTTTCAATTTGCTCCGTAATCTTTTTGAGTTTCTTGTCATCTTTCTCGCGCTTTATCATTTCTCTCTCGATCTCAAGCTGTCTAACCTTTCTATCTTGATCATCGATTTCCTCTGGGACAGAGTCCAACTCCAAACGTAACTTCGCAGCAGCTTCATCAATGAGGTCAATCGCTTTATCTGGTAATTTTCTATCTGTAATATATCGATGTGACAGTTTAACTGCTTCGACTAAGGCTTCATCTAGAATATCAATCTTATGAAAGACTTCATATTTATCTTGTATACCTCTCAATATAGAAATGGTATCTTCTATCGATGGCTCATCTATGAGTACGGTCTGAAATCTCCTGACCAAGGCCTTGTCTTTTTCAAAATACTTTTGATACTCATCTAAAGTCGTTGCACCAATTGTTTTTAATTCTCCTCTTGCTAAGGCTGGTTTTAAAATATTGGCTGCATCCATTGCGCCATTGCCACCACCTGTACCAATTAAAGTATGGATCTCATCTATGAATAAAATAATTTCGCCTGCCGCAGCATTCACTTCTTTGATGACAGCTTTCAATCGTTCTTCAAATTCTCCTTTATATTTAGCTCCTGCGATCAAAGCAGCAAGATCAAGCACAAAGATCTTTTTTGATTGCAAATTTTCTGGTACATCTTGCTTGACGATTCTCCAGGCGATGCCTTCTACAATTGCCGTTTTACCGACACCTGATTCTCCAACAAGAATTGGATTATTCTTTTTACGTCTTGATAGTATGTGCAGGATTCTTCTGATTTCTTCGTCTCGTCCGACGATTGGATCAAGCTTTCCTGACTCTGCTCGTTCATTGAGATTGATTGCATATTTGTTAAGCGCATTGTACTCACCGTCAGCATGTTGATCCTTTACTTTTCTGCCTTTTCTGAGTTCATTGATAGCAGTCTTAAGCCCTTCTTCCGATGCACCTGCATCCTTTAGAATTTGGGCTGCTTTGTCATTACCACTTAAAATACCCATCATCATCATCTCCAGCGAGATAAATTCATCACCGAATTCTTTCATCAGTTTTTTTGCACGACTGTTTGCTTTGTTCGCATCACTAGTCAAAAACTGTTTGCCATCACCACCTTCTACTTTTGGAAATCTTTCGATCGCCAGGTTTAGTTCTCTTTTTAGTCTGATAATATTAATTGACATTTTATTGAGTAAAAACTCAGTTAGTTTTTCATCCGTCTCTAGGATTCCACGCATCATATGGACAGTATCAACGCTTTGTTGGTCCAAACCTCCTGCAATCTGCTGAGCTTTTAGAATTGCTTCTTGAGCTTTTACAGTAAATATATCGTACGTCATTTTTCTTGTATTTCTTTTTATGAATGAATGGATTCAACCATGATGAAATCCTTCAATTTATATATATCAATTTCGATACCAGTAGACGAATTATTGTTATCTAGGCAACATTGTCACTAAACTATTGATTAGCTACGACAATTTGACAGAAAAAATATTCGTTATAAGACAGAATCTACAAAATTCATGAATGATAAACTAAAGTTATGTTTTATTAGTTTTTAATACTATCCTACAAACCGATTAAGTTGCGAACTGAATTTTTTTCTGTGGCTTAACTCTCAAACATGATTATAAGAATTCTTTTATTTCTCTGTTTCTTAATCTTAGGACAAAGCATACCAATCCACGCCCAATATTTTGGTAAAAACAAGCCTCGATATCAAAGCTTCGACTTCAAGGTAAAAGAAACGCCTCATTTCGACGTCTATTATTATTTAAAAAATGAACAAACAGTAGATAGAATTGCTCAAATGACAGAGCAATGGTATGATCTTCACCAAGCGATTACACTAGATACTTTTGGCTTTCAAAACCCAATTATTTTTTATAATAATCATGCAGAATTCCAGCAGACCAATGCCATCAGTGGAGCGATTGGCGTTGGTACAGGTGGTGTCACAGAAGCATTTAAGAACAGAGTGATCATGCCATTGACTTTTACAAACCAACAGACAAATCAAGTACTTGGTCACGAGTTAGTGCACGCCTTTCAGTTTAACATGGTCATCAGAGGAGATTCGACTAATTTAAGGTCTCTCGGGAATTTACCCTTATGGATTGTGGAAGGCATGGCTGAATACATGTCTATCGGTCGAGTCGATCCATTCACCGCTATGTGGATGAGAGATGCAATTATCCATGATGACTTACCACATTTCAAAAAAATGGCTAGTCCAAAATATTTCCCTTATCGATATGGACAAGCTGCCTGGTCATATTTGACTGGATATTATGGCGACGATGTCATAGAACCATTATTTACAGAAACAGCGAAATATGGTCTAGAAGCTGCAACGGAATTTGTTTTAGGCGAAGACCTTGAGACTGTAGGCAACCAATTTATATCCGCCTTAGAGACATATTATGAACCGTATCTAAGAGACAAAAAAGAAACTGTACAAGGAAAAAAATTGATCTCAGATGAGAATTCTGGAAATATCAATGTGTCTCCTGTCTTAAGTCCAAATGGAAAATATCTGGTCTTCTTGTCAGAGAAAGATTTGTTTTCTACTGATTTGTTTTTGGCAGATGCAAAAACAGGGGAAGTGATCAGTAAAATCGCAAGTACGATTAAAGACACAGACTTAGATGCCTTAAACGCCTTAGAATCTACGGGAACATGGTCTCCTAACAGTAAACAATTTGCCTTTATCGGATTTAAAAAAGGATATAATGTCCTTGTGATCAAAGAAGCCTTATCGGGTAAAACACTTGAAACGATTAAAGTACCTGGTGTGCCCGCATTAGCCAATCCAGCATGGCATCCAAATGGTAAAGAGATAGTGCTCGTTGGTTTAGTCGATGGTCAACCGGATTTATTTAGTTACAACATCAAATCTGGCAGAACAACTCAATTGACCGCTGATTTCTATTCCGAAATTCAACCTTCATTTTCTCCAGATGGATCAACACTTTTATTTAGCTATGACAAGCGCAGTGTCGTAGAAGGTAGAACGCATGGAAGATATACATTCGACATAGCTCAAATGGATTATGACTCAAGGTCAATAGACGTTTTAGATATTTTTCACACAGCGGATAATCTAAATCCAATATATGACCATGAAGGCAATATTTATTTTTATTCTGATAGAGATGGATATAGAAATGTGTATAGTTATCAAGTTGATTCTAATCAGGTATTACAGATGACAGATTTGCTAACAGGAGTGACTGGTATCACACGATATTCACCTGCGATCACAGCCTCGACGAAAAGAGATCGCCTAATTTATACACATTATGATGATCATAAATATTTGCTTTACCAAGCAGACAAAGGCGATTTATTAAATAAGCCAGTTGACAAAAATGATGTAGATTTTAGTGCAGGGACTCTACCGGTAACCGGTTTAGATAAAATAGATGTTGTCAATAAAAATTTAAATAACATTGATAATATCAGATACATCGATGAATCAGATATTCGAAAGAAAAAATATGCATCTAATTTTAAGTTAGATCACATCGGTGGTGGTGGTGGCATCGGCGTATCGAATTCACGATTTAGTAATTACGCAGGACTGCAAGGTGGGATTGATATGGTATTCAGTGATATGCTGGGCAACAATCAAATCTTTACACAGCTTGCGCTAAATGGATCGTATTTAGACTTTGGAGGACAGGTCCAATATTTAAATCGGAAGAATAGATTAGCATATGGTGGTGGATTATCTTTTATTCCACAACGAACTGGATTTAGAACGAGGCCATTTTTAGAGGATGTAGAATTAAGTGATGGAAGTCAGTTTACCTCCTTAGTAGATCAGATTAATATTCTCAGAATTTATAATATGGGTGTAAATGGTTTTTTACATTTCCCACTTTCAACAACACGGCGTTTTGAAGCAGGAGCAAATGTCGGTCGTCAATTCTTTAGACAAGATGAACAAAACAATTATTACGATCCAAATACCCTGCAATTTATTGGACAAGATCAAGGAAAAGTAGAAACTGGAGATGAGATAAGATTTAACCAATTTTTTAATTTGACAAAAGGGAATACTGCCTCTTTCAATGTGGCCTATGTCGGAGATAATTCATCTTTCGGACTGACATATTCTCCTTACCAAGGCCATCGTTTTAGAGTACAGCTAGAGCAAAATTTTGGCATCAATAACTACACCGGCTTTCTGGCAGACTTTAGAAAATATGTATGGATGAAACCATTCAGTTTTGCCATCAGAGGTCTTGGATATGCACGATGGGAAAATAATACAAATACAATCTATCCGATTTATGCTGGCAATATGGGTTTTATCAGAGGATATGATTTTGTGTTTGATGATAACAATGTTGACAATCCGATTGGCGGAGAAAATGGTATCAATCCTGCCACTGTGCTCGGATCAAAAATTGGGATGATTAATGCTGAAATTCGATTGCCTTTCACGGGACCAAAGCAATTGGCTTTGATCGGCTCTAAATTTCTGCTGTCTGATATCAATATCTTTTTTGACGGCGGCGTAGTTTTTGATGAATTTTCACATCTGAGTGATGGTGAACCTGTAATCAATAGAGAAGGTGTGACAACATTTGCGAAGCCAACATTTGCATCAAGTGTAGGAGTATCTGCAAGAATCAATGTTTTTGGTGCGATGATTATTGAACCATATTGGGCATGGCCATTACAAGAGAATAGTAGAGTACAGTTTGGCTTGAATTTTATTCCTGGCTGGTAGAACACAAATGTTGAGTGATCAATTTTGAATGTTGAGTGAAAACATTGGTACTTTGAGAGCGGCGGTTTTTTTAATTGATACCTGAAGTAGATTAATTGTGTATTTACTTCTTGAGAAGGCTAGGAGGTAAATAAATCGTGGTCTCCATAAATTGTGTTGCATTATTTCCGCCCCTTAATCTCCTCAAGGGAAAAAATATCAACGTTCCAATGTACTTTATTCTATTGATTAAGAGACTATCATAAACTAAAAGATTCTGAGTCAAGCTTAGAATGACACGTAAATATGAAATGAAAGTTTAATTTTGCACTCAAATACGACTCATTATGCTTCTTGACAAATTAGAATCCATTTATTCACATTTTATGGACTTAGAGGAAAAGTTATCTGATCCTGAAGTTGCGACGAATATGAAGCTGTTTATGAAGTTGAATAAGGAATATAAGTCTCTGACAGAGATTACTCAAGTGTACAAGGATTATAAAAATGTCATTGAGAATATAGAATCTACTCAAGAGATGATTTCGGATGATGATCAAGAAATGCGCGAAATCGCCAAAGAAGAGCTAGAAGCCTTAAAGCCAAGAAAAGAAGAATTAGAAGAACAGATTAAAGTCTTGTTGATTCCAAAAGATCCAGAAGATTCGAAGGATGTTGTTTTTGAAATTAGGTCAGGAGCTGGTGGAGATGAAGCAAGTATTTTTGCAGGCGACCTTTATCGAATGTATACTAAATACTTTGAGACTCAAAAATGGAAAACCGAAGTGATCGATGTCAATGAAGGGACTGTCGGTGGATTTAATAAAGTGGTTCTTGAAATATATGGCGATGATGTGTACGGAAAATTAAAATTTGAATCAGGTGCACATCGAGTACAGCGAGTACCAAAGACAGAATCACAAGGAAGAGTTCATACTTCTGCAGCTACCGTTGTCGTGATTCCTAAATTCGAAATGGAAGATATCAATATCAAGAAAGACGATTTGAGAACAGACACTTTTAGAGCGAGTGGCGCTGGTGGACAACATGTCAATAAAACAGAATCGGGTGTCAGGTTTACACATTTACCGACAGGTATCGTATCAGAAAGTACAGACTCAAGGTCTCAGCATAAGAATAGAGAAATTGCGATGGCAAGACTCTATATCAAAATTCGAGAAGCGCAAAAAGAACAAGTCAATCTAGAGCAAAAGCTAAAGCGAAAATCACTTGTCGGAAGTGGTGACAGGTCAGATAAGATCAGGACATACAATTATCCACAGAATAGAGTCACAGATCACAGGATAAATTTAACCTTATATAGTCTGGAGAAAATCATAACTGGAGACATTGGCGGTATTATCGAAGCATTACAATTAGCAGAGAATGCTGAAAAGATGAAAGAGAGCGAAATGGGTTAATCCGCTTCGAATCAGATCATTAGGCTACTGCCCCCTGTATCTCATAAGCGAGAAAAATCTATTAAAAGTCATCAAGCAGACGACAACTTTAAATATTCTACTCTTATCCTTTTTTATATCGGAATACACTTTTGATTTCACCTATGTTTGTACAAAATACCTATCCTATGTTTTGGAATAAGAAGCCGTCATACAAAACTATACATGTTACAGATGCTAGTTTTAATGAAGTCGTCGCTAAATCATCTGTACCTGTTCTTGTTGATTTTTTTGCCTCTTGGTGTGGTCCGTGCAAAATACTTGGTCCAGTCATCGACGAGCTCGCTGAAGAATATGAAGGCAAAGCACTTGTTGTAAAAGTCGATACTGAGCAAAATCCAGCTTTAAGCCAGCATTTTAAAATCAAGTCGATTCCAACGATGATGGTATTCAACAAAGGCTTTATACAAGAGCGCTTTCAAGGACTTGTGCCAAAGCCTAACTTGGAAGAAATTTTAAATGAATATATCGCTGGAACTGATGACAAAGGCAGGTTAATAACTGGGGAGGAGGAATAAGTAAAACAAAGATGAATGCCTTTTATTTAAAGTAATCAAGGGATGTTTTCCGTAGCGGATGGAAATTTATAAACCCGAATTTGTCACGAGTGTTTATAAAAATTGTGCAAAATTCAATACCGTAGAAAGTTCTGTTTTTAGAAGAAATCATGTCAAACGTTATTCATTAAAAAAGTAAGTTTGAAATTCCTTATCATTGCCTAGATAAATCTAAAAAATGAATTACTCTTTTCTAGGGAAAACTGGAGTCAAAGTATCTTCTTTATGTTTTGGAACAATGTCATTTGGTGGTATCGCAGATGAGACGATGTCACGTGCCATGTTTGCCATGTGTAGAGATGCAGGTGTTAATTTTTTTGATTGTGCCAATGTTTATGTCGGCGGAAAATCTGAAGAATTATTGGGCAAATTTATTCAAGATTGCCGTGATGAAGTTGTAATCACAAGTAAAGTCTATTTCAAAACAGGTGATGGACTTAATCATAGTGGAGCTTCTAGATACCATATCGTCAGAGCTGTTGAAGATAGCTTGGCAAGACTGAATACCGATTACATCGACATTTATTTCATTCACAGATTCGATGATACAACTCCAATAGAAGAAACCTTACGTGTATTAAATGATTTAGTGGCACAGGGTAAAATATTGTATTTAGGTGCTAGTAACTTTGCTGCTTGGCAAATTGCGAAAGGACTTGGTATTTCATCCAAAAACAATTGGTCAAGATTCGAGTGTATTCAACCGATGTATAATTTGGTCAAAAGGCAAGCCGAAGTAGAACTATTACCCATGGCTATGTCCGAACAAGTTGGCGTCATAAACTATAGTCCTCTTGGTGGAGGCTTACTGACTGGAAAATACGGTAAGTCTAAAAAGCCGGAGCAAGGAAGATTAGTAGACAATAAAATGTATCAAATTAGATATGGAGAAGGCCAAGTATATCACATCGCTGAAAAATATGAAGCTCTAGCAAAAGAACTCGGGCACGATCCTGTATCATTAGCAATAGCATGGACGGCGGCTCACCCAGCAATAACAGCTCCCATTATTGGCGCAAGAAATACTAAACAATTACAAGCTAGCCTTAATGCTGCACAAATAAATATATCACCTGAAGTCTATCAAAAACTTGCTGAGCTCAGTCCTACTCCTCCGCCAGCAACTGATAGAAATGAAGAAACGAGTGATCACAATTATGGTCTGAGGAGATAAGCAAATGACTTTTAAAATATAATCTACGTCCTAATTAAAACATTTAACTCGATCAAAGATTGAATTAATATAGATGGCATTCTACCAACCGCCACCGCCACCGCCGCCACCAAACCCTCCTCCAGAACTACCACTAAATCCACCACCACTTCTTGACCCACCAAAGGCACTTGAGGAACTATCCGCCACAGGAGAACTTGTAAACGTTTTACCGATTCGATTTGTTGAAAAACTACGATTAAAGCTATTGAAATCTGGTCTCATCGTCATGTCATCTCCATAATACCAATCAGGTGCTTTATTAAAAATTGGTGAGACATTCTTTGACCAGCTCTTATCAATTCCAAAAGCAACAACGTAAGGGAATATTTTATCTAAATATTTGGGGTCGTCTTTTATGATTGTATTTAAAGTGTTAGGGTCTGGATTTTCTAATGTTCTTTTCAATGCACTTAAATGACTGTGCAATCGAAGTCCACGGTCATTCTTTTTCGGGTTCTGTAAGTGAATATAAAAACAAACGATACTTAATATCACTAATAAGACAGTAGTGATCACGGCATGAAATATTATCCATACAGTTATCGCAGCAATAAATGATAAAATCCCAAAAAATAAAACTAACCCATTATGAAATCGTGCTCGTGATTTTTGGTCATATAATTTCATATCTAAGACTTCTGATTTTAGAGAGCTTCCTACAGAAGAAAAAGATTGATACATTTCATTTTTTAAATTATGTAAATAAACAGAATCGCCAGTTTTAAAAATGGCATCAAAAAATTCCCTTTCATATGCAGGAGTTTCAGATGGTAGTTCTTTTTGTTTTTCAAATCGCATATCAATTGATCCATCATCTTTTTGTATTGATGCGACATTTATAAAATCCTGCTCTCCCCAATACGGAATAAGAGAAATTAAATCTCGCTTATTCACTTGAAAATCATGGAAGACTCCGATTTCAGGCGGGCTTAAATCTTCTGGAGGATAATATATTTTCTCGTCTGAAATATCTGTGGTTTTATTTTTTCCGCTTCGATTAAAAAAGAATAATAAACTTCCGATTAATAATGCTGGCAAGGGAAACCCCCAATCTCTAGGATATTTATTTTTTGCTATTTGGGTTCTCGAACTAGCTGAAGAAGATTGTGTCTTATTTTGAAGAATTGTCGAATAATCTAATGCTGAATAGTATCCTTTTGGTGTTTTAAAGGCAATTGTCATACCTTCTCCTTGTCCTAATTCATGTAAGGATGTCCCAGAAATAATTCGGTTATTGATCTTTATTTTGGCATGTTGTGCACTAGAATTTTTATTTGTAAAAACAGCAACATCACTTTCAGAAAAATTGATCTCGTTGGGTAATTCTATTCTAAAATTTGAAGATTTAATTTTTTCCTTCCATTTATTTCCCATTAAAGACCAGTAGAATTCATCATGTTCATTATAGGGTGTGATGGCATTCTGAACAGTATACGAAATTGTATATGATTGTTTACCAATTAAATATTTATCCGCTTTGCCTAAGCGAATTTCTACTTCATTTCTTTTATTTGTGACCTTTCGATTTGCATTGCCTGTATTTATATTTAAAATCTTTGCTGTTTGTGTATGCTCGCCCACATCTCTTTGAGTGGTGATGTTTCTGAAGATACCTCTCATTTTTTTATTAAAATCGACATCTATTCGTTCCGTGACATCAAATGATCCATCATTGTTTAATTGAATAAAGACATCATAGTTGTCAATTTGAAAATCTTGAGCAACCAGTAAATAAGAATTGAACAATAAAAATAGAAGGGAAGTCATTTTATAGAAAGTCATGCGTATGATCGTTTTACTAATAACAATTTAAAGAAATAAATTAGTTCCGTCATAGAAATAGCAAGCACATCAATTCAAAAGAAAGGTTTTTTGCGATGCTATTATCTATATTAATGCAACCGATGACTTCATAGACTCTAAGGCTCGCTTCGCAACAATAACAGGATCTTGTTTCCAATATTCACGATTGAAAAGCTCTATGGATAATATTATATTCTTCTTGCACGACGAGAGATCCGAAAGAATTTGTTTGAACGGTGCAACTCCTTGTCCAGGATAAACTCTATCCTTATCACTTATCATCTTTCTATCAGGATTAGAAGGATAATCATTCATATGAAATATATCTATAGAATCAGGTTTCAATAGTTTGAGTCCATTAAAATCTGAACCTCCTTTATATAAATGATAAACATCTGGCAATATCCGCGCATCTCGGCTACCACATTCTGCAGCTACATATAACACTTGGCTCAATTTATTTAAATGTTTTGAAAATCCCCAGACTTCCAACTGTGGCATGACGTCCGCCTCTTTTCCTATCTGTATAAGTTCATAATATCGATCTGCTACTTGATCTAAATTTAAACTTTTAGCATCAGTTGCTCCCGCTGGTGGAGCAGCGATTCTTTTACAGCCTAACTGTGCT
>Ga0209828_1000901_pt1 | contig 28049 bp, 22 predicted proteins | sample MaitaG_FD_187429 | JGI IMG/M metagenome (GOLD analysis project Ga0209828, IMG submission 187429) | Marine algal microbial communities from Maine, USA - Maine_Asex2 metaG (SPAdes) (version 2) | ecosystem: Host-associated > Algae > Red algae > Unclassified | place: Maine, USA | collected 2015-01-05
AAAATCTGGTGGGTACATGGAATGTTTATGAGAATACGGCTAATCCAGATCAGACATATAATTTTTCTTCTCCTTCTGGAACAGTCATGTTTTTAGCAGATGGAACAGGTGTAGGATCTACAGATGGCTTTTTTGAAGGTCTCGGAAGTATAAATTTTAATTATGGTTTTGACGCTGCCTTTGATGCATTGCAAATAGAATTTGTGGATGACGGTGGACCTGTATTTACTAAATACATCAAGCAGCTAGATAACGATTGTGGTGAGATAATCATAGAGCAGACAGTGAATCTTGCGTCGGACGAGAGAGTGATTTTAGCGATGTGTAGGGCTTAGTTAGAGAAGGATGTAAAACACTCCGGCAATACCAGCAATCGTTTCTTTTCAAGACAAAAATATAAATTAACGAAAAGTGGAAGTGCTAAAAACTGGGTGTATTCTTTATACAATTAAAGAGTGCGTTTTCTTCTATGAAAGATTATTAGGATTACATGTGTTGTATCGTAATGAAATGCTTATTTGTTATGATTTCTATGGAAGTTATTTGAAGCTAGAAATAGATGATGAAACAGAACAAACGAAACCGTCAATACCTAGTCGAGATGGAACATGTATCAGACTAACGTAACGGACGAAAAAATAGCACGTAAGATTTTAGATGAGCAACAAATTGCTTATACGTACTCAGAATTTGACTGGGGAATAATTGCGAAGTTTTGAGATCCTGATGGAAATCTAATAGGTTTTAGGTCAGCAAAAGAACACGAGATGGACATGAATAAAATGAAGTAAAATAGATAGCAAGGCATACAATGCGCATGCTTCCCTAAACCTCTTTATCCATATGAACTAGAGGTTATATATACATGTTTTTCTAATTATACTTTTATGACCTTTAACATCATCGATCTACCTATAGAATTAAAATTCTAGAAAAGTAAATCAATCAGAAAATCAAATTGCTTTGGATTTACATATCAGCCCAACTAGATGGAAGTTGCTCTTTTCTTAGGCTATCTAGTTTTCCATTTTTCTCTAGGTAAAGCTTGTATAAATCACTTTGATCCTCTTCCATCATGTAATCTAAGATACTTTGAAAAGCCTTATTAATTTGCTCGGGCTTATTTGTATTCATATGACTTAAGTATTTCTCTGTTACTTTTAGCTTTAGATCTTTCGGTAAAATTTGAATATTATAATAAGACGGTCTTTCGAGGATATTGATGTAGAGATCATTTGCTCCAATCATATTCAATTGAAGACACTCTTCATACAGTTCTGGTATCTGGAACACATTAAGTACAGAAACAGTAGGAGCAATTTTGAATTTTATGAATGGATAAGATTCAATTAGTTTTCTGTTTTCTAAGATTACTTGCCAGTCCATATCTTTGCGAATGTACTCACCTAAGGTGTTGCTTGCATCTATACTAGCTAATAATTCAATTTCATTAAAATGACTCCACAGGTCAATGAGATTGTAGTCCCTAAAGTGTAATTTTGAAAAGTTGGTGTTATATCTCAGTCTTGACTTAGTAGCATTATTCTGTATCAACCACTCAAGGAGTTTGTAATGTTCCTCTGTGACTAGAGGTTCGCCACCAGCGAAATAGAATTCTTCTGCACCTAATAACGCTTCACCAGATGAATTTATAAATGCATCTAAATCGTGAATGTTTTTGATGATAGCTTGTTGTCCTATGTTGGTGTTTAATGATTTTGCATCATTAAACCATTTTGAGCTAGCTCCGTGCCAGCATGTCCTACATCTAAAATTACACACATTAGAAAATCTGATGTCAAAATAGATAGGTAATCTTGGATTTATATTAATAGTATGATAATCGAATTTATTGAAGGTTTCTAATCGGATACTTTCTCCCCCACTGGCTTCTATTTTATGACAAACAAAACACCTGCCATCGATTTCGTTTTGTGAAAATTTGCTTCTAAGTTCATTTATAGCTTTACCGTTCCAAATTTCCTCTAACGATTGTGTGTTTACATCCCCATAAGTAATATTTGCCACACAACATGCTTTTGCTAAACCGTTGTTTGAAACATGATAATGAATAAAGGGCATTAAACAATGTGGTTTTTCTTTCATCGTACTTACGAAGATAAGAATGAGCGGATGATTTTTTTTGAGGACTTTGATCGATCATCCACCTACTAACTCAATCACTGGTTCTTTATTCATTCAGGGCACATGCTTGTCTCTAGGCTGATTGTCATGTCCTGGGTTCTTGCTCACTTGTTCCTCTAAGGGAACAAGAATTAGAGCGCGCACTTGTAAGGACGAAATTTTACATATTTCGATAAAAACGGATAAGTTTAATAGGGTGGGAATACGATTATTAGTATTGCACCTTATAAATTATAATTAGTGTGTGCGTTAGTATAAAAGCTATAGCAGGGTCGTTTACTAACATTCCCTTCTTAATGTAAAAGGCTTGTACGCGTGAGCTGTCTGGAATGTGGACTTGTCCAGTCACTCCCAAATTTTTTTATTAAAAACCTTATTGAATAATCATTACTTTCTTAAAGAGGGTAGTGCCGTCTTCTGTCTCTAACTGTAGGAGGTACATGCCGTTTTCTACTTCTTGTAACTGGAATCGTATCTCCGTATCTGCGAATGTTTTCATGACTTGGATTTTCTTGCCGTTGATCTTTCTCAAAGTCACTTTTTTGATTTCCATCTGAGCATCTATCTTAGCCACAATAAAATTGCGTGCTGGATTCGGGTAGACGAGTATTGCATCTAGTGCTTCTTCTTCTTCTTGTGTTGCTGTAATTTCTTGGTCACATGCGTCGCCGATACCGTCAATGTCTGCATCCACTTGTTCTGGATTGAAAGTCAAGAGACAATTGTCGATTTCGTCTGGAACCCCATCGTTGTCATTTTCTCCATCACACAAGTCGCCTGCGAAATCGTTATCTGCATTTGCTTGGTCAGGATTTGGTACGTCTGGACAGTTGTCTAATTCATCGCAAACGCCATCTCCGTCTGAGTCTTCTTTTGTTTCTATGCAATTACAATCTGCATCTACTGTATCATTGATTGCACAATCGTCGCCATCATCACATGCGTCGCCGATGAACAGTTCAAGGCCTGGGCAGAAACTAGGATCATTGGAACCTAATGTAAAGAAATCAGATCTTGTACAAGCAATGGAGTATTACAATGCTTCAAATTACAAAGCTGCAATAGCAGCGTTCGAACATGTATCTGTCCTACCAAATGCAAATGCAAATCTCTACCTCGCAATATCTCAAAAGGCTGTAGGAAAAGATGATTTGGCGCTAGCGACTTTGGATAAGTCCCTAACAACTCAGAGCTGCAAGATGGCGTTCTTTGGTATTGAGCTTTAGGGTATTTGAAGCAAAATAAATTAGATAAAGCAAGGACGCTTCTTCAAGAAATATCTGGATCTACCCACTACAAAAATGAGCAGGCGAAGGAGATATATCGAAACTGAAATGATAATTGACTCGTATTACACATACGAATTCATAGGTTATTTCACGGTTACATTCCGTACCTTTGGGTAACAGAAATACCTTATATGAACTATCGCAAACCCTCCGAAGCTGCAGAATATATAAAGACTGCAGTATCTAAAATAACAGCAGAAACAGCAATATTGACTGGAACAGGAATGGTAGGCATTTCTGATATGATGGAAAATACAATCCGCATACCCTATTCAGATATTCCTTATTTTCCAGAAAGTACTGTCGCGTCTCATGCGGGTGAATGTATCATAGGAACTATAGGAGGAAAACAAATCATATTATTTTCGGGACGTTTTCATTATTATGAAGGATACAAGATGGAACAAATTGTATTTCCTGTGCGTGTCATGAAAATCTTGGGAATCAAAAACCTCTTAATGACAAATGCAAGCGGAGGTTTAAATGAAAATTTTTCCGGTGGAGATATAGTCGTTGTTTCTGATCACATAAACTTAATGCCACGGAATCCTTTGCGCGGAAAAAATGACGCACGTTTTGGGATTAGGTTTCCTGATATGCTCAACGCCTATAGCAAAAAATTCAGAGCATTAATTAAGGAACAAATGGGTGATGATTACAAAGAAGGTGTGTACGTTGCTATGGCAGGTCCAAGTTTGGAAACTCCTTCAGAATACAACTACATCCACAATATTGGTGGTGACCTCGTAGGGATGTCAACAGTTCCTGAAGTCATTGCTGCTGTGCATTGCGAAATAGAAGTTGCAGTATTTTCTGTGGTTAGTAATATGTGTTATCCAATTGAGTCCTTGGAAGTAACAACTTTAGAAGAAGTGATTGGGGCAGTTGCTGCTTCTGCGCCAAAGTTAAATCTAGTGTTGAAGCAAATGTGTTCAGTCTTGTGAAAGAATTAGGACCCTTTTGCTAAAATATGTGTGTTTCCTTGTTCATCCTGATACTCAATTCCTTTTCTAGTCAACTTATAGAGTAGGTTCACAACTGTTCCATTTGCATAATAGCCTCTACATCTATTTGCTTTTACTGTGTCACTGCCATTCGCAACATCCTCGTATTTTATTTCGAGGTCTTTGGATCCAAACATACTTATAAGAAGGGATTGCGGTCTTTCTTTTTTGATTACTTGTATGTTATAAGGGGAGGCGCCTTGGCAAAAGATATATCTTTCGATGTTTCCTTTGTGATTTATGATATTTATGCGCGGCGTATGTAATGGTTTCCCTAGTTCGTCTGTGACATGAATTTCAAGGTCAAAATATGTACTATCGGGTGTAGTTATTTCATTCACAGTGTATTCTGCTAATACAAAGTCTTCATTGGTAAAGCTTAATTGGAGTGCGTCTTTCAAGACTTTATAGGTGCCATGTCCTTTCGACTTTTTTTCATTGCAAATGACATTTCCATTTTCGTCAGTTTGGATGCTGAACGAATCTGTCCAGGTGTTCATGATAAAGCTACCGTCTTTATTAAGTGTGAGTTCTCTTCCCGCAAAGGCTGCTTTATTTTCTGGGTTCGTTGTGTAGTGACCTACTAATGTTTTTTTGCTGCAAGAGGAGAGTGCTAGGAGGATTATGGTGTAAAAGAGGGCAGGTTTCTTTATCATCTTTTAAAGGTAAAAAGAAATACTATGAGAACTTGAGTAATTCTTAGACTAAAGTAGTATCTTAAGAATACATATCAATTAAATAAATCAAAGCATGAAACCACTAACCTACGCTTCATTTTGCCTTCTAATTCTTACTGTTTGTGCAAGTTCTTTATCTGCACAAGAAATGAAGAAAAGCACTGAAGTTTCCACCATGGAAACTGATTTTTCAGATCGTCAAGCGATACTCAAAACAATTGAAAACTTTTATATCGGTGACCATACGGGAAGCATAGAGCATAAAAAACTCTCTATGCATGAAATGGGTGCTTATAGATATGTTAATAGGAATGGAGAGTATTCTGAAAGCGTTTTCAAGGTGGATTCAGATGACTCAGATCAAAATTATAAGGAAGAGTTGTTAAGTATTGAAATATACGATAAGCTTGCTTTGGCAAAACTGCGTCTTGATCAATTTAAAATGGAACAACCGGAATATAAGTTGATGTTGCTTCATAAGATAGCGGGCGACTGGAAAATCACCAGCATAACTTGGGGGTTCGGAATTACGCAGTAAGTGTAAAAGTACTCTTTGCCAATATTTTAGACTAATACAGTTGACAATATCAATAGAAATTCCTTAAGTTTAGTTTAGGTAATACAATCTAAAAATACGAATTATGGGAAAATTTTGGATAGCAGTTATAGCGGTTTTTTTAATCAGTTGTTTCATTGTTTGGAAGCTATCGCTTGGGTATTACAGAAAAGAGTATGGTGACCGTGAATGGAATTTATGGGGAGCAAAAACGTTTTACTGGCAATCTGTGATTCTTCTGGGAGGTGGCATGACATATTTAATTATGTTTCTCCTTATACGTGGAGAGGTTTTAGTTTTCTAAACAATGGAGTTTAAGGCTTTCTTTAGTTGTTACTACAATTATTCCCTTTCATCATGTCTCTGCCAAAATACTCCAAGTCTATACAAGTAGTTTCTTGATTAGGAAGACGAATTGTAAGTTTTTTACCTTCTATACTGTATTGTCCAGTTATAGATTTCGTGTTTACTTTCTCTTTTTTATTGATTTCTTTAATCGTTACTTTGTTATTGGTTTTGAATGAAACTTCGGTGTAGTGCCCGTAGTTTAAAATAAACCTATTTGTGGAAAGTTCAGTTTCCATTTTTCTGGTTTTACTATCTAAGCGTTTCCAAACTATGTATTTTTCGGTTTGGATCAACTTCAGCTTGCGTGCAATTTGGTCTGCACTAGGGTCAAATATTCCAATAGTATCTCCTTGTAGAAAGTTGACTTTAGCGATGATGTTACTATTCATAAATGTAGTCCAGGTGCCGTGTTTTTTATCGTTTAGATATTCTCCACTTACTAACTGATTTTCCGAATTTCGAATTTTCCAATCACCAGTTTTAGAAGGCATATAATAATGGTTAAAAATTATTTCCTCTTCATAACTTCCATAAGAACAAGCTATAAAGCTAGTGTCCGTTCTTGTCGGATTTTTCAAGTTGATTTTGAATGGTCCTTCTTGCTTTATTTTATTGTTAACGAATTTTCTATAGTAATAAATAGTGTCATTTACTCTGTGGTATTCTTCTGATGTGTTGTTATCTATCTTTCTTTTTATATAAGTGATATTTCCTTCACAGTGGATTTTGTCTTCAATACTATTTTCGTTCCATATCTCACCAAAAGTGGTTCCATCAAAGCATAACGCTTGATGAATAAAAGTATTTTTTAAATTGCCTTGTCCAAAAAGAGAGCTAGGTAAAAAGAAAAAACTCACTATGGAAATTGCGATAGAGGTATTTCGATGTATCATTCCTCGTTTTGTAATAAACGAGAGATGGCGATCGTGTATTATTGAATTGGAATTATTTAACAGAGCAAGCAGGATGTAATTGTCGAAACTTTTGCGTGAAGGACCTGCCTTTCAAAGAACGCAGGCAGGTAGTAAGAGTCAATACTTTCGCGTGAAGGATAGTAAGGGCACGTAGTGGTCTCAGTATGCTGAGACGGAACCCCTGGATAGCCTGACAGCTTGCTGGCACGCCCTAAAACTAATCAACAATCATTTCCTCGCGGTTCAGTTCTTGCTGTTTGATATTCTTAGGTACCTCGCGGTATTGATATTCTTGGTTTCTAAGCTTAGGTTCGTACCCTGCTTCTCTGATAGCGTCCTGAATTCCATTTGCGGTAAAACGGAAGGCTGCTCCCGCGGCGGAAACGACATTTTCTTCTATCATGATACTGCCAAAATCATTTGCTCCGGCGTGCAGGCAAACCTGTGCTGTTTTCTTTCCGACTGTCAACCAAGATGCTTGGATATTTTTCACATTGGGCAACATGATTCTGCTCATGGCAATCATACGTACGTACTCATCACCCGTACAAGAATTACGTGCGCGTTTTAATTTTTTCAAGATGGTATCCTCGTCCATAAATGGCCATGGGATAAACGCGAGGAATCCATTTGCATCTTCTGGCTTTTCACTTTGCACTTGTCGGATGTCCACAAGATGTTGCATGCGTTCAAGGTTCGTTTCTATATGACCAAACATCATGGTTGCTGATGTTGTCAAATGCAATTGGTGGGCTGCACGCATAATGTCTAGCCATTCTCCTCCACTACATTTTCCTTTAGAAATTAAGCGACGCACTCTATCCGATAATATTTCTGCACCAGCACCTGGCAGACTGTCAAGGCCAGCATCTTTCAGCGCGGATAACACCTCTGCATGGGATTTGTTTTCCAACTTACAGATATGCGCAATCTCTGGTGGTCCTAATGCATGCAATTTTAATGTGGGGTAAATGGTCTTTAATTCGGAGAACAGATCGACATAAAAGGAGAGGCCTAAATCTGGATGGTGCCCTCCTTGTAGTAGTAACTGTTCGCCTCCATATTCGAAAAGCTCATCAATTTTTACGCGGTACTCATCAATACTCGTTGTGTAGGATTCTTCGTGCCCTGGTCTTCTATAAAAGTTACAAAACTTACAGTTGGCAATGCACACATTTGTGGTATTGGAATTCCTATCAATGATCCAGCTAACGATATTATCTGGACGATGTGTCATCCGCATAGTATGGCCAACATGCATTAATTCCGCTGTACTTGCATTTTCAAAAAGAAAAACACCCTCCTCAGCAGTCAAATGCTCAAATTTCAATGCCTTTGCTAATAAACCTTGTATTTCTTGCTTATTCATATAAAACCCAACAAATATAACATTATAAGGGTTGTAGTTAAGGCATTAATTATGCGATGAATAGCTAAAAAACACTATATTTGCGGCAGATTAACAGGGAAAGGGAGCGGAAATCGTTCCCTTTTTTAATTTGGTCAATACAAAACCCAATGAAAAACCTAAAGAAGCAGATACAAAATCTGGTAGAGGCATTTTGTGAACAAGAAGAGATGACAGATGTTTTTGTATTGGAGGTGCGCCTTGAAAAAGGTAAAAACCTAAAAGTCTTTGTCGATAGTGACGAGTCTTTGACCTTTAGAAAGTGTACACGCATAAGTCGGCATTTAGAGGAAAAAATTGAAGAAGGAGGATGGTTACCAGAAAAATACTTACTGGAGGTATCATCACCAGGAGCGGACAAACCTCTAGTCAATATTAGGCAGTATGCTAAGCACATAGGAAGAACAATTGTTGTAGAGACAGCAATAGAAAAAATAGAAGGCGAGCTATTGAGCGTAGGACCTGATTCTATAGAGATAGAATTTGTGACAGATAAGAAAAAGAAGTTGAAAGAAAAAGTGGATGTCCTATTTAGTAAAATAGTTAAAGCAAATATCATAATAACAATTAATTCAAAAAAGAAATGAATCTAGTAGAATCATTTGCTGAATTCAAAGCCGGTAAAAATGTTGACCGGCCGACGATGGTAAGAGTATTGGAAGATGTATTCCGAACGCTTATAAAGAAGAAATACGGGTCGGATGAAAATTTTGATGTTATCGTGAATACTCAAAGTGGTGACCTCGAATTGTGGAGAGTTAGAGAAATAGTTTCTGATGGTGAAGTTACAGACGAACAAAGCCAGATTGCTATTTCAGAAGCTCAGTCCATTGATTCAGATTACGAAGTGGGAGAAGAGTGTTACGAGCAGTTGGGCATTGAAGACTTTGGAAGGCGTGCGGTTATGGCAGCAAGACAAACATTGATCTCCAGAATTATGGAGCTTGAGAAGGATGAGATATACAAACGGTATTCTGATCGTATAGGCGATATAGTGCTTGGAGAGGTACACCAGATATTGAAAAGAGAGTTGTTGATCATTGATGATGCGACAGGAAACGAATTGATCTTACCTAGAACGGAGATGATCCGTGGCGATTTCTTCAGAAAAGGAGATATGGTAAAAGGAACGATCAAGAAAGTGGAGATGAAGAATAACAATCCGGTTGTAGTAATGTCTAGAACGGATAGTACCTTCTTAGAAAAACTAATGGCGCAAGAAGTACCGGAGATAGAAGATGGTCTTATTACAATCAAAAAGATTGTGCGTATTCCTGGCGAAAGAGCAAAGGTAGCTGTAGAGTCTTATGATGACCGTATTGATCCAGTGGGAGCATGTGTGGGAATGAAGGGAAGTAGAATCCATGGAATTGTACGCGAGTTGAAAAATGAAAATATTGATATCGTTAATTATACGGCGAATGTAAATCTATTTATACAGCGATCACTTACGCCTGCAAAAATTACTAGTATTGATATTAATGATGAGAAAATGACAGCAGCTGTATTCTTGAAAGCAGACCAAGTGTCATTAGCGATTGGGAAAGGAGGTAGTAATATCAAGTTAGCAAGTAAGCTGACAGGATATGAAATTGATGTATATAGAGAGACAGATGATCCAGATATGGAAGATGTGGACATAGACGAATTTGCGGATGAAATAGAAGAGTGGATCTTAGATCAGTTTAAAGGTATAGGATGTGATACGGCAAGAAGTGTATTAGATTTAAATAGAGACGAATTAATAAGAAGAACAGATCTAGAGGAAGAGACAATTGACGATGTTCTCAAAATATTAAGAGCAGAGTTCGATAAGGACTAAGCTTTTACGAATTTTATTTGACAGGAAAATTATTGAATGGCACAACGATTATTTAAGATTGCTAAAGAACTCAATGTTGGGACCGTTACTATTGTAGAGTATCTAAACAATAACGGTTTTGAGATTGAAAACAAGCCTACTTCTAAAGTAACTGACGAAATGTATAACGTCTTACTGGAAAAGTACAGCAACTCTATGGCCGTAAAGGAGAAGGCTGACAAAATGGTGATAGGATCGCGTATCGCAGAAAAAGAGGAGATGACTCCGATCGTTCCACCTAAACCTGCGACACCAACGCCGCCACCAGCACCTGTTGAAGAAGTCAAAAAAGAAGAAGAAGCTCCTGAGCCAATTCTCAAGAAAAAAGAAGAAGAGCTAATAAAAGCAGACGTACCGAAGAAAGAACTTAAGGTATTAGGTACGATAGATCTTACGCCTAAGAAGAAAGCTCCTAAGAAAGTAGCACCTAAAAAGAAGAAAGAAGCGCCGAAAAAAGAAGTTAAGAAAAAGGAAGCTGAGGAGGTTTCAGCAAAAGCGGAAAAAGCACCTGCAGATCCTAGACAGCTCTCTACAGCACCTCCGGAAGAACTCATTAAGCATAATGCACCGACACTACAAGGACTTAAAGTCTTAGGTAAGATAGATGCTAAAAAGCTTGAAAAGCCAAAGCCGAAGCCAGCAGTAAAGAAACAGCCTGCAGCTAAAAAAACAGGACAAGGGGGTGGTAATCAAGATCAAAGAAGAAAAAGAACGCGCAAGAAGATATCAGCTAAAGATTATGCAAAGCGTGGACAAAATAGACCATCCAGCAAAGGAAGGTCAGACGAGGTCAAAACGGTTTCTAAAAAGGAGATCGAAGATAAGATCAAGTCAACTATGGCTAAGATGGCCGGTGGTGGAAAGAATAAGCGTCAGAAAATACGTAGAGATAATAGAGCAGATAAACGCGAGAAACAAGAGATCAAAGATCTTGAGAGCGTAGAGACAACATTGAAGGTGACAGAATTTATTTCTGTATCTGAATTTGCAAGTCTACTTGAAATTTCTGCAACAGAGATTATTACAACATGTATGGGACTCGGTGTTTTTGTTTCTATCAACCAAAGATTGGATGCAGAGATTATAGAGCTTGTTGCATCAGAATTCGGAACAGAAATAGAATTTATCTCAGCGGATGAGGTAGAAGAAGAAGAAGAGGAAATCATCGATGATCCTGCGGACTTAGTTTCTAGAGCTCCGATTGTCACAGTAATGGGGCATGTGGATCATGGTAAGACATCGTTATTGGATTATATCCGTAAAGCAAATGTAGCGGACGGTGAAGCAGGAGGTATCACACAACATATTGGAGCCTATGAAGTAAAGGTAGGGCCAGACAATAAGAAAATTACCTTTTTGGATACACCAGGTCACGAAGCGTTTACGGCGATGCGTGCGAGGGGTGCCAAGGTTACAGATATTGTAGTGGTAATCATCGCAGCAGATGATAAGTTGATGCCACAGAGTAAGGAGGCAATTAGTCATGCGCAAGCAGCTGGTGTTCCTATCGTTTTTGCTATCAACAAAATTGATAAAGATGGGGCAGATCCTGAGCGTATTAAAGGTGAACTAGCTGCCTTAAACTTCCAAGTAGAAGATTGGGGAGGTAAGTACCAATCACAAGATATCTCAGCGAAGGCAGGAACAAATATTGAACAACTGTTAGAGAAAATTTTGCTTGAAGCAGAATTACTAGATCTCAAAGCAAATCCGAAAAGAGAATCTACTGGTACTATAATTGAAGCATCTCTAGATAAGGGTCGAGGATATGTGACGAAGCTTCTTGTACAGAATGGAACATTGAATATAGGAGATGTAATTGTTGCAGGAGGACATTCTGGTAAGATCAAAGCCATGTTTAATGAGAAAGGGAAGAAAGTAAAAATGGCTGGTCCTTCATCTCCAGTATTAATCTTAGGGCTCTCAGGAGCACCGCAGGCAGGAGAGAAGTTTAAAGAAACTGAAACAGAACAAGAAGCAAGACAAATTGCCTTGAAACGTTCACAAATAAATAGAGAACAAACGAACAGAGCTTCTAAACGTATTTCACTAGATGAGATCGGAAGAAGATTGGCGCTAGGAACATTTAAAGATCTTAACCTAATCGTGAAAGGTGATGTGGATGGTTCTATTGAAGCACTTTCTGATTCACTTATTAAGTTAACGCAAGAAACAGTTGCCGTAAATGTTATCCACAAGGCGGTAGGTCAGATTGCAGAGTCAGATATCCTCTTAGCATCTGCATCAGATGCCATCGTAATAGGTTTCCAAGTGAGACCATCTATGGGTGCACGTAATCTGGCAGAGAAAGAAGGTGTTCAGATCAAATTATATTCCATTATCTACGAAGCAATCGAAGAAATCAAGTCGGCTATTGAAGGCATGCTTGAGCCTACAAAAGAGGAGAAAATTGTATCACAAGTGGAAGTACGTGAGGTATACAAGATTAGTAAACTCGGAACAATTGCAGGTTCATACGTTCTTGAAGGAAAAATATCTCGTAACAACCACATCCGACTCATTAGAGATGGTATCGTTGTCTATCCAAATAAAGAAGGCGTCATAGGAGAACTTGATTCCCTGAAACGTTTTAAAGATGATGTGAAAGAAGTTAGAAACGGAATGGAATGTGGTGTCAGAATTAAAAACTTTAACGACATCAAGGTTGGCGATATCATAGAAGCTTATGAGATAGTGGAGACGAAGCAGACGTTGAAGTAACTAATAATTAATAAGGAATATTTAATAATGGGCCACTCCGTGGGGGTTCGCTGTGCGAACGGTTTTATTCACTTCGTTCGTTTGGTTTTAGGTTTAGGGTTTTACGGTATGATGAGAGCGAAACGGGGTTACTCACTTCTTATGTTGGTTTTACTCTAGGAAATAGTCTACTTATTCCATCATCTCGTCAGAAATCCAAAACAAGATTAAAAGGATTTAAAGAAATGGCAGGATTTCCCATTATCACATAATCGAGACGTTCACGTGCATTGAAAAAAAAATACAAACCGCAATCTTGGCCATCCTTTTATCTGCAGAGAAAGGCCTCCTGTCCTCTTCACGGGTTTTGTTCCTTGCTGCCTGTTCCCTGTTAATTGTTCCCTGTTAAAACTATGCAAGAGGAGGTGACTCCTTTGCATGTATAGTTCATTATCTGCAGAGAAAGGACTCCTGTCCTCTTCACGGGTTTTGTTCCTTGCTCCCTGTTTCCCTGTTAATTGTTGCTTGTTAAAACTATGCAAGAGGAGGTGACTCCTTTGCATGTAGAGTTCATTATCTGCAGAGAAAGGACTCCTGTCCTCTTCACGGGTTTTGTTCCTTGCTCCCTGCTCCCTGTTAATTGTTGTCTGTTAAAACTATGCAAGAGGAGGTGACTCCTTTGCATATAGAAGTTCATTATCTGCAGTGAAAGGACTCCTGTCCTCTTCACGGGTTGGAACTATGCATTGTTCACTGTTCAAGAACCCCAATACTAAACAACGCATAGTCATACTTTACTGGATCCTCAGGATCCATCTTCCTAAGATTCGCAGTTAGTTCCTCTACGGCTTTCCAATCATTTTGTTTTCTTTTTAATAGACCAATTTGTTTGGCAACACGGGAAACGTGCACATCCAATGGGATCATAAGATCTGCCATACTCGCTTTGTTCCAAATTCCGAAGTCAACCCCTTGTGTGTCTTTACGTACCATCCATCGGAGGAACATATTTATACGTTTGCAAGTAGAGCCACGTGCAGCTGATGCGATGTGCTTTTCTGTACGAATTTTTTCGGCGACGAGACTAAAAAACAAATTCCGAAAATTATCTATCCCTGTTTTTACGTCTGATGTTTCTCCAAAAAACGCATCCTCTAGACTTTCATGATTCCTATAGTACCATTGGAAAAACTCTAGGAAATAGTATGTGTCCGGTGTTTGAAAGGTCCGGTGCTTGAAATTAGCAAATCTCTTTCTGTCTTTTGCATTATGATTTAGTATAAAATCATATGGTTTATTACCCATGAGAGCAACCAATTCATTGGACTTGTTGATGATAGTCTTCCGTTGTCCCCATGCAAGTGTAGCTGTCCAAAAGCCAATGATTTCAATATCTTGTTTATTGCTGAAGCTATGTGGTATACAGATAGGGTCGTTGTCAATAAAACTCTTTCTATTGTACTGTTTGACTTTAGAATTTAGAAATTCCTTGCGCTCTTTTTTCTTCATTGGAGCTGTAAGATATTGTTTTTCTAGATCGTTCGCTATGCTCACTGTTAGATCGCTTATTTCATTCGCTTTTAGATCGTTTATGTTGCTCACTGTTAGATTTATTTATTCTAATTGAATCTCATTATTAGACCTTCCCACTTTACTCCAATTAATATTCCTTGAGAAATACATTACAGATGCCAGCACTAAGAGCAAACCAATACTCCCTGCCAATAAAGCAAAATCCTCCAACTGCAGAATAATAAAGATGAACCCAAAGATGGCAGTAAGAATACTAGCAAGAATGATCGCCAGTAGCTTTGTTTCTAGAATGGTAGTGGAGTAACTGCCGATCAAGCCAATAATAGCTAGAGAGGATATCATATAGGCCTTGTTAAAGCCAATATGCTCAGAAAGTGACAGCAAAAGAATGTAAAATATCGAAATCGCCAAGCCCACTAAAATGTAATGCATCGGATGCACCTTCTGTCTATTAATTACCTCAAAAAAGAAGAAGAGCATAAAGGTCAAAGAAATGACCAGTAAGGCATACTTAGATGACCTCAGATTCTTAGCATATTCATCTACAGGCTGCATAAGTTCGAGCCCAAAAGCGGACTGCAGCAGATTTTGTTTTTCATCAATCCATGACTGTGGATAATTTCTATTGAGGTCTAATATTTTCCACGATGCAGTAAACCCATTTTTACTAATAGCGTGTTCGTCGGGAAGAAACGAGCCCATAAAAGAAGGAGAGCCCCAATTGGAGTTTAGGTTAACAATAGTCTCTTTTCCGATAGGGCCAAATGTAAGTGAATTGCTTCCATTTAAATTTAAATCAAAGTTGAAATTTAAGTTTTCACTTTCAGTATTGATAGCAATTGGGATTTTGACGCCAGAATGAAACCCATTCATTTTGTCTATACCTGGTTCCATTTGATACGATTGATTATCATACATGATTGTAATCTTATCATTGATGCCCGCCATATCTGGAATGGAAACTTGAAGAAAAGCTTTGTCCATTAATATAAGCTCCTTATCTATCCCAAATTTTTCAAAGTCAGGTTGTTTAAACCATCCTTGACACGTAATTAATGCTTGATATAGCATAACATTGTAGATACCACGCTTTCGATTTTCAGGATTGATTTCGCCCTCGATATTAAGTTGCTCAGGGAGAAAATGACTATATTTGATTGTCTCAAATATTTTCCCATCGTCATCCTCATAATGTGATTTAAAAGGAATTGTCAAGACAGGTCCTACTATTTTTTGTTCTTTTCCCCACTTAGCACTTACTTCACCGATAACAGATCTTTGATTGTGATTTCTTTCGTGAATAAGTTCTTTTATAAGAGCGTTTGGTATCATTAGAAGAAATATGATCAATCCAATACTCGAAATTTTTATAAACAAAGATTGTTTTAACCAATTACTAAGCCTAGATCCTGACGATTCGTTTGCAGTATTCATTTCTTACGGTTTTAATGTTGAATGACTGCAATATAGGGGTGCTATCCACGCTATTTTGGCTAGACTATTATTAGTAGAAGGTGGGCTAGGAAGCGTCTAGAAATTTTAAGTATGTGATAGGAAATGTTGGACGTTAGATATTAAATTTGTTTTTTCTAAAGTCTAAAGTCTAAAGTCTAAAGTCTAGGGTCTACAGTCTAGGGTCTAGTATCTTAATTATAGATTTTGGGAGAGCTCGGGTTGCTAGCATTGGGAGTTCGTCAATGCGGTCTGTAATGAATTTAAAAATCCTGGACATCTTTCTAATCTATTTCAAACTCCGCATTTAAATACCCTAGTGCTTCGCGCTAACACCCTGTACGCAGTGCAACGCCCGTCCGCAGGAGAAAACCCTGACCGCAAAGTGCTCACTACCATTCATCAATTCGGATCTCCACGATGTTGGAGTCCTCCGTAAAGACAAATATGCGATACTGATTCCCTGTGATTGTTTTAAGTTTGCCTAAGCAGTAATTTGATGTTTTCTTCTTAGAATCACCAGAATGAACCTCTTCACAAGAAGTTGGACTATTCGAGCTTAAGAAGGCACTGAGCTTAGCTTTAACCTCTGCTTTGAGGAGTATCTCTTGATTCTCAAGAATGCATAGATCAGTTTCTTCGCCGAGAAGGTTCCCGATACTTTCTACATCTTCTTTCTCAATATATTTGAATACATTCGCAATATTCTGACCAGACACGCTAAGTGTCATTGAGAAAAGAAATATGCTGAGTAAGTATTTCATTTTGAATAATTTTACATTCACATAACTTAAACAAAGGTAGATTATTGTTAGGTTCCGCGTTTATCTTATATTAAATCTTAATAAAACCTTAATGGAAGTAAAAAACAAGTGTTGTCTAGTTATTTTGGATGGTTGGGGCCATGGAGAAGATCCAGAAAAAAGTGCGATTGCGCAGGCAAATACACCGTTCATGGATATTTTGGAGGAGAAATACCCAAGTTCTGAACTGATTACATACGGTGAAAAAGTCGGTTTGCCGCAAGGACAAATGGGGAATTCTGAGGTAGGGCACTTAAATATTGGAGCAGGAAGGGTCGTATTTCAAGATTTAGCACGTATAAACAATAGCATTGCGGATGGCACTTTTGCAGAAAATCCAGTGCTAAATAAGACTTTAGAAACGGCCAAGAAGGATAACAAGCAGGTGCATTTGATGGGATTGCTTTCGGATGGTGGCGTGCATTCACATATTAACCACCTCAAGGCGCTGTGCGATATAACAGACAAGATGGGATTGAAAGAAGTCTACATTCACGCCTTTTTAGATGGAAGAGATACCGCACCCAATAGAGGGGCACAATATTTAGAAGACCTACTAGCATACACTAAGGATAAGAATGTAGTACTAGCATCTATCATTGGTCGGTACTATGCAATGGATAGAGACAAACGATGGGAGCGTACACAATTAGCGTATAACCTACTAGTGAACAAAGTAGCTAGTCATTTTACAGATGATCCCGTAGCTAAGGTAAAAGAACTTTATTCAAAAGGAATCACAGATGAATTCATGGAGGCAATTCTTGTTGATACTGGAAGGGAAGTGCAAGTCCAGCGCATTGGAGATGGAGATGTGGTAATAAGTTTTAATTTTAGAACGGATAGACCGAGACAAATTACGCAGGTTCTTACGCAATCTAATCTAGTAGAATTTGATATGTATGCTTTGGAATTGGATTACGTTACAATGACGGGTTATGATGAAAGCTATAAGAAGGTTGATGTTATGTTTACCAAAGAAAATCTGCGTATGACCTTAGGTGAAGTTTTAGAAAAGCATGACTTAAGCCAAATGCGCGCAGCAGAAACAGAAAAGTACCCACATGTCACTTTTTTCTTTTCTGGAGGCAGAGAAAAGCCATTTAGAAATGAAACGAGAATTATGGCGGCGTCACCAAAGGTCGCTACCTATGATTTACAACCAGAAATGAGTGCTATAGAATTGACGGAAAAAGTTAAAGCGCACATAAAAATGGAAACACCAGACTTTGCAGTAATAAATTATGCAAATACGGATATGGTCGGGCATACAGGAGTTTTTGAAGCAGCCGTAATAGCAGCAGAAACCGTGGATGGTTGCGTATCTGATTTGCTTTCAGTTTTGCTAGAAAAAGACTATGCAGTAATCATTATTGCTGATCATGGGAATGCCGATGTTATGATAAAAGAAGATGGGAGTGCGCATACAGCACATACATTGAGTCCAGTTCCAGTAATTATTATTGATAAGGAAAACAGAGACCTGATAGAAGGTAAACTGGCAGATATTGCTCCTACGATTTTAGAAATTATGGGAATTGACGCTCCAGAAGTAATGGACGGAGTCAGTTTGTTCAAATAAGGTTGAGTCTATTCTTAATGGATGAGGTAGCAAGTAGATAGAGTTTTTTTCTATTGCGCACACGGATCCTCTCTTCGCTGACACTCTTTGCAGAAGAATTACATATTTTCTTAAATAGGTTTGTATAATATACGTAAGCGAGATAAACACCTTTCCGTGCTCCTTTAGGAAGTTGCTTAATCCCTTCTAGTCCAGCGTCAAAATCTTTTTGAATATCTTCTTCTATGAGTTCTTTCTCGCTACGAGAAAAGTTATTAAAGTCAACATTTGGAAAATAGACGCGACCACGTTCTTCAAAATCACTTTTAATATCACGAAGAAAATTTATTTTCTGAAATGCAGAGCCCAATGCGCAGGCAGGATCTATAAGGCGCAAGTACTCCGGCTCATTTCCTTTAGTAAATACTTTTAAACACATAAGACCAACAACTTCTGCAGACCCATATATGTATTTTTCGTATTCCGATTGATTGTATTCCTTGTTGTAAAGATCCATTTCCATACTCTCTAAAAATGCATTTATTAGATCAGCATCTATACAGTAATCATTCACTACTTCTTGGAAGGAGTGTAGGATAGGATTTAGGCTGATGCCAGCTTGAATTGCCGTAAATGTATCTTTTCTAAAAACTTCTAGTAGCGTCTTTTTATCAAAACCATGAAAGCTGTCTACGATTTCATCTGCAAAACGTACAAAGCCATATATCGAATAAATTGGAGCTCTAAATTTCTTGTCAAACAAACGTATACCCATAGAAAAGGAAGTGCTGTAACGGTTTGTTACGAGCTTGCTGCATTCCTTACTAACACTATGGTATAAGCTTATCATTTATAATTAGGAGTCTTTTAAAATTTCTTTGGCAACTACTTGACCTGAGATTAAAGAAGGAGGAACTCCAGGCCCTGGAGTTGTGAGTTGCCCAGTGTAATAAAAGTTATTTAATTTTCTATTTTTCAATTTAGGTTTTAAAAAAGCAGTTTGCATTAATGTGTTTGCAAGTCCGTAGGCATTTCCTTTAAAGGCATTATAATCCTCCACAAAGTCATTCATAGCATAAGACCGCTTATACAATATATGGTTCTTTATCTTTTCTCCCGAAACGAATTCCAATTTATTTATCATATAGTCAAAATAATGTTGACGCTTGGATTCTATATCATCTAGGCCAGCAGCTAATGGAAGTAATAGGAACATATTCTCTTTCCCCTCGGGAGCAACACTGGCATCTGTCTTAGATGGGATACAACTATAGAATAAAGGTTTATCAGGATAACGTGGATTATCATATATATCCTGAGCATGTACGTCAAAGCTTTCGTCAAAAAATAGATTATGATGTTTAAGACCTGGGACCTTTTTATTAATACCTAGATAGAAGAGTAGTGAGGAAGGTGCAAGTAATCGCTTGTCCCAATAGTCTGCAGAATAATTTGAAAATTGTTTTCCTAAAATGACCCTATCCGTGTGTTCATAATCGGCACTACTAACAATATAATCTGCAGAAATAAATGCACCATCCACAATGGCGCCCGTAGTTTTCCCTGCTTCCGTTCGTATGCCGTCCACCGGACTATTGTAATGTATAGTTACACCCTGTTCTTCTGCTATGCGAACCATCGCTTTTACAATCTCGTGCATACCACCCATCGGATACCAAGTGCCAAGACTCAAATCTGCATAGTTCATTAGACTATAAAGTGCTGGTGTTTTTTGTGGCTTAGCGCCGAGAAATAAAACAGGGAATTCTAGTAATTTTATCAATCGTTCGCTCTTAAATAATTTACGAATTTCACTAGAAATGGAAGAGAACATTTTTAGTTTCATACCACTTATAGCAATGCGCGGATCCATGTATTCCAAAACAGAATGACTTGGTTTCCAGACAAATTCATTCATCCCTACTTCATACTTGTATTTTGCTTCCTTTAGAAATAGTTTTAGTTTCTCTGAACTCCCTTTCTCCTCTGATTCAAAGAGAGCAAACAAGTCAGTTTCGTTAGCAGGAATATCTACAGAACTCGTGAGGTCAAAGAAAACTTTATAAGAAGGAGATAGTCGTTTCAGGTCGTAAAAGTCAGATGTTTTTTTGCCAAAGCGCGCAAAGAAATTATCAAATACTTCTGGCATCCAGTACCAACTTGGTCCCATGTCAAATGTGAAGCCATTCTCTTTAAATTGACGTGCTCTTCCACCAGGGCTAGAATTCTTCTCAAAAATAGTAACATCATGCCCTCCCTGCGCCAAGCAAGCTGCTGCTGCCAAACCTGAAAAACCAGAACCTATTACTATTGATTTCTTTGCCATAATCTACGCACTCAAAGATTGCAAAGTTTACAGACTTGAGCGAGAAGAAGAGGAAAATTATTAGCGTCAGAACAAAATTCACAGAATTAAAAGAATGTTCAGAATTTATAGGAACACTTAAACGAAAAGTATTTGTATACTGGATTATCTTAAAATTCTTGACAAGATTTAAAGGACTTATCTTGAGCGCAGCCGAAAGATAAAGAGATACTCATGATTTTTAATATTGGTTTGTGAGAATCCGAATTTTCATTATTCATTATTCCCTGCTAATTGTTCCCTGTTAAACTATGCAAGAGGAGGGGACTCCGTTGCATGTAGGAGTTCATTATCTGCAGTGAAAGGACTCCTGTCCTCTTCACGGGTTTGTTCCTTGCTCCCTGTTCCCTGTTAATTATTGCCTGTTAAAACTATGCAAGAGGAGGGGACTCCTTTGCATGTAGAAGTTCATTATCTGCAGTAAAAGGACTCCTGTCCTCTTTACGGGTTAACCATTTTTTTGCCGAGGCAAAAAAAAAGCCCCACATCCGTGAGGCTCTTTTTTTCTATAATTCTGACATACACTATGACATTTTACCGCCTTTATGCTCGTCCTGCCATTTCTCTAATTTCTCCCATTCACCATCCGCAGCCATTTTTGCTTGTATAGGCCATGAGGTAGGGTCATGCATTTGGTATCTGCTACCAGCTTCAGTAAGGATAGCTTTTACAGCATCCACTTCAGCAGCTGCTAGTTTAGCAAATGTATCAAAACCACCTGCAGCTAAAAGTTCTGAGATTTTCGGTCCTACACCTTCGATCTTTTTAAGATCATCTGGTTTTCCAGTATCCGCTTTTGCTTCAGTAGCAGGAGCTTCCTCCTTAACTTCAGCTTTTGCTTCTACAACCTCTTCCTTAACTTCAGCAACCTCTTCTTTTACTTCAGCAACTGGTGCTTCTTCCTTAGCTTTCGCTTCAGCAGCAACAGCTTCCTTAGGAGTTGCCGCAGTACTTGCAGCAGCAGCAGCTTTCGCATCGCTTTCTGCTAACTGTGACTTCATTTGGCTAAATACATCAAGTTCACCAAGAGTTGTTTTCTCAAGATTTGCTCTTCTGTTTGTAACCGCCTTACGCGTCTGTTGTTTTTGCTCTCTCTGTTCGCTTCTTACTTCATCAGTTGCCTCACGCTTAATATCATCAAGATATCTTAAGTGAGAAACGATGATTCTCTTATCATCTCTGCTAAACTCTATAACCTTAAAGGTCAACTTCTCATCCATTTGTGCATAAGAACCATCCTCTTTCTTAAGATGCTTCGCCGGAGCAAATGATTCAAGACCATATGGTAATTGAACAATTGCACCTCTATCATCTTTACGGATAATAGTCGCTTCGTGGTAAGAACCTACAGGGAATATATTTTCAAACGTATCCCAAGGATTTTCCTCTAACTGCTTATGACCTAATGAAAGCTTTCTGCTATCCTGATCTACTTCTAGAATAGTTATGTCTATCTCCTCACCGATCTTAGTAAACTCAGACGGGTGTGAGTAACGTTTTGTCCAACTCAAATCAGAGATGTGCACCATACCACCTATGCCAGCTTCCATTTCCACGAAAACGCCATATGGAGTAAGGTTTTTCACAATACCTTTTTGCTTACTACCTATAGGGTACTTAGTAATTACTTGTGACCAAGGATCCTCCGTAAGTTGCTTCACAGAAAGAGACATTTTTCTGTCCTCTCTGTCTATTGTAACAACCTTTGCCTCGAACTCCTGTCCTAGTGTAAAGTGTTGTCTCGCATTTACAGGTTGGTTACTCCAAGAAACCTCAGAAACGTGAATAAGTCCTTCCACTCCAGGGATAATTTCTAAGAATGCACCATAGTCCTCTATGTTTACAATCTTACCCTTGATCAGTGAACCTTCCACATAGTCTTTATCTAGCACCTCCCACGGATGTGGTTGTAGTTGCTTAAGACCTAGTGAAATTCTGTTTTTGTTCTCGTCAAAATCAAGAACAGCAACATTTACTTTCTGGTTTAATTCTAGCACCTCGTTCGGGTGATTAATACGTCCCCAAGAAATATCAGTGATATAAAGAAGACCATCAACACCACCAAGATCCATAAACGCACCGAAGTCCGTAATGTTCTTCACGATACCCTCAAGTACTTGACCTTTCTCAAGACCAGCAATGATTGTATCTCTTTGTTCAGCAATATCACTTTCGATAAGAGCCTTGTGCGATACAACAGCATTTTTAATTGCCTCATTGATCTTCACAACCTTAAACTCCATCGTCTTACCTACATATATATCATAATCGATAATAGGCTTGATGTCTATTTGTGATCCAGGTAAGAATGTTTCCAGACCACTGCAGTCTGCAATAAGTCCACCCTTTGTTTTACTTACAATAGTACCCTTAATGATGGTTCCATTTTCATATGAATCTAACAACATTTCCCATGCACGTAAAAGTTTCGCTTTTCTTCTACTCAACACAAGCTGTCCGCGATCATCTTCCTTCGCCTCTACATATACCTCTACTTCATCACCGATAGTAAGATCACTTCCTCTAAATTCAGAAAGAGGAATAAGACCATCAGATTTGTAGTTAATATCAAGAATAACATCTCCCTGATTGATAGCAGAAACCTTACCCTTTATAATTTCAAATTCATCCACAGCGCCTAAGCTCTGCTCATAATCTTTTAGGTAATTTTCTACTTCCTTTTCATCATACGTATGCGTATGTCTGTTGCTTATGCTCCAGTCAAAATCATCGTGTGGTGAATCGTCTTTTAAATTAATTGTTTTTATCTCCTCCAATGCAACGCTCTCAGCGCTTTCATCATCAGCAGCGGTTGCTGCGGGAGCCTTAGTTTCCTCTGTAGTTGTTACTACTTTTTCAACAACTTCTTCAGAGGTCTTTTCAAGATTCTTATCGTCACTCATAGTGTCAGAATCAGATTTGTATTCCAGTTTCTTCAAACCGGAAGAGGTTAAAAAATATTTTTCGGACCGCAAAAGTAAGCGTTTTCTACTGAATTACAAGCTATTAGAGACCTAATTACGAGGTATTTTGCCCCATTTCATCCATTTTTTGTCCTTTTTATAAGGTTTTGGGCGTGCCCCCTCGGTTTTACCTCAGGGCCAGGCTATCCAGGGGTTCCGTCCCGGCTCCGCCGCGACCATGCTCCGCATGCCCTTCCTATCCTTCACGCAAGCAAGGAGATTTCGAGATGTCGGGAGTTCGTGATGTCAAGAAAGAAAGTCGAATTCTCGGTGTCTAGGCGTAGCAGTATCCAGTAAAGACACTTAATGATATGCTCTATGCATTATTAATTCTCTTTACCATTAACTGTTGAGAATCACACCGCAAAACCGTCAACCCCAAAACCGTCAAACCATCCTTACTATAAAACGAATAATTGTCTACCTGTAGCATCTTATGCCTTATGAGATTTATTCTCCTCCCATGATTACCTCCACCCGTTTTCGACATAATAGAGTACAACTAAGAATTTACTTTAACCAATAAATATTTTAAATATGAACACGAACAAAATTAATAACACATCAAAATTGATAATGCTCATTGTGTTTTGCCTAAATGGTTACTACACATCAGCGTCCATCACTAAGTTGGAAATAGGCGGGCCGACAAATAAGTCCTGCTCCTATACTTTGCAAGAATCATTTTCTTACAGCCTTCCAGTAGGAGTACATTTAAACCAATTGAGCAAAACAGATCAGGTTAAATACCAAAATAAAGGCTTCACAAAAAAGCACACCTTCACGCTTGATTCTAATAGAGAATATACCCATGCAGTGGATTATATTTCAAGTAGAAATTTATATCCAGAATGGATGTCACAGACTACAGATAAAATACTGTTTTCTGAGTCAGGATTTACCATAACAACAAAACCAAATCGACCGGGAACAAAATCTAAGTTGATAGAATATACCTATTCTCGATTTGACTTAGAAACCTATTATGCAAAAAAAGAGTCGTTTACAAATTCAGGACTTTCAACTAAGTTCTTTACCACAACAGAGATTTTACATTTTGCCCAACAATCAGAAACGGCAAAAGTCTACTACCAACCTGATGATATAGTTGTCGTTGACGGAGATTCTAAAATAACCTTAAAAAATAATGGGAATTATATTATTTCAGATAGTAATAACGAGACTGCAGTATACGTAGATCCACTTAACCTTTTAGTCTCTATCAATCAAGGGTTGCCACAAGGAGTAAAGAAAGTCAGCGCGAAATATATGATTTCTGAAGAAGGCTATTTACTGCCTGAGTCCATTACTATAAAGACACCAGTGATTGCATCTTCAGGACTTTGTATACAAGAGATTGTAAAAAAAGAATACTCTAGCTACCAATTTGAAGGATTCAAAATTGGGGAATTTGATTTAAATCTGGATGAAGGAGCGTTGGACCAGATTCAGTCCATGGGAAGAAATAGCAGCAAAGAAATCCAAGTATATCCAAATCCTGTCCGAGATATCCTGTACTTAACAAATGTACCAAATGCAAAAAACGCAAAGTATAGAATTGCGGATGCACAAGGAGCAACTATAAGACTAGAGGCAACGTGCATTGATGATAGTAGTTTAAGTTTTTCGCTCTCTAATTTGCAACCTGGTATTTACTTTATCAGCCTCTTGTCATCTGACAGTGTGGATACATATAAATTCATTAAACAATAAAATTGAAAACCATGAAAAAATCAATATATACATTCTTACTTCTAAGTGCCTTTTTGTTATCAAATATGACTGCCCAAAACCAATGTGATTTGACACCCATTGAGTCAAATGTCAAAATAAAACAGGAACCCACACCACCACCTGTCTCTAGCCCTGGCACTCTTCCACCGCCATCGCCACCACCACCAGATGATGAAAGGATAGTTGGATATGTGCACGGAATTGGAGGAGGGTCTAATACCTGGGTAACAGCTAGAAACTGGACTGAAGATACTTATGAACGTGCCATAACGCCATCTGATTTAAAGTATAATATGGATAAGTTAAGAGATGCATCATATCGTATCCAAGAAGAAATGGATCGGGCTAATAACGCACATATTTTTAACACGGATGGAGAATATGATGAGGAAAACAGTTTCATAGTCGCGCATAGCTTAGGTGGCTTGGTCTCCAGAGATATGGAATACAGAACACAGTTTGAAACAGGAACTGAATGGGAGCAACAACAATTTGGTGGACTTATAACATTTGGTACTCCGCATTATGGTACAGAATTGGTAAATAATTTGGAATTAGCTATTGATGTAGCAAATGAAGGCTGTCATCGTCTTGCGCATACAAAGGTAACACAATTTGTTGAAGAGAATTTCTCTAATTTTGGAATTTTTTCAGGTATGTTAAAGAACTTTTTATATGCTGCGACTCTAGAGTCTATTGATAATGTAGATGGTCAAGGCGTTTCAGTATCTGGAATTGTATGCGATAATATCTTAGATGCTGGAATAAGTTATGCAATCGCAGGCATGCTTCCTCCAATTGCGGGTTCCATGGCGCCTGACTCAGAAGAACTGGACAAACTAAATAATCATGAATTCACTTATCCATTAATAGCATGTTACGGAGTGGAGGATGATCCTGTGTCTATTCGTCAAATTGTGGCTACACAACATAATATTGATGAGTTTGAGTTTGGTGGTGCAGATTTAATTGAGGAAGAAAAGGAAAAAATTGAAGATTATGAAGCCTATTTATTAGGCTTAGCGGGTGAATACGATTATTATAGTAATTTAGATTCTCCTGGTTCAAATGTAGTTTCTAACATTTTAATCGGAGCAGGAATTGGAGCCGGCGTAGGTTTTATCACTAGTATTGTGCTATCCGCCATTGGAGCAGCACTTGGAATAGGGACATTAACAGCAGTTGGAAAAGCGGTTATAACTTTTCTTGGATCTGTTGCTGGGGCTCTGTTTGGTTGGGCTACTAGTTCTAACTCTACTCCTGATTATGATTTGGTTGCAATGGCTTTTTGGAGATATTTTCTGTGGACAGCAAGATTTGATACAAACTATAGGATAATAATGGGAATAGATGATGTGTATACAACCATGGTTGGAGAAATTTCGTACCCAAATTGTGAGATAACGGATTTTGACTTGGATATAGATTGTGCATTACCTGAAACCCAGGAAGAGTTTTTGTTATGCGAAGAGGCAAATTGCGCTGACGTAACAGTTCCTCTTTATGAAGTCTCAATCATCAGGAATGCAAGTGATGGAACAGTTAGAGCAAGTTCTGCAAGTGAAGCGCCGCATGCAGGTTCATTTAAATCATTTGATATGCCAGGCAGTAATCATGTGCAATTGAAGAATGATAGTAATACTGATCGAATATTAAGACAAGTATTTGCAGGTGGGAATAATTTTTCGTTTTATTTTAGATTGTCATCATAATTTATTTCGAATGAGTAAATTAAATATATATATAGCAAGCTTAATGTTCAGCTTACTTCTCTTGAATGGTTGCCAAGAAAACTTTGTTATCGAAGATCCAGGCCCAGATCCAAACGAGATGAATACCTCGTATGATCTATTATGGGAGATACCATTAAGAAAGGATACAATCTTCGATGATGCAACTAGGACAGTTTTGAAGGGCAATGAATTATACTACTCCAGAACCTTGGAGGGTCTTGGCAGATTGGCATTGGACGATGAGATGGTATGTCTTGATAAAAACACAGGTGATGAATTTTGGACTTGGTACAGTGAAAACAATGGAGACTTTTCTCAACCTGTTATCAATGAAGACAAAATATTTTTTGAAAACAAAAATCGATATTATTCATTAGACAGGTTCACTGGTGATGTATTGTTTCAAGGGTTTGCTTCAGAAGGAGATTTAAGAACGTTAAATGAAAGTGGTACAAATAGTTTGATTTCTTTCATACAATATGGGCCAGGCCAAAGTGTATATGAGAATAAAGTTGTAGAAATCAGCAAGCAAACAGGGGTCTTAGATACTCTTTTAGTAAGAGAAAAGGACGATGAATATTGGCATTATTTGAACCATCCTCAAATAGTTATAAATGAAAATGGAGATAGAATATTGCTATATTTTTATAGTCGAATAATTTGGAATCCTTTTGAAGCTCATTTGGATTATATAAAATATAACTTGACTCAGGATACAACGGAATGGGTGTTGAGAAATTTTAGTTTCTCAAATGGTACAGGAACAGTTACAGCACCAATTATTTTGGATGGTAAAATTTACATACATACGCTTAGAAGTGTTTTTTGTTATGATTTACATACGGCAGAAGAATTATGGAGAAGAGAATATCTCTATACCAATTTTGATTTCACAAACTTCATTATCAATGATAATATCTTAAATAGTATTTCAGATGAAGGCCATTTAATTGGTATTGATATTATAACTGGTGAAGAGTTGTATATCTTTGATTATGGCGCT
>Ga0209828_1000906_pt1 | contig 27962 bp, 22 predicted proteins | sample MaitaG_FD_187429 | JGI IMG/M metagenome (GOLD analysis project Ga0209828, IMG submission 187429) | Marine algal microbial communities from Maine, USA - Maine_Asex2 metaG (SPAdes) (version 2) | ecosystem: Host-associated > Algae > Red algae > Unclassified | place: Maine, USA | collected 2015-01-05
GAGCCGGAAACCACTGCGGTGCCGACCCCGACCGCGGTCCCGGACCCAACAGCTACCCCGGAGCCCGCAGGCCCAGCGACGGTGACCTCGTTTGTGCCCGTTCAAGCGCTGGCCGTGCCCACCACGACGCCAACCCCTTCGCCACAGCCCGATGAGGTGCTCAGCACCACCGTGACCGCCGCCGATTTCGCCTCACCGGGCGAGCTTGCTCACACTGGTTCAACCAGTCCCGGCACGGCGAGCACTTCGGTCTTCCTCACCGGTACCGGCGCAGCGCTGCTGGCGATGGGTCGCCTGCTGAGCGGTCGTCGTCGAGTTCACTAGCTGGGTGACTTAGGGGGCTAGCGGATAGGTCTCCACATCTGTAGGCAGCCCCACGAGTTGCGCCGATGTGGAGCTTCGCACTGTGCCGATAGGCGCAACCTCGCCCGCTCGAAATGCTCTCGTCGTTGCGCCTCATGAAGCCGGGAGGAAACCGTTATGACTACCCACCATCTGAACCTGGCGAGCCACCCCCTGGCCGACGCGGACTACATCGCGCAATGTCGGCTTCGCCTTGACGAAGAAGGAGCGCTCGTGCTCCCAGGGTTTGCGCAGCATGAAACCATTGCCGAGATTGTCCGCAGCTCGGAGCGGCGTGAACACGACGCCTACTACGCCAACACGACCCACAACGTGTATCTCATGGCGCCCGACGACACGCTCGAAGCGACACATCCGTTCAATCGCCAGGTGCTCAGCACCAAAGGTCTGATCGCCGATGATCAGATTCCAACCGTTTCACCGTTGCGCGTCATCTATGACAGCCCAGAGTTCCGTTCGTTTCTGTGTGGCGTCCTTGGCATCGATCAGATCTTTCCCTATGCCGATGATCTGTCGTCGATCAATGTGCACTTTGCTGCTGAGGGCATGGAACTCGGTTGGCACTTTGATAACTCGTCGTTTGCGGTGACCATGCTTCTCCAAGCGCCACAGGGCGGCGGCCGCTTTGAGTACGTGCCCGCGGTGCGTGACACCCAGTCTGGTGACATGGCATTTGACCGGGTGGAGCGAGTTCTCGATGGCCACGAAGCAGTGCAGTACCTGAGCTTTGAACCGGGTGACCTGGTTTTGTTTCGCGGTCGGGATGCAATGCACCGTGTGACGCCGACCAAGGGTGACACCACCCGCATGCTGGTGGTATTCGCCTACAACGATGCTCCAGATGTTGCACTGTCCGAATCAGCACTCGCCACGTTTTACGGCCGGAGCGAGTAGCAGGCCACAGGCCAGTGAGGCGGTGCCTGGCACCGCCTCACTACGTCTGCAGGTTTAGCGGGATTCGACGGCCACGTAAGGGCGTTCGCCTGCTCCGGTATAAATTTGGCGTGGTCGGCTGATGCGAGCGCCGTCTTCGAGTGATTCTTTCCAATGGGCGAGCCAGCCCGGCATGCGGCCAATGGTGAACAACACCGTGAACATTTCCATTGGGAAGTTCATGGCCTGATAAATCAGGCCGGTGTAGAAGTCCACGTTTGGATACAGGTTGCGGCTCTTGAAGTAGTCATCGGCGAGCGCAATCTCTTCGAGCTTGAGTGCAATGTCGAGCAGCGGGTTCTTGCCGGTAACCGCAAATACCTGGTCGGCGTGACCTTTGACAATGGCGGCCCGAGGGTCATAGGCCTTGTACACGCGATGACCAAAGCCCCACAGCAGGCCTTCGCCGCGCTTTACGGCCTCGACGAACGGCTCGACATTGTCGACGTGGCCGATCTCGTTGAGCATGTTGATGACTGCTTCGTTGGCGCCACCGTGGCGAGGGCCATACAGCGCTCCGGTAGCAGCCGCCGCAGCCGAGTAGGGATCAGAGTGCGAAGACCCGACGACCCGCATGGTGGTGGTCGAACAGTTCTGTTCGTGGTCAGCATGCAAAATGAGCAGCACGTCGAGCGCCCGAGCGAGCACAGGGTCTGGCGTGTAGTTCGGCTCGCCAACTTTCCACATCATCGACAAGAAGTTCTCGCTGTAGGTGAGGTCGTTGTCGGGGTACACGAATGGCATACCGATGCTGGCTCGGTACGCCATGGTTGCCAACGTTGGGCCTTTGGCGATGAGCCGCTTGATTTGCAGATCTCGGTTGGCTGGATCGTCGATGTCTTTTGCGTCGGGATAGAAGGTGGATAGCGCGGCGATCGCGGACATGAGCATTCCCATGGGGTGAGCGTCGTGATGAAAGCCCTCCATCAAGCGGCGCATGTTCTCGTGCACATAGGTGTGGTGCGTTATGTCGTGGGTCCAAGCGTCGAGTTCACCGGAGTCGGGCAGCTCGCCATTGAGGAGAAGCGAACAAACCTCGAGGAAGGTTGACTGCTCGGCGAGTTGCTCGATCGGGTAGCCGCGGTAACGGAGGATGCCGTTGGCGCCATCGAGGTCGGTGATCGCGGACCGGGTTGAGGCAGTGCCAGTGAAGCCAGGATCGACGACCCAGGTGCCAGGCATGAGCTTTTGGATCGGTGCCATATCAATGCCACCATCGACCACAGGAACCTCGACGCTTTCGCCAGTGCGGTTGTCTGTAATCGTTACCGACTCTGTCATTGCTATTCCTCTGTTGTGTCTTCGATCGGGCGGTTCAACGCAAGATCCCGTCAGTCGACGAGGTCTTCGGTGGCGCTGGGCAGTGTGGCCCACCGCCAGGCTAGTAAAAACGCACGTAAAGGAGTTAAGGGGCCTTGCGGGGCTGAACACTTTGTAAGCAGCGCCGGCCGCGAAAGAGGCCGTGGTAGACGCCAAACGACGCCGGGCTTATCCCTCGAAACTTTACGTTTTGTTAAGTTAACAGCTACCGTTGCCACGGTGAGTGGGGAAGTTGCCGCTGAATTGCGGATTGATAGTGAACGACTAGACCGACGGCTGGCTGAACTGGCCGTTATTGGCGCAATCGAAGGCACCCAAGGCTGCGCACGGCTTGCGCTGACCGACGAAGATCGGGCGGGGCGCGACCTCGTAGTCACCTGGATGCACGATCTTGGCTTGCATGTCTCGATCGATGGCATTGGCAACGTTGTTGCGGTGATGGCGAGCCAAGACCAGTCCGCTCCGGTGATGACGGGCTCACACATCGACACGGTGCGAACCGGCGGCCGCTACGACGGCAACCTGGGTGTACTTGCTGGTCTCGAAGTAATCGAAACAGTTCTGGCAGCCGGGGTCCCGCTTTGTCGACCCCTGGCTGTTGGGTTTTTCACCGATGAAGAAGGCGCTCGATTCCCGCCCGACATGCTCGGGAGCCTGGTGTACGTGGGTGGCATGGCACTCGAAGAAGCACTCACCATCAAAGGTATTGATGGCGCACTCGTCGGCGACGAGTTGTCTCGCATCGGGTACGACGGCACTGCGCCGCTCCCTGGACTGGTGCCGCATTCCTTCGTGGAGTTACACATCGAACAAGGACCCGTTCTCGAAGTCGAAGATGTCACGATCGGCGCCGTAACCGGCGTGCAAGGCATCAGCTGGCAACAAGTAACGGTCATGGGTCAAAGCAATCATGCTGGCACCACACCGACTCACCTTCGTCGCGATCCTGGCTATGTCGCGGGGGAGTGCATGGCCTTTGTGCGCAAGCTGGCGCTCGAACTTGGCCACCCCCAGGTGGCCACGGTTGGTCGCGTAGAGTTTGTGCCGAACCTTGTCAACGTGGTCCCCGCCTCGGCGACCTTCACTGTTGATCTGCGAAACACCAACGAGGCAACGCTGGTCCATGCCGAGCAACGGTTCTTGGACTTCCTCACCAAGACCGCCACAGCCGAAGGCTGCACCGTGACCGTGGAGACCTTGGCCCGATTCGAGCCAGTCACCTTTGATCCCAGAGTGGTCGACATCGTTGAATCGGCAGCCAAAGACTTGGGCCACAGCGTGATGCGTATGCCATCGGGTGCCGGCCACGATGCCCAAATGTTGGCTCGCGTGTGCCCCACCGCAATGGTCTTCACCCAAAGCCAAAACGGACTCAGCCACAACCCAGCGGAATACACCAGCTCCGAAGACCTCGAAGCTGGAGCAAACGTATTACTGCAGACCATGGTGCGCCTCGCACAGCAAGAATCGCCGATACCGGAGTTAGCGCCATGACCGACCAAATCACCGCTCCTGGGGCCGAAGAGACACCACCACTCACACCAATGTCGTTGGCAACGCTGCTGGGCCGTATCGAACACGAGTGGGCCAGTCGCAAGAAGATTTTCGATCTGCCAACCGCCCGTATCTGGCAGCCAGATCACGACATTGATTTGAGCTTTGAGTTTCTTGGTCGCCCCTGTGCAACCCCTATTGGGCCAGCTGCCGGGCCACATAGCCAGCTCGCTGAGAACATCGTGCTGTCCTGGCTCGGCGGGTCTCGCTTGTTCGAACTCAAGACCGTGCAAGTACTCGACGAACTTGTGATTCAGCGTCCGTGCATCGACATGCAGACGATCGGCTACAACATTGAATGGAGCCAGGAGCTTCTCGTTCCGCAGAGCCTGACCGAATACGTCAAGGCCTCGATGATGATCGAGATCCTTCGCCAGTGGGAGCCGCTTGCTGAGTTCATCGGCCCGGACCCCGGACCCTACGTGTTCGACATGTCGGTGGGCTATGACCTGGCCGGTATCTCCTCGGACAAGGTTTCGGCATTCATCCGAGGCATGAAGGACGCCACCAGCGAGATCGACGCGCTGCGCTCTGAACTGCAGGGGACCTGGGCGCAGTTCGCCGACTACGACTTTGACCCCAAGATCTCCGACACGCTCACGCTGTCCACGTTCCACGGCTGCCCGCCCGATGAAATCGAATCGATCACCAAACACTTGATCGACGAACACGGCTTAGATGTCATCGTCAAGCTCAACCCCACGCTGCTGGGTTACGAGACCGTTGCCAGAATCGTGAACGATGAACTTGGCTACACCGACGTGTCGGTCCAAGAGGCAGCCTTCGCCGCCGACCTACAGTTCGGCCGGGGCATCGAGCTCATCGAAGAGCTCAACCAGTACGCCAAAGATCGCGGTCGAGTCTTCGGCATCAAGTTGACCAACACGTTGGTTGTTGACAACGCCAAGCAGTGGATGCCCGAAGAGACCATGTACTTGTCCGGCCCGCCGCTGCACGTTCTGGCATGCACGCTGCTCGAACGCCTAGCCCAGGCACTGCCGGGCCGGCTCATGATCCCGGGCCACGACGGCGACATCATGGTGAGCTTCTCCGCCGGGATAACCAAGGAGAACTTGGCCGACTCGATCGCCATGGGCGTGAACCCGGCAACGGTGTGTTCTGACCTGCTCAAGCCTGGTGGCTACGGTCGCCTGGCGCCGATGCTCAAGGCGCTGACGAAAGAGATTGCGGCCAGCGGTCATATCGATCTCGCAAGTTGGAAGACCGCTCGCCAAGCCGAGTCTGTTGCGCAGGGTCATGCAAACTCGGCTGCTCGCCATGTTGCCTTCATCCGGGGCGAGGGCAAAGACGACTATCACCTGTCAGGCAACGAGAAGTTGCCCCGCGTGGTCGACAACGATCTCGAGATGTTCGGCTGCGTGGCCTGCAACTTCTGCGTGACGGTGTGCCCGAACGACGCGTTTTTCAGCATCAAAAGCCTGGGAGATATGGAAGGCCGCCAGCAGTACTTGCTGTTCACCGAACTCTGCAACGAGTGCGGTAACTGCATGACCTTCTGCCCCGAAGAAGGCGACCCGGCCATGATCAAGCCACGGCTGTATTCCAACGCCGCGCTCTTCGAGGGTCGCAAGGGCCAAGGCTTTTTGCTCGATAACGGCCGCATTGTGGACAGCCGCAATAGCGCCGGCACGGGAGCACACGACGACGTGCAGCTCATACAGATGCTGCTCGACGCCGAGCAAGGCAACCCGCTTTACGCCGCCACAGGTGCTGGCGCAGATAACGACGGTGCCTCATGAGCAGGTATGTCACCATTGCGGCAGGGCAGCTCGGGCCGATCAACAAAGACGACTCCCGAGAATCGGTCGTGGAGCGGCTGATCCTGATGCTCAAGCAAGCTGGGCAAAGCAACTGCGACCTGGTGGTCTTCCCCGAGCTTGCGCTCACCACGTTTTTTCCTCGTTGGTTCACCAAAGACATCGCCGAGCATGATCACTACTACGAAACGTCGATGCCAAACGCGGCAACCCAGCCGCTGTTCGAAGAAGCCAAACGCCTTGGCATTGGGTTCGCTCTTGGCTACGCCGAACTCACCGATCCCGATCAAGACGGCATCAGGCATCGTTACAACACGACCGTGTTGGTCGAGCGCGACGGCACGATCGTGGCCAAGTTCCGCAAGGTGCATATCCCCGGTCACGAAGACGACGAACCATGGCGACCGTTCCAGCATCTTGAGCGCCGGTATTTCGAAGAGTCCAACGAGGGTTTCGGCGTGCACCGGGCCTTCAATGGCATTGTGGGTATGGCTACCTGTAACGACCGGCGCTGGCCCGAGACCTACCGTGAGATGGGTCTGCAGGGCGTAGAGCTGATCATGATTGGCTACAACACGCCGATTCATTACGCACCGGATCCAGGCCAGAATGCTCTCCAGGGTTTCCATAACCATCTATGCATGCAGGCGGGCGCCTATCAGAATGGCACCTGGGTCGTTGGTGTAGCCAAAGGTGGCAACGAAGAAGGCGTCGAATCGCTCGCTCAATCGTGCATCATCGCCCCAAGCGGCCAGATTGTTGCCCAGGCAACAACTACCGGCGACGAAGTCATTGTGGCTCGCTGTGACCTTGACAAATGTAAAGACTTCAAAGACACCCTTTTCAACTTCGATCGCTATCGGCGACCCGAGGTCTACCAACGCATCACCAGCCAAAAAGGCGTCATCGAACCCCCGATGAATCCCAGCCCGACCACCGGAGACAAGACATGACGGACTTCACCTTAAACGGGCATGCCACGACAGCCGACGCAAACCACGAGCACCTGCTGGCCGCGCTGCGCGACGAACTTGGTGTCATGTCGCCCAAAGACGGCTGCTCGCCGTCGGGGCAATGTGGCTGTTGCACCGTGCTGGTCGACGGCAAAGCCAGGATCTCTTGTCAGACGAGTATGGAAAAAGTCAGGGACGCCGAAGTTGTCACGCTCGAGGGCCTGAGTGCCGAAGAACGCGAGAAAATGGCCACCGCGTTCGCAGCCCACGGCGCGCTGCAATGTGGGTTTTGTACGCCAGGGATTCTGATGCGGACCAAGGCAATGGTCGACAAGTCCGGCACGGACCTCACCCGTGAGAAGGCGTCGCGTTTGCTGGGCGCCCACTTGTGCCGGTGTACCGGTTACACCAAGATCCTCGACGCGATTGTGTCCCTCTCTCAAGGCGAGACTGCGGTTGCGCTACCACCAATGGGAGTAGGCACACGGGGTGTCAAGTACGAGGCAGCTGCTCTCAGCTTGGGTGACCGTCCGTTTATCGATGACATGGTTCCCGCTGATCTTTTGCACGGCGCTTTCCATCTGAGCGATCACGCCCGGGCCAACATTGTTGCCATCGATACGAGCGCAGCCGAGGCCGTGCCCGGTGTTGAACGCGTGTTCACCGGCGCCGACGTGCCGGGCGAACTTCGCGGCGGATTGATCTACAAGGACTGGCCGATCTTCATCCCGGTTGGTGGGCGTACCAGCTACCTGGGCGACGTGCTCGCCATGGTGGTAGCGGACACCAGACGCACCGCCCGCGAAGCCGCCAAGTTGATCACCGTGACCTACGACGTGCTCACGCCAATGACCAATCCGGCCGAAGCGATCGCGAGTAGCGAAGACGCGGTCTGGGAGCTCGATGGCAATGTTCTTTCGACGAGCACTTATGCCCGCGGCGATGTCGAAGCGGCGTTCGCCGCTGCGCCTCATATCGTTCGTGAGACCTTCCAGACCCAGCGCATTGATCATGCTTTCGTTGAACCAGAGTCAACGCTGGCCGTTCCGATTCCCGCCGGCGAACCAATTCCGCTGACCAACCCGACCACGGGTGGCGACGCCGTCGACTTCGATCGGCTCATGGTCTACTCAGGTGGCCAAGGCATCTGGGATGACCGCAACGACATCGCTCGCATCCTGGACATCCCAACCGAAACTGTGGTGACCGAACTCGTGTCCAACGGTGGCGCTTTCGGCGGCAAAGAAGACATGTCGAACCAGGGTCAGACGGCGCTTGCCGCTTGGCTATTGCAGCGGCCGGTGAAGACCACCTTCTCTCGCGAAGAGTCCTTCCTGGTGCACACCAAGCGCCACCCGATCCGCATGGACTACGAAGTTGCTTGTGACGACACCGGCAAACTGGTGGCCATGCGGGCCTACATGCTGGGCGATTCGGGCCCCTATGCATCGGTTGGTATGAAGGTGCTCGAGCGAGCTGCTGGTCACGCGAGCGGTCCCTACGTGGTGCCAAATATCGACGTCGAAGCTGTTGCCGCCCGCACCAACAACTCGGTGTGTGGCGCGTTCCGGGGCTTCGGTGCGAACCAGGCTCAGTTCGCTATGGAGGGCTGCATGGATCGGCTCGCCGAATCGGTTGGCATCTCGGGTTGGGAAATCCGCAACCGCAACGTGGTCAGTCCCGGGGTCACTTGGGGACCGGGTCAGATCCTCGACGATGGCTGCCTGGGCGCTCAAGCATGTCTCGACGCCGTCAAGCCGGCATACGACCAAGCCGCCGTTGCAGGCAAGGCACTCGGCCTTGGCCTGGGACTCAAGAACTCTGGCCTGGGTAATGGCTTCAAAGAGATCGCCAAGGCGGTTATCCACTTCCGCGACGACGGCAAGGTTGAAGTACGCCACTGCTGGACCGAAATGGGCCAGGGCGTCCACACGGTTGCACTGCAGGTCGCGGTCGAAGAACTCGGTGTGCATGCCGAACAGATCGAAGTCATCGTGGATTCGACCCGCGAGCTTGGCGCCGGTCAAACAACTGGCAGCCGCGGCACGCTCATGGGCGCCGGCTCGGTCGCCGATGCATGCAAGAAGGCACTGGCCGACGGTTGCAAAGTCGGTGTCGACTACGAGGGTGAGTACCGCGTGGATTGGACAAACTCGCTGAGCGAAGGTGTCGAGAACCCGATTATTCACTCGACCTTTGGTTATGCCGCCCAACTCGTGATCATGGATCGCGACACCGGTGAGATCGAAAAGGTTGTTGCTGCTCACGACGTTGGCCGAGCAGTGAACCCACTGCTGTGCGAAGGCCAAATCGAAGGCTCGGTCCACATGGGCTTGGGGTATGCGCTCAGCGAAGGTTTCCCCTGTGACGAGAACGGCAAACCGCTAAACGAAACAATCCGATCACTCGACATCGTGAGCCCCAAGAACATGCCCGTAGTCGACGTGATCCTGGTCGAGTCGCCCGAACCCGACTCGCCATACGGCATCAAGGGCGTCGGCGAAATCGGGCTCGTGCCCACTGCCGGCGCAGTCGCCGCAGCAATGAACAGCCGCGACGGAGAATGGCGCAACGAACTCCCACTCGTTAACGAGAAGAATCGCGAACGCACCACCGCCTGGAGTTAGTGATCCAGAGGAGTCTTACCGCACCCTGTTAGAGGTCGGCGAACAGAACTGTTGCGAGTTCGAGGGCGTTGTGCACGACCTTGAGCTTTTCGCTGCTGCGACTGAGCAGCATGAGTCGGGTTGTTGCCTCGGGGTCCCGCAGGTTGACATAGGTCAGATTTGCAGGCTGGAAAGAGCGCACGGCCGACGGAACTATCGCGATGCCCTCGCCGGCGGCCACCAGGCCAATGATGGTGGTGTACTCCTCGGCCTCGATCACTGGGTCGTAGTTAACACCGTTTGCCGCGAGCAGGGCCGTGAGTTCGGCGCTCAGGGCAGGGGACTGCGTGCGGGTGAAGCCGATGAACGCTTCGGACCTCAACTGGCGAAGGGTGGTCGATCGGCGAGACGCCAATCGATGGCTGGTGCTCACGGCCAAGCACATGGGTTCTTCGAGGATCATTGTCTGGTTTATGCCGGGCTGGTCGCCACGGGTACGAGCAATGCCCAAGTCGAGGTCGCCAGAAGCGAGTGCTGCACGTTGGGCGTCTGAACTCATGGTGAGCAGTTCGAAGCGCACGCCGGGCCAGCGCTCTCGGTATGCCCGCAGAAACTGCGGCATGACTTCGTAGGCCGCAGAGTCCACAAAGCCGAGTCTCAGAAGCCCGGTGTCGCCCGATTGATAGCTCGCCATAAGGCGCGCGAGCGCGTCGGCTTGGGCCACCAATCGTTTTGCTTCGGGTTCGAGAAGCTGACCTGCGGCAGTGAGCTCGACGCTGCGAGTCGTGCGCTCGAAGAGCTGGGAACCGATCTCCTTCTCGAGCAAACGAATCTGTTGGCTCAACGGTGGCTGGGCGATATGAAGGCGATCGGCAGCCCGGCCAAAGTGCAACTCGTCGGCGACAACGGTGAAGTAGCGCAACCTCGTCAGATTCATAGCTAAACAATATCAATCAGCAACCAATTGATACTTAACCAGCTCGTCGGTCACCACTAGATTGTCGGTATGGGATTGTTCAATCTTTCTGGTGTTGGCGGCAAAACGAAGCCGCCCAGGTATTCCGCTGCGGGCTTGCTCGCCAAAGGTCTCAAAGGGGATTCGTGGCCGCGTGTCTGGCGCGAGGTTCCACTCAAGAAGAAGTACGACGTGGTGATCATCGGCGGAGGCGTACATGGCCTGGCGACCGCGTACTACCTGGCGACGAACCACGGAATTACCAATGTCGCCGTTCTCGACAAGGCCTACCTGGGCAGCGGCGGCTCCGGTCGCAACACCGCCATCGTGCGGTCGAACTACCTGACTCCCGAAGGCGTGGCCTTCTATGACCGTTCCCTCACGCTGTACAACTCGATGACCGAAGATTTGAACATCAACGTGATGTTCTCCGAGCGCGGCCACCTGACTCTGGCCCACAGCGATTCGGCGTTGCGCACTATGCGGTGGCGGGCCGAAGTCAACAAGCTGCAAAACATTGACTCTTCGGTCATTGACCCCCAGGAAGTCAAGAAGCTTGTCCCAAGCCTGGACATTGGCCGCAACGCTCACCACCCGATCGAGGGCGCGCTCTATCACCCGCCTGGCGGCATCATCCGCCACGACGCCGTGGTGTGGGGTTACGCCCGCGGCGCGGATCACCGCGGCGCCGAGATGCACCAAAAGACCGAAGTGCTCGACATTCTGTGCGAAGGCGGCAGCGGGCCCGACGGCAAAGGTCCTGGCGGCAAGGTCACCGGTGTACGCACCAACCGCGGCGATATCTCAGCCCCCATCGTGGTCAACTGCACCGCTGGTTGGGCATCGCTCATCAGCGACATGGCCGGGGTCAAGCTCCCGATCACTACGCAACCGTTGCAGGCCGCAGTAACCGAACCCGTCAAGGTGTTCCTGCCCGCAGTTGTTGTGTCTGGTTCGCTGCATTGTTATGTGAGTCAGACCGACCGCGGTGAGCTCGTGTTTGGCGCTGCGGTCGACCCCTACACCAACTACAACGTGCGAGGCTCGCTCGACTTCACCGAAGGCCTCGCTGGTCACATATTGGAACTCATGCCCGGGTTGTCCAAGATGCGACTGCTTCGCCAATGGGCCGGCCTGTGCGACATGACACCCGACTACTCACCCGTCATGGGCTTCACCCCCGTCGACGGTTTTCTGTGCGATGTTGGCTGGGGAACCTATGGATTCAAGGCCGGACCGGTCGCAGGAGAACAAATGGCCGAGTGCATCGCCACCCAACAGATTCCGAAACTGATCGATGCCTTCCAGCTCAGCCGCTTTGAGCGAGGTCACCTCGTTGGCGAAAAAGGCGCCGCGGCCGTTGGGCACTGATCGTCTTATGTCTCGTTCCTCGACATCTGTTCAAGCACGGAGCCTGGCAGCTCGCCTCTTGGCGCTGCTCGTCCCTCGCTTGCGTCCCGCTCCTCGGTCGCTCCGACTTTGTTCCTTCGCCCCCTGCTCCCAGGCTTCTCTGGAGGTCGTCCCGTGTTGTTAGTTCCGTGCCCGAATTGTGGGCCGCGTAATTCTTCGGACCTCAAGCATGTGGGTGAATCACATGCTCGCCCCGACCCAAACACCGCTACCAAACAAGAGTGGCGCACCTACCTGTACATGCGCGACAACGTTGCGGATTGGAACACCGAGACGTGGTACTGCACCCGCGGATGCCGCAAGTTCTTCAAGGTCGAACGCAACACCGCAACCAACGAGTTTCGAAACCCGCCCATGCCAGGCAACAAGATCGGAGGCAAGGCATGAGCCGCTTGCCACAGCAGTCGGGCGAGGTTATCGATCGCAGTTCGACTGTCAAGTTCACGTGGAATGGCAAGTCGCTCAAAGGCTTCGCCGGCGACACAATCGCTTCTGCCCTGATGGCCAACGATGTTGAGATCGTTTCTCGCAGCATGAAGTATCACCGACCGCGGGGATACATGACTGCGGACTTCTGGGACCCCAATGGCATGGTCCAGGTGGGCAATGAACCAAACGTGCGCTCCGGGCACCGCCAGATCCAAAGCGGCATGGTCATCGACCCCCAGAATGTATGGCCATCGCTCGACTACGACATCAAGGCCGCCAACGGTCTCGTTGGCCGCTTCCTGTCGGCGGGCTTCTACTACAAGACATTTATGAAGCCGGCTTCGCTATGGCCCACGTACCAACAGGTCTTGCGCAAGTTCGCTCCCGGCGGCACGATCGATCTTGACACGCCCCACGGCTACTACGACAAGCGATACACGCACCCCGACGTGGTGGTTGCCGGCGGTGGCCCTGCGGGCATGGCGGCCGCGATCGAGGCCGCCAACCAGGGCGCCAACGTGATGCTCGTGGAGCACGAACATCAGCTCGGCGGACATCTGTGTTGGGGTACGCCCGCTGAACAAGCACTCGCAGCCGAGCTCGCGCAAGCGTGTCATGCCGCTGGCGTCGAAGTGCTCCTGGACTCCACCGTCACTGGTCGCTACGAAGATAACTGGGTCGCCATCAGCCAACGCAGCCACCCCACCGCAATCGAGCGTTTGATCAAGGCGCGAGCCAAAATGCTGGTCGTGGCCCCCGGGCTCATTGAACGCCCCTATGTGTTTGCCGGCAACGACAAGCCAGGCGTGATGCTGTCGGGAGCAGTTCGACGGCTGATCAACTTGTACGCGGTCGCGCCAGGTAGACGAGCTGTGGTTTTTACTGGCAACGCGCAGGGCGATGCTGCTGCCATCGACTTGCAGAATGCGGGTGTCGACGTCGTCAAGGTCGTCGATGCTCGCGCCGGCGGGAACATCGTGGAGGCAACTGGTGGCTCCAAGCGAGTCAAGTCCGTCACGCTCGGCGATGGGTCCATCGTCGATGCCGACCTGCTGGTCGTCGCTGCTGGCTGGACCGCCCCGACGTCGTTGCTGAACATGGCGGGTGACCGCCCGGCCTATGACCCGAGCTGCGCTCGCTTTTTCCCCTCAGCAGTGATCGACAACGTGTTGACCTGCGGCGGGATCGCAGGCGACGGCACTACCGACCAACTCATCGAACACGCAACCGCTACCGGCCGCCTTGCCTCAGCGCGCGCCGCTGCGGTTGCCCACCGCTTGCAGACCCACACCGCACGAGCGGTTGCCACCTCGGGCGACGAGCCCACGTGGCCCACCGATTCCAGAACCAACTTGGGTCGCGACCCGCACCCGGCGCTTTTCCAATCGACCACCAACGGCATCGTTGACTTCTCCGAAGACGTTGGATCCAAAGATCTGGTGAACGCCGCCAAAGAGGGCTACGACTCGGTCGAGCTACTCAAACGTTTCACGACTGCGACGATGGGCCCGGCACAGGGCAAGCTCGAAACGGTCAATACCGTTGCCGTACTGGCAGGTGCCCGAGGTGAGACGATCGAACAGGTCGGCACCACGGTGTGGCGTCCTCCTTATTCTCCGATTTCACTCGGTGGTCTCGCTGGCCGCGTTTTCAACCCGCATCGGGTTTCGGCACTGCACGGCTGGCACGAAGAGCACGGCCAAGTCCCGATCAAGGCCGGTGCCTGGGAACGCCCAGAACACTATGGCGATCCGGCTGGTGAAGTAACGAACACCCGAACCAACGTAGGCCTGATCGATGTCAGCCCGCTGGGCAAGCTTGACCTTCGAGGCCCCGACGTACCAAAACTCTTGGGCCTGCTCTATACGAACAAGTGGATGCAGTTGCCGATCAATAGCGTGCGCTATGGCCTGATGTGCGCCGACGATGGCGTGGTGCTCGACGATGGCGTGACCGGGCGCCTTGGCGAAGATCACTACCTGATGACCACCACGAGTTCGGGCGCAGCCACGGTCTGGGAGTGGGCAGAGAACTGGTTGCAAACCGAGCGCCCTGACTGGCAAGTCCATGTCACCCCGGTGACCACGGCGCTGACCAGCATCAACATTGCTGGCCCGAACTCTCGTGAGCTGCTCGGTCGCGTGACCGACGTGGACCTGGATCCCGAGTCCTTCAAATATATGCAGCTTCGCACCGGCAACATCGCCGGTGTCGACGACTGCATCATGTGGCGGATCGGTTTCACCGGCGAGATGTCCTATGAGATCCACGTGCCGTCGAGCTACGGCCGCCACATTTGGGAAACGCTTATGGACACGGGCGCCGATCTTGGTGTCAAGCCATTCGGTCTCGAAGCTCAGCGCATCATGCGACTCGAAAAGGGTCACTTCATTGTTGGCCAAGACACCGACGGACTCACGCTCGCTCCGTCGACTGGGCTCGAAGCCCTGATCAAGATGGACAAGGGCGACTTTGTTGGCAAGGCCGAACTCGGCTGGGCACTTGAGAATCGCCTCGACGAGCTTCCCCGGATTGTGGCGATCCAACCAGTAGACGGCACCATCGTGCCACCCGAAGCATCACAGATCGTGCGCGGAGACACCAACGAAATACTGGGGCGCATCACGTCGTCTCGCATGTCGCCGACGCTCGGCCGATCGGTTTGTATGGGCCAAGTGCCGCCAGCCCACTCCCAGGGGGGAACCGAACTCACTGTGGTGCTGCCCGACGGCCGCCGCATCAAGGCAACGGTGTTGGAACATCACGCCCATTTCGATCACGAAGGCGAACGGCTCCAAGCCGCCGGGCCCGACCGTTCGGACACCGCTGCGGCGCCGCGCTCGTTTCCTTCCGCAGAAACCCGTGAGTTCGAAAGCGCGATCTTAAAGACCTACGCGGCGTCGGCTGGGGGAGCGGTAGTCACCGATGAGTCGGCGATCATCAAGACGCTCGTGCGCTCAGACCGGCAACAGTTCGGTGTGAGCTTCGGCATGAGCGCCTCGATCGGTGATGCCATCGTGGCGGGAACCCGACCCGACGAATGGCTGATCCTTGGCTCTGCCGGAGCGGTCGAAGGGGCAACCAATGCGGTGGACACGGGTGGCTTCACCAACGTGATTGCCTTCACCCACGGCCGCTCGCTCTTCCGGGTAACAGGCCCCGACGCCACCGCAACGCTTGAGAAGGTGTGTGGCATGGACTGGTCCAACAACATGACTCCCGATGGCGCGGTGCTGTCTGCATCGGTTGCCCTGACCACCTGCGACATCATCCGCAACGACATCGCCGGGGCTCCGTCGTACCTGCTCCAATGCGACCGCTCGTTCGGCCAGTACCTGTTCGACGCACTCAAAGACGCCGCGTCTGAATTCGGGTAGTCCGCCTTTTCAACTCGTTCCTCGTCGAAAACGCTGTTTTGGAGTTTGCGGGTCTACGGTCCCGGATCGCTTCGCTACGCGCTGCTAGGAGAGGTAGTCCGCCTTTTCAACTCGTTCCTCGTCGAAAACGCTGTCGCCTCGCTACCTGACTGCTTTGTAGTACGCAAGGAACTGGTCCACGGTGACTTTGGCGATGGCTTCGCCGATGAGTTCTACGGGCAGCTGATCAATTTTCTTGAAGCGCACGCATGACTTGCCCATGTCGAGCTTCTTGCCGGTGGCTAGGTACTGCTCTTTGAACCAGTTGGCGTCGTCTTCGTCCATATAGATGGAGTGCAGATATACGGCCATGTGGTTCTTCTGGGACGCGAGCCCGGCGTACACCAGCGGCTTCTTGTTGTAGGTATCGGGAAAGACCTGGAGCGGAATCTCGTAAGAGATCATGCCCCAGGCCATCGTCTCTATGACCCCATCGGGCAGGTTCTCAACGATCACATCGCGGACTTCGGCGATCGCCTGGCGACGGTCATCGGGAAGCTCGCCCAGGTACTGCTCAACAGTTTCTGCGGTGCTGCTTGCCATGTCACCGTTCTACCAGACACGACGGGTGGCCTAGGGTGAGGCCATGGCATTGACGAGTCGAGAAGACCTGCGCACGATCTATCGAGAAGCCAAAGGTGGCGCAGTCGACAAGGTGATCCAGGAGCTCGATGAGCACTGCGCCAACTTCTTGGCCCAGTCGCCGTTCATGGTGCTCTCTACCGCCGACGGAAACGGTGTCGTTGACGGGTCGCCAAAGGGAGGCGAACCCGGTTTCGCACAAATTCTCGCCGATGGCCGAGTTGCCTGGGCCGACTCGTCGGGGAACAATCGGCTCGACTCGTTCGAGAACGTGGTGGCCAATCCAAGTGTCGCGCTGCTGTTCATGATCCCTGGCCTCAACGAGACGCTGCGCATCAATGGCACCGCAGAACTTGTTACCGACCCAGCTCTCTGCGAGCGACTGTCGCTCGGCGGACGACCCGCCAAGGTTGTCGCCGCAGTCACGGTGCACGAGGCCTATCTGCACTGCGCCAAAGCGTTCCGTCGAGCCAGCCTATGGGAACCCGAATCATGGCCAGGCGCGAACGAGCTTCCGTCGGGCGCGGAGATCCTCAAAGACCACGCCGCCATCGATGCACCCCTCGAAGTCATCGACGAAGGCTACGAAGCCGATATCGAGGCAACCCTTTGGACTCCCGGCGGTCAGTAGAGACGGCGCCAAGTGGTTGAGTTTTCGGGTCGGTGTGCCGCCGAGGGCGGAGATGGTCCTCAACGCCAGGGCGGTTTAGCTCTTGCGCAGGCCGGAGTCCGAGCTGCCCAGGCTGTAGCCCACGGAGCGAACGGTTTGGATCATGGGGGCGTGCTCGTCGCCAAGCTTGGACCGCAGCCGTCGGATGTGGACATCGACCGTGCGAGCGCCACCGAAGTAGTCGTAGCCCCAAACCCGACTCAGCAAGACCTCACGGGTAAAGACCCGACCCGGGCTCGACGCCAAGAACTTGAGTAGCTCGTACTCCATGTGCGTGAGGTCCAGCGGTTCGCCGTCGATTGCGGCCTGGTAGGTGTCCACGTTCAGCACCAGGCTGTCATAACTAATGAGCTGGCCGATCGGGTCAACGGTGCCCGACGAAGACAGGGCGTGGGTGATTCGTCGGTCAAGTTCGCGCGGATGAAACGGAGTAAGGCAGAAGTCGTCGAAGAGATCGTCGCGGTCAGCCAAGTCGTCGAGCTGACGGCCGTTGATGAGCAGCACGAGCGGAAGCGGATCTTCGGTTTTGCGCAACGCTCGACAGATCGCCCAGGCCCCTTCGGCGTTGATATCGGCGGCCACGATGGCGCCCGCCCAGCCGCCATCGGGCATTTGTGCGGCGGCGGCCATCTCCGTCGAAATCGCCACATAATCGCGATCAGCCATGTCGAGTGCTTGCGCGAGCTCAGCCGGCACGGGCGCGGGGTAGACAAGAAGAGGTTTCACGACGGTAGTGACACTACCGCTATCGGGGAGTCCAATCGCAGCCGGCATGTGAACGCTGTGTCAACGATTCATCGGCTCGGAAGAACCTTTGGCCCCGAAACACGCTGTTCACATAGCGCTTCTAGAGTGCGATTCAGGTAGTACGCACGCGAGCGAACGCTCGCGTTAGCGGACCTCAACGGGAGAAGATATGTACCGCGCTGAATACATCTGGATTGACGGCACCGAAGACCCATACCCCGGGCTTCGCACCAAGACCAAGGTGCTCGAAGATGGTAAAGAGCCTGGCATCTGGGGCTACGACGGCTCAAGCACCAACCAGGCACCTGGCGAAAACTCCGACGTGGTGCTCAAGCCACAGTTCGTTTGCCCGGACCCAATCCGCGGCGGCAACGACATCTTGGTCATGTGCGACACCTATGTGCCCGAGACCATGGAGCCTCTGCCGACCAACACCCGCGTAGCTGCAGTTGCTGCAGCCAAGGCATACGGCGATGCCCAAGATATGTGGTTCGGTCTTGAACAGGAATACACCCTGATGACCCCGGGTGGCTGGCCAGCAGGCTTCCCCGACAATGCGTTCCCTGGACCGCAGGGCCCCTACTACTGCGGCGTAGGCACCGGCCGGGTTGCGTTCCGTGACCTCGTCGAAGAGCACACCACTGCGTGTATGCAAGCTGGCCTCAAGATCGCTGGAACCAACGCCGAGGTCATGCCGGGCCAATGGGAATTCCAGATCGGCCCAGCCGGCACGGTCGAAGTTGGCGACCACCTGTGGATCGCCCGCTACCTGCTCGATCTGATCAGCGAGAAGCATGGCGTCATCGCTTCGATCGCCGCCAAGCCCATGAAGGGCGACTGGAACGGCGCTGGCATGCACACCAACTTCTCGACCCAGGCAATGCGAGACGGCTGGGATCCAATGATCGCTGCCGCCGAAGCCATGGGTGCACCGGGCAAGCCCGAAGAACACCTCGCTGGCTACGGTCTCGGCAAGGAAGATCGCTTGACCGGCGCTCACGAGACCGCGCACTGGTCAGAGTTCCGTTACGGCACGAGTGACCGTGGCGCTTCGATCCGTATCCCGTGGCAGTGTGCTGTTGACCGCAAGGGTTACCTCGAGGATCGTCGTCCAATGGCTAACGCTGATCCGTACACGGTTGCTGCCCTCATCACGAACACCGTGGGCGCTGCTCTCGCGTAAGTTCATGTAGACATCGGCTAGCCCGATTGTCTGCAAATGGCAGTGGCTTCATTCCCCGGGATGAGCCACTGCCATTTTGCGTTTTGCAGTCAGTTCAAAACGGGGAAGAGCCCTGGTGTTGTCGCAATGAAGGAAGCGACAACACCAGGGCTCATCGAGGGCTGCGGTGGGCCAGCTAGCCAATAACGGCTTGCCCTTCCACATCCAGATTGCCACCCGGCTGGGTGAACAGATCAGCGCCGACCGGCGAGCTGTTGCGGCTCACGGTAGTGCCATCGACGGTCATGGTGCCGACGGCTGAATTCCACAGGCCACCACCTTCCTTGGCGGCTGAGTTTCCTATGACTCGGCCACCGTCGATATCGACGGTTCCATTTGCGCTCAGGTGAAGGCCGCCACCGTTGCCGGGTGCGTCGCCGGTCGAGTTGCGGTCCAAGCGCACATCGACGAGTGTGGTAGTTCCAAGGGGTCCTTCGGCGCCACCGACGGCTTCGATGCCGCCGCCTGCGCGGCTCGAAGTATTGCGAGAGATATCGGTTTCGGTCACCGTGAGATCACCCATGTCGTTGAGAATGCCACCACCAGAGCCGGATGCTCCTTCGGCGTCATTGTCGACCACGGCGCCACCGGTCACCACGAGGGTGCCACCAGCATTGAACAGGCCACCGCCGCCTTGGTCTGCGGCTGCACCGCGGGCAACGTTGTGTGACACGTAGGTGTCGGTCACGGTCATGGTGCCGCCCCCGTTCCACAAGCCGCCACCTTCGGCGCCAGCGGTGTTAAAGAGCACCGAGCTTGCGTCGACGGATGCGTTGCCTGCTCCGGTGATGTGGAGTCCGCCACCGTTGCCGGGTGCAGTAAGGGTCCAGTTCTGGAGCAGTTGTACGTTGGTCAGATCGGTCGAGCCAACGTTGGCTTCGATGCCACCGCCAGCACGGTTCGAGATGTTGCGACTGATCGAGGTGCCGTCGACAGAGAGAGTGCCTTGGTCATTCAGAATGCCGCCGCCGGATCCGGCAGCGCCGTCGGCGGTATTGTCGTCGACCGAGCCACCGCTCACGATGAGTGTGCCGCCTGCGTTGAAGAGGCCACCGCCGCCTTGATCCGCTTCGGCGCCACTAGCGCTGTTGTTGGAGATGCGAGTGTCGGTCACCGTCATGGTGCCGGCGCCATTCCAGAGACCGCCACCTTCGGCGGCAGCCGCATTGTCGCGTACATCGCTGTCGTCGATCGTTGCGTCGCCTGCGCCAGTGATGTGGAGTCCGCCGCCGTTGCCGGGAGCAGACCCGGTGTTGTTGTCTTGCAACACAACACCGGCGAGTGTGGTGGTACCCACGTTGGCTTCGATGCCGCCGCCTGCACGATTGGCGGTGTTGGCCACGATGTCAGTGTCGGTTACCGAAAGGGTGCCTGCGTTATTCAAGATGCCACCACCGGAGCCGGCAGCACCATTGGCGCGGTTGCCTGACAAGGTCGAGGTCTCCACCGTCATTACGCCGCCGTCGTTGAAGAGCGCACCGCCGCCTTGGTCCGCTTCGGCGCCGCTTGCGACGTTCGCGGTAAAGGTCGAGTTGCTAATAGTCATCGTGCCGCCACCGGAGTTCCAGAGTGCGCCGCCCTCGGCGGTTGCCGTGTTGGCGTTAAAGATCGAGTCGTCGACGATGACATCGCCGGCGCCGCTCAGGTGCAAGGCGCCACCGTTGCCGGGCTCAGAACCGGTGGTGTTGGCATTGAACGTGGACCGAATAATCGTGGTCGAGCCAGCGTTTGCTTCGATTGCGCCACCAGCGCGCGTGGCTCGGTTGGCCTCGAATGTCGAGAAGCGAATGGTCATGGTGCCGGTGTTCAGAATGGCACCACCGGAGGCTGCGGGGCCTTCGGCTCGGTTACCCGTAAAGGTTACGAGCTGCAGCATGGTCGAACCGGCGTTGGCGATTGCGCCGCCGCTGCCCACGACTGGGTCTTCGCCACCGCGGGCGTAGCCGTTGATGATGGCAATGCCGCTGGCGGTGAAGCTTCCGCTCTCGGTCACCTCAAAGGCCCGGTCGAGCCAGTCGGCGTCGATGGTTGCGCCGAAGCCGCTGATGCGCACGTCGGTACTGATGTCAAGGTCGCCAGTAGCGCTGTTGTCTTCGTCGCCGTCGGCATTCTCCAAGGTGAACTTGTAGGTACCGGCCGGCAGCGTGATCTGGGTGGTTTCGTTGCCGGCGCCTGCTTCTTGGATAGCTGCTCGCAGGCTGCACTGGCCGGTGGCGTCGGCACAGGTGCCGTCGCCAGGAGAGGCGTCGACGGTGTCCACAGTTGCGTCAACGGTGAGCCGTTGGCTGACTTGTGCGTCAGCTGATCCGGCGACAAACACCGTCGCAATGATCAACAAGAACGCAGATAACGCGCTGATTGCGCTTCGGCGATTACCGCTCATAAGAACCCCTCCAAAGGGAAAGTGATGGTTTCCCCCGGGTTCGGAACTGTCGCCACATCCGGATTGGACCGGCGGTTGGCCAGTCGGTTGCCGAGTTCTGAATCTTTCCAGCGCCAGCGCCAGCGCCCGCGCCCGTGGTCTCGATGGTTCCACGGCTAGGGAGTGGGTGCTCTATGTTGTCCATGTATGGAAGAGCGCAACGTGGAAATTCCTATCGGCGAAGACACGGCCCCGAAGGCTGTCAAAGAATCAGTCGAACGCAATTGGTCTCTCATTGGGCGCCTTGCGCTCGGGCTACTGATCGCCGTGTTGTTCCTCGTCTTCGTTTTCCAGAACAGCGCCAAGACCGAGGTCAAATTTCTGAGCTGGGACTTCGAACTCGCGACCAGCATCCTGATTCTGTTGTGCGGGGTCGCTGGTGTGGTGGTGTGGGAATTGGCTGGCTTCGTTTCCCGGCGGGCCCGCCGCTGAAAAACTTCCGCTGACCGATTGCTGTCCATAGTGGGCTCGCGCACTGCTGTTCGGCGCTCATGGATAGGGTCTGGCTATGCACATCGCGGCGCTGCAGTTGAGTGAGACCTCGGCACTTGAGTCTCGGGTTACCGGCACCGATGTTGCCGTTATCGCGGCGGTCGTCATTGGTACTGCCCTCCTCACCAGGCTGATCCGACCGCTGGCGCGCAAGGCACTGAATTGGCTTGCTCGACGCAGCCTGGCTAGCGGCACGGGGCGCTGGCGCGTCCGCTCTCCTCGTGGCTCGTTTGAAAGCGCCGAAGTATCGGAGCTGCGTCGGCGACAACGCATCACGGCAACTGCTGCGGGCCTGTCTCGAATCGCAAGCGCGATCCTGTGGGTCGTTGCGCTGCTGCTCGTTCTGCATCGCGTTGATATCGATCCAGTCTTTGCGATTAGCGCCGCGGGTTTTGTCGGCGTTGCGTTGTCCATTGGAGGTCAGCACAGCGTGAACGACTTCCTCACCGGCCTGCACATACTCATCGAAGATCGGTTCGGTGAAGGCGACGAACTCGAGCTCAAAGTGCACGACGAAGTCCAGAATGCAACGGTCGTGTATCTCGGCGCGTTCGCAACCCGACTGCAAGGCGAGGCTGCCACATATCACGTGCCCAACCGTGACATGACGTCGGTCATCAACCTCTCACAGCGCGGTGCGACCGCCGAAGTCAAGTTCGAACCAAGTGGCCAAGTGCCGGCAGTTGGCAGCAAGATGGCAGTCGAAGCCGCAGTGCGAAGTCGATACAAGAGCTCCACCGGATTCGATGCCAGCCGCGACGGCTTGATTGTTGACTCGGTCAAGGAAGATGACGACAACTTCTTGGTGAGGGTCCGGACCGCTCGCCCCCTGACGAAGTCGCAGCGCGACGAGCTCGGCAACCCGGCCAGTTCGAGTGCGAGCGACGACCACTAGTGTCAGCTATCTCATGACGCAGTCCAATCAGATCGACGGCGTGCGAATCCTGGCTGCCACTGCCGAAGGCGTTATCCCGGTGCAAGGCCTGGATCAGCATCACCAGCTCGAGGCTTCGTGGGTGTGGATCGACGTCGAGGGCACTGCCGATCGAGAAGCCGTGCTTGGGTTGGGGGCAAGTCTCGAGCTCGACCTTCTAGGGCTGAGCGACGCGCTCGACGACGAACTCGACCTGCCCAAGATCGACGACTTCAACGACCATCTGCTTGTGGTGCTTCACGGGCTGCGAGCAGATCGAATCGCGACCTACGAGGTCACCTGCTTCTTGACAAACCGCGTGCTACTTACGATGCACGCCGATAACTCGCCGTCGGTCGAGGCATTCTGGTCACAGATCCAGCGCAACCCCGATGCCTCCAAAGGCGGCCCCGATGAGCTGCTGGCACGATTGGCCGATGTGTTGACCCGACGCTTGACCTCGGTGGTCGACGTGTTCGATGGTCGCGTCGACGAACTCATCGAGGATGCGTTGGCCGCTGAGCCAACGCTGATCGCAGATCTCACTGCGATTCGATCTGACCTTGCCCGTGTCCGGCGGGTGGCGCACCCGCAGCGCGAAGCGCTCGATGATTTGCGGCGTAGTCCTTCGGCGGTGATTACAGCCGACGGAAGACGCCGATTCGCCGATGTGTTTGACCTGGCTTCTCGGACCTCGCAGGGTTTCGATGGCGCTCGTACTTCGTTGGCAGAAGTACTCGATGCGTACCGTGGCGCCGAAGCCCGCAAGGCAACCGAGGTAACCAAGGTGCTCACGGTGTACGCGGCGATCATGCTTCCGCTTTCACTCATTGCTGGCATATTCGGCATGAACTTTGTGAACATGCCCGGCATCGATAACGAACGAGGCTGGATGTACGCGGTGGCCGCAATGCTGGTCGTGGCCATTGGATCGCTCATGTTCTTTGGGTCACTGGGTTGGATCCGGGTGCCGAGTGGTCGACGGGCAAGATCCTTGGTTGGCCGGGGTCTGGTCGAGGCTGCAAAGACGCCAGTCAAGTTGGTGTCAACCGTGATCGAGGTGTCGAGGCGCCCGCCGGCCAGGCGAACCTCCTCACGACGCGGCCGCGCCAGCGGTTCTGAGTAGGACAAGGTCAGATCAGCCCGCAAAGGGGGGAGCAACTAGGGTTGTCCGATGTCCACCCTGTCCGGACCCCCGGAAACGATTGCCGCCATTGGGGTCGCTGCAGGCAGGATTCGCCGATACTGCGAGGCGATTGCGCAAGGCCATGACTTTGGTATCGGACAGGGTCAGCACAACGAACTGTGGTCAATCGAATACCAGCGTGATGCAACACCGATCTACGCCGAGACGATCCCCTGGGACTACCTGCACGATCTGGCAGCAAGTTTTGATCGGATCGCTGGTCAGATGCTCGTGCTGTCGGTGCCGCAAGAAACGGTTCAGGCATGGGACATGGTGCACCGTTATCTGCGGTCGGCAACGACTGCTCTCACCGAGGCCGCACCACAACCTGTGCTCAAGATAGCGACCGATGAAGCGGTACCTATCATCGAGCCAGTCACGCCGCCACTTATGCGCTTTGGCAAACTAGCGGCGATTACGAACTCCGAAGGCACCGCAGCTCTGCTTGATGCTGCACGCCAGGTTGAGCACGCCTGCGGCAAAGACGATCGCAATCCCTTGACCGAGCAGGAAAAAGCGTGGATACATCGACTCATCGCTGGCGACCGGGTCGCTGACATCAGCACAAACGATGGCTATTCAGAACGCAGCATGTACCGCGCGCTCAGCGATCTATGGGACCGGCTAGGCGTTCGCAACCGCACCGAAGCCATCGCTCATGTCATCGACAATCGGTGGCTCGACTAATCGTGCTTCAGCAACAGGCTGTGCTTTGCTGGCGGGTTGCCTAGAGGGTGCCGGCGTAGATCACGTCGGTTGTTGGCTGTGGTGAACCAGTGGCGGGTTCGATGGTGATGCCCCAGCCCGTGGTGTCGAGGTCGTCGAGTTCGAGAATGGTGCCCACCGAGCCGTTGCTTTCGGGGCGAAACAGGCCAGCGGGCGCAACGCCGTCTTCGAGCAGGAACCATAGTGCATAGGCTCGATCATCGGCGATTGGTTGCAAGTCTGACCCGACGACAATGGCTTGATTGAGATCATCGGACCACAGGACCTGGAGATTGCCCAGGGGGTCCTCACCCAGTGGTGAAAGCGTGGTGACGGTGAGATCGGTGGCCGATACAAGTTCGTTGGTCTGGTCAGGGTTGTTCCCGAGTCTGGTCGCAGAGACCGCTCCGCCAACGAACAGCACCAGGGCAGCGGCGGTAGCGAGCACGACCTGAGGCCACCGCAGTGGTCGCAGTTCGGTCACGGGGGTGATCGGCGAAAGTTGGCGAGTCTGTTGAATCTCGCTCAAGATGTTTGCCTTGAGCGACGCCGGTGGATTGGCTGGCGTGGAGCTCGCGAGTTGAGCCGCGACTTCACGAAATTCGGCGACTTCTTGTTGACAGATGCCACAATTTGGGTAGTGCGCTTCGAAATCGCTACGTTCGTCGTGGTCGATCGCGTCGAGCGCGTAGGCGGCCGCAAGGTGGTGCAGATCCTGCGTCATAGTGGCACTCCAATCTTGTCTCGTAGTTTTACAAGCCCGTCCCGTATTCGGGTCTTCACGGTTCCTTCTGGTACGCCGAGCAACACGGCAACCTCTCGATAGGTATGGCCACCGAAGTAGGCCAACATCACCGATTCGCGCTGCGCTTCGGTGAGTTCATCCAGTGCCTGAAGCACTTGGGTGCGATCGCTTGCCCGGTCAAAGGTGTCGGCGACCGTGTCGTGTTCAGGCTGGTAGGACTTCGTGTGATCGCGGTCTTCACGATCACGGCGTGCTTGTTCGGAGCGAACTCTGTCGACTGCCTTGCGGTGGGCAATCGTTGATGCCCACCCTCTTGCGCTGCCTTTGGACTTCTCGAAGCGGGTGGCTACTCGCCACAGCTCGACGAATACCTCTTGGGTGACTTCTTCGGCCATTGCAGGATCCCGAAGAACTCGCAGCACGACTCCGTAGATCGTCTTCGAGAGAAGGTCATAGAGTTCCGAAAATGCTTCTTCGCTACCCAGGCTGGCCTGGTGAAGAAGTTCCTCGGCGGTGGCGGGTTCAGTCTCCGACGAACGAAGAAGTCGTAACTTCACGTCTGTCATGGTGCCAGAGCGGCCGGAGAATTGCTCACATCGGGTATTCGGGGCCGTCATACCAATTGGATTGGCGCAATACAGGGCAATCCGGAACAGCTAGGTGTTCCGAACTACTCCCATGTTCTCAGACCACCCGAAGCATCGAGTTCCCGTCATCGCCGGAGTTCTTATCGGCCTAGTCGCCGGTGGGTTGGGGATCGCCGTCGCCATGCTCATAGCTTCGCTGAGTGGATCATGGCGCTCGCCTGTGCTCGATGTTGGTGACCGCGTCGTCGACCAGGTCCCTTCCTGGGCAAAGGACTTAGCGATCGACTGGTTCGGCACCAACGACAAGATTGCGCTGCTGGTCGGCATCGGTCTCATTCTGGCTGGCTATGCCGCGGTACTCGGCGTACTGCTCACTCGAGGACGCCCCAAGCTGGCCTTTGGGGGTGCGGTTGTCTTCGGACTGCTTGGCGCATGGGCTTCGCTTGCCACCCGCACAAGTTCCAACATCTTCAACGCCGTGCCATCGGTTCTTGGCGCGGCCGCCGTAGTCGCTGCATTCATCGCCTTCACGAGGGTCGCCGAAACCGAGAGCTCCAATGAACCAGTGTCGCCAATGCACCCGAGCCATCGCCGCCGCTTTCTGGCCTCGCTCGGCGTGGTTGGTGCCATAGCGGCAACGGGCGGGCTGCTCAGCCGACGCCTCGATAAGCGGTTCAGTGCCGCTGGGTCCCGAGACACCGTGGCGCTAGCCCAAGGCGATCTTGGACCGCCCGAGATCCCCGCCGGCGCCCAGGCGACCAACGCCGCGCCGTTTTATACGCCCAATGCGGACTTCTACCGGATCGATACTGCTCTGACCGTGCCCCAGGTGCCAGCAGATACCTGGATGCTCAAGATCACCGGCATGGTCGATGAACCGATCGAACTTTCTTATGACGACCTGATCGCCCGTGGCCTTGTCGAAGCCGATATCACGCTGACATGTGTGTCGAACCTGGTCGGCGGCGGCCTCGTCGGCACCGCTCGCTGGCAGGGCGTGCGACTCGACGAACTTCTCGAATCGGTCGGCATCCAAGAGGGTGCTGACCAGATCGTTGGTCGTTCGGTCGACGGCTACACGTGCGGGTTCCCGGTAGCGGCACTCGACGGGCGCGATGCCTTGGTTGCGGTTGCGATGAACGGTGAGCCGCTGCCACTTGAGCACGGATTCCCGGCCCGGCTGATCGTGCCCGGTATCTACGGCTACGCGTCGGCGACCAAGTGGCTCACCGAGATCGAACTCACCACCTTCGATGCCTTCGATCACTACTGGGTGCCTCGCGGTTACGCCGCTTTGGCTCCTATCAAGATGCAGACCCGAATCGATGCCCCGCGCGGCCTGGACCGTATCGATGCCGGCGAGTTTGCGATCGGTGGGGTTGCTTGGGCCCAGCCGGTGGGTATTTCTCAGGTCGAGCTCAGCATCGACGATGGTCCATGGGTCCCAGCGGAGATGGCCGAAGAGGTCAATGGCAGTACTTGGCGCCAGTGGAGCTACGTGTGGGACGCATCGCCAGGTCGCCACACCGTGACCGCCCGAGCAATTGACAACAACGGGGCAATCCAGACCGCGGACCGTGACGAACCACTACCAGACGGCGTGTCCGGGCATCACTCGGTCGTCGTTCTCGTCAATGAAATCTAAGCAAAACAACATCTCAAACCCAGCGAAATCTAGAACCCCCCAGATTTTCGCCCCTGGTCCTTGGAGGGACACACTATGAAAACCAATTCCCCCAATCGAACTGCCAAAGCACTTGCGGTGCTCTTGGCTTTCGTCATGCTCCTTGCAGCATGTTCATCCAGCGATGGCGACGATGTCGCTACCGTTGACCCAACCGCTGCTCCGGTAGCCGATGACGCCATGGACGATGACGCCATGGACGATGACGCCATGGACGATGACGCCATGGAAGATGCGATGATGGGTGCTTATGGTCCTGGTTGTGCAGCTGTTCCGGCTGACGGCGAAGG
>Ga0209828_1000907_pt1 | contig 27959 bp, 29 predicted proteins | sample MaitaG_FD_187429 | JGI IMG/M metagenome (GOLD analysis project Ga0209828, IMG submission 187429) | Marine algal microbial communities from Maine, USA - Maine_Asex2 metaG (SPAdes) (version 2) | ecosystem: Host-associated > Algae > Red algae > Unclassified | place: Maine, USA | collected 2015-01-05
CAAACCCGAACCAACCAACCAGGGCACGATCTAGAACTAGAAATCCGTAACGGCTTCGGGATCAAGAAGTGCTCACCGGCCAGCGGCCCGACACCAGCCTCTCACGACACTGGCCAACCCCATTAGGTGGACCTGGCCATCAGGTTGGTGTCCTGAGGTACACACGCCACGTTCAGTTCGGTTGTTCTCCTGGGCTGATCCTCGTTGCCGTCGGGAAGCATCAGGGCGCAAAAATTTGTTCGCTCGCGGCAAGTAGAGCCCGGTAGGCCTCGTCACTCTCCGCTTCCACCAAGTCGTCGACGAACCGATGGAAGCGCTGGCCACCGGCTTCGTTACGGCCAAACAGGAAGTGGCTCTTGGCTCCGGTGCGCGCCGCCCGTTGGATGCGATTGCCGGTGTAGTAGTCCTCGTCCTGCACCACTCGCAGAAGGAAGTCCATCTGTTTGACTATTGCGTCGCGCTGTTCTTCGTCGGGCTCGAAGGTCGCAAGAAACACCTGGACAGTGGTTGACGTACCCGGGGTGTCTCCCGGGAAGAGCTGCGAGATCATATAGATCGGACCGCCGGCATCAAATCGGGCGATCGACACGTGAGGGAAAATTGTCCACACCCCGCTGTTCATCCGCAAGGTGCTCCACTCGGTCTCCGGCGTGTCGGCCCAATCCAGAATGCGGTGATCGGGCGACGTCACTCGCTGGTGCGGGCCCCAGGCGTCGTAGATCGCCTTGTTGCTGTAGTCCGGTCCGAAGGTGTTCTTGTGAAGAATCGGCAGGTGGTAAAAGTCCAGGTAGCCGTCGTAGGCCACCTTCCAGTTTGGCCCGTCAGCCTGCTGGCGCCCAACGACGGTGCAGTTTGCGAAGCCGTGGGTTTCGAGCATGTCGTCGTATCCACAGAGAAAGTCGTCGAGATACAGGTCCGCACCTGGAGTGAGACCGCCGAAAACAATGCCGGCTCGCTCTTCGCAGGGGAGCTCAGTCAATCCGTGGCACGCAGGATCGATTTCGCCGAACTCGTCGCGATCCAGAATGCCAACCAGCGCTCCCTGCGGGTCGTAGCTCCACGCGTGGTACGGGCAGGTGAAGCGGCGGGCCGAGCCCGTTCCTTCTTCCATGATGATCGCGCCGCGATGGCTGCACATGTTGACAAAGGAGCGCATAACGCCGTCCGCGCCGCGGCTCAGCAGAATCGGGACCCCTGCGACGTCCTGGGCGCGGTAAGCACCCGGTTCAGCCAGCTCACAGCTGAATCCAAGCACGAGCGGCACGCGGCGAAAGACGCGTTCCATTTCCAACTCCCACCGTCGTTCATCGAAGTAGTTGGTGGCCGGCACGCGATGCACGTCCGGAAGCAACGGAATGGTTTTGGCTCGGGCGTGTGCGATGGTGCGCCGAGAAAGGTGCACAAGGACTTCATGTGTTTCGTTGGTCATGGAACAGGCTCCTCGTGCTCGTTGCTGGTGGGACTACTCGCGTTCGCCCGATTCAGACATGCGGTGGTTGGCAAGGATTGGACCTGCAACCCAACCGCACAACTGGGGGTCACAGAACCGGAGGTCGCCGGAAATCCATTCACCCTCGGCTGTGAACACGCCAATGCTGTCCCCATCGGTCACCTGGATGTGTCCGTCTTCATGGCGCTCGTACAACGCCTTGGAAAATGGATGATGGATACCCTGCATCTCAGGCTCCCACGTTCTCGCTGCTGTTGGCAGGCTCGACCCATTCACCGAGCAGCTTGTGCAGCCAACGGACCTTTGACTCCTGATAGTTGCCGAGGGTGATGCCCGGTTTCATGGTGGACTCAAGACCGCGCTGCACCTTGGGCATGTTGAAAAGGTCCTGATTGAAGACCTTGCCGAGCATGCCGAGTTCGGGCGCGTCGGTGAACGTTTCGTGATCTTCGAGAAGGTGCATCGGAGCGGGAGCAGGACGCTCGCCCAGGAAGGGAGCGATGAAGATGCACTCCATGAGGCAGCTCCGATGGTCGTCTCCGTTGGGCCGGAAACGGTAGACGATGCGATTGAATGCGCCCCAGGGGTGGAAGTTTGGGAAGACGGTGTAGTCGATGCTGTCCATCATTTCTGCGTCCGACATCCTGTCAGGCCAGTCGCCCGCCGTTTCGCGCCAGCGCGCTCGGCCGCCCTCAGCTCCCGCCGCGCGCATCGACTGCTCGTCAGACAGGGTGATGGGAGAGTCCTGGTCGTGACGCACATCCATCATCGAGCGCATCATCTCGTTCTGCGTGGGCGTCCAATCAAGGTTGGGGCTTGGGGTTCCACCGGGGGTGATGACCCGCGAGAAGTTATCCCAGATGTCGACCTGGCTGTTGGTGTCACCGAGGTACGGCATGATCTGGGGATGGGTGGCATTGACGTGGTAGGCCTCGCAGAACGCCTCCTGCGCAATCTTCCAGTTGCAGTCGATGACCTTGGCCACATGGGCCTGCTTGTACCGGTTTGCCAGATCCCACTCTGCAAAGTGTTCAACGATGTCGCCAAGGAAGTCCTCCAGCGGTTCGCAGTTCGGGTCGGGGTTGATCATCACGAACCCAGCCCAGACGCCAACCGCCAGTTCGGGGAGTTTGAACGATTCGGCCTCCACGTGCGGGAAGTCCCACTTCGCCGGCACATCCTTGAGTTGTCCGTCGATCTCCCATGCAAATCCATGGAACGGGCACCGAATTTCCGCGCACTGGCCGTTGTACTCCTTGAGCTGACGACCACGGTGCAGGCACGCATTGGGGTACGCCTTGATTTCATCCGGTGCGGTGCGCATCACGAGGTATGAAGATCGAACGATTTCGTAGATGTAGTAGTCGCCAACTTCGGGGATTTCGTCCTCTCGACATGCGAACTGCCAGACGCGGCTCCACAGGTTTGCTACTTCCTGCTCATGCCAATCCCGCGAGGTGTAGCGCTCGCGGGGGATGTCTTCGCTCCCGAGATACCTGGGGGCCTCAAGGCGCAGCACGGCCGGTACGTCATGGGTGTCGGTGTCCAGAAGCTGCTGATAGGTAATACCGGGCGAGCGTGCGTCGCCAGGTTCCTGTGATGCGGCCACAGTGCCTCCTCTTGCGCCGAGAGTTTTGTACGTTCACCAAAACTAACTGATCGGTTAGTTTATTGCGAATTGCTCATCTGCCCGTGTTGCGAATCACCCGTCGGGCTGGCCCCGTTTATGGGCGTCGTCCTGACCGTAGCTGGCGGTGCGGTGAGTGCGACCTCCCGCAACAAGGTGCAGTTGTCCGGTCACCCAACTGGCAGCTGGAGAGGCGAGGTAAACCACTGCGGCCGCTATGTCATCGGGCACTCCGATTCGGCCGAGCGGGATGCCAGCTGCCACTTCCTCGAGGCGCGAACTGACACCCAGGACTTCGAGGTATGCCTCGGTCACCACTGGCCCGGGTGCAACCGCGTTCACCCGGATGGCCGGCGCCAACTCCAATGCCAGCGTCTGGGTCAGATTGTTCATGCCCGCCTTGGCTGCGGCGTAGGGTCCGGTGCGCGGACTCCCCCGCGAGCCGGCACCCGATGAGATGTTGATGATGCTGCCACCGTCGGTCATACGTTTCGCCGCTGCCTTGCATCCCTGAAACGCCGACGTCAGATTCAACTCCAACTGGGAACGAAACGTCTCGTCGGTGGTTTCGATGAGCGGGCGGGTGGTCTTTTCATCCGACCCACCAACGTTGTTCACCCATATGTCCAGCCGACCAAGCTCCCTCACGGTCCGCCCCGCGATCTCTTCGGAGAAGTCGCGGATGTCGCCCTGGGCAATCAACGCCTTGCGGCCATGAGCTTCGATCGCCGTGCGGGTCTCCTCCAGATCAGCAAGACGGCGGGCGTTAACCACGACGTCACAGCCGAACTCGGCCAGGCCGACGGCAATCGCACGACCAATTCCCTGACCGGCACCGGTGACCACCGCGACCTTTCCGTCCATCCGGAAGTGCTCTGAGAGGCCCATTCAGTCGGCAGCAGTGAAGAAGTCGGCTCGGGCGGTTCGGGTGTCGTCGTAGACAGGTTCAGCGAGATCAACCCGGTACTTCTTGTTGTCGGCGCCGGTCATGCCCGACTGCCCCAGCATGTCGCGCATGCCGAAATAGTTCGCGTGATGAAAGTGCGCGGCCAGTGAGGCCTCGTCATCCCACAGCTCATACACCTGCACGCGATTTTCGACACACGGATCGGCAGCGAAGCAGTACGCCGCGCAGCCCGCTTCATCGTCGCGGGTGGCTTGTTGCAGCGGGGCCGAAGCCAGCACTGCCGCGTCGCGCGATTTGGCGTCCTGAAAGTCGATGTATCCGGCAATGATGATCATGGTGTCTCTCCTGGGTTCGCGGCGCATTGAGCACAATTCGGCAGTCGTGTGCCCATGGCGCTAACTAATCGGTCAGTATGTCATGGGAGGAACTGACGAATGCACAGGAGATACATGGAAACCGAATCCAACCCCGCAGCCGCCCCCGCCATACCGACCGCGGAAGGCCTGGCCGAGCAGCTGTCCGCCATTGCGTGCCCGGTAAACCACTCGTTGCTCGATCCGGCCATTCAGGACGAACCCTGGGACTTCTACGCCGAACTGCATGATCTGTGTCCCGTCTTTCCCATCCCCGCGATGGGCGCGGTCATGGTCACCAAGTATGAAGATGTGCGGTACGTGCTGACCAACCCGGACTTGTTCTCCAACAGCGGAAGCGGCGGCGGAACCCGGCGACGGGTGTTGCAGTCCGACATGGCCGAGCGTTATCAGGACATCCTGAAAGAACGGGGCTGGGGTCACGTCAACACGCTGCAACGCACCGACCCGCCGGTGCATACGGACTACCGCAAGCGCCTGAACCGGGTGTTCACGCCCCGTCGAGTCCGAACCATGGGCGACCACATCGACGACATCTCCACCGAGCTCATGGACGCGATTCTCCAGCCACTGGTCGACGCTGGCGAGACAGAAGGTGAATGTGAATTCGTGTCGACTTTTGCAATGCCGCTGCCCGGCATCATCATCGCCGAGCAGCTTGGCCTGGACCGCGGCGACATCAAACGGTTCAAACGATGGGCCGACGCCATGTTGGCCATGACGATGCGCCCCCTCACAGAGGAGGAGATGCTCGAGACCGTCGAGACCGAACTCGAAGCCCAGCATCATCTGGCAGCCGAGTTCGAACGCCGGCGCCTGGAACCCACCGAGGATCTGATCTCCGCACTGGTGCACTCCCATGGCGAGGGTGACGAACCATTGAGTGTCCACGAGCTGCAGAACCTCATGCACCAGCTGGTGACCGGCGGCTTCGAGACCACAACCAATGCGTTGAACCACGGCATGTGGCTGCTGACTCGATACCCGCAAATCCAAGATCGACTTCGGGGCGATTCGTCACTCATCCCGAAGTTCATCGAGGAAGTGCTCCGTTTCGAGGGACCGGTGCAGGGGTTGATCCGCCGCGCCACCCGCGATGTCGAGATTCGCGGCGTGACCATTCCCGCCCACACCATGGTGATCGTTCGGTACGGAGCCGCCAACCGGGACGAAGAGGCCTTCGCCAACGCGCACGAGTTCAATATCGACCGGACCGATGAAAACCATCACGTCGCATTCGGCCTCGGCGCTCACTTCTGCGTTGGTGCAGCTCTGGCGCGGCGCGAGCTCGTCAGCGGCTTTACCACCTGGCTCGAACGCACGTCATCAATCGAGCTGGCTCGCCCGTTCACCGGCCCGGTGCATGAGCCCAGCCTGCTTCTCCTGCCCATGGTGGAACTGCCCATCCGGTTCACGCTTCGATGAGACACTGCGATACTTGAGTATGCATGCAGCGCTGATAACAGGTAAGGGGCAGGTCGAACTCCGGGAGTTCGACGAGCCCACACCGGCGGCCGAAGGTGCCGTCGTCGACATACTCTTCTGTGGAATCTGCGGCACGGACATTCACGCCTTCCAGACCGGCAACCCGTACAACCCGGCGATCTGCGGTCACGAATGGGTGGGCAACATTTCTGCCCTGGACGCCGTGACAAGCCGCCTGAGCGAGGGTGACCGCGTGGTCGTGGCCGTACCCCCACCCTGTGGCGATTGTTCGCCGTGCCGGGCCGGCCAGACCAATGTGTGTCGCACCGTGCTTGGTGTCGCCACCGGGCGGGATCCCCTGGCGCCCATCCACGGAGGGTTCGCTCCGCGGATCGCCGTCGGCGTCAATCGGCTGGTGGGAGCAGATTCTCGGTTGAGTGATGAAGAGGCAGCTCAGGTCGAGCCCAGCACGGTTGCCTTCCACGCAGTGCGCAAGAGCGGACTGCGCCTTGGTGACATTGCGGTCGTGCAGGGTGCAGGCCCCATTGGCCTGGTCACGATGCAATGGGTAAGGGCCGCGGGCGCCGGTGAGATCATCGTTGTTGAACCGAACGAGGCGCGGCGCCAATTGGCGGCCGATCTCGGCGCCACCGTGACCACGACCCCGGACGAGGTGGCCGACATCGTGGCCGACCGCACCCGCGGACGGGGCGCTGACATCGTGTACGAATGCGTGGGCCGACCCCAGACCATTCAGAGCGCTGTGGATCTCGCCCGACGCGGCGGTGCCATGTGCCTCATCGGCCTCGCAGATTCGGACGCCACGATCATTCCGCACACCTGGCTCGTCAAGGAAATCAACCTGACTGCTGCGTTGGCCTACAGCCACGAAGAGTTTGAGATGACCATGGGCATGATTGGTGATGGACGGGTGGCTGTTGCCCCCATGCATTCCTGCACGTCAAGCCTCGAAGGCCTCAGCGACGCGCTGGCCGATCTGGGCAGTGGTTCCAGTCAGCAGACGAAGGTTTTGGTCAACCCGAACTGGTAGCAGGCAGGATTCGGACCACCTCAGGTGCGTCGGCCAGCCTCGTGGTACTCAACGACCTTGCCCGTGTGGAACCGGTGGGGCTTCATCCCGGCGGTTGTCTGCCCCGCGTCGACCACCAGCGTGTGCCCGGAGACGTAGCGTCCCTCGTCACTGGCCAGGTACAGGGCTGCATTGGCGATGTCCTCCGGAAAGCCCGCGTATCCAAGCGGTGACCCCGAGGCTATGAGTTCGCTGGCGTTGTCGATGTCATCCGCGTCGCCCATCACGCCGGCGGTCATGGCACTGACCGTGTTGCCCGGCGAGATTGCGTTGACTCGAATCGAGTACTGCGCCAGTTCGTTTGCGACCGACTTCGTGAAGCCAATCACGCCGTGCTTTGCCGCGGTGTACGCATGAGGGCCGAGGCCTCCGAGAATCCCGGCGGTGCTCGACGTTGAGATAATCACTCCCGAGTTCTGCGGCATCATGATGCGCGCAGCATGTTTGGTCCCCAGGAAGACGGCGCGGAGCAGAATGTTGAGCGTATTGTCCCACGCCTCGATCGACGTCTCTGAGACCGGACCCGTCACGCCAACGATGCCCGCATTGTTGAACATGACGTCGAGACGACCGAACTCAGAAACGGCCTGGTCGACCGCGTTGGCAATATCGCCTTCTGACGTCACATTGGTCGCCACGAATCGGGTTGCGTCACCGAGTTCGGAGGCCAGGGCAGACCCGGCCTCCTCCTGTATGTCGGCGATGACGACGCGCGCTCCCTCCTCCACGAAGCGCCGGACGGTTCCCTCGCCAATACCGCTCGCTCCACCCGTAATCACGGCCACTGCATCAGCAAGTCGATCGGTCATTGCATCTCCCGGTTGTTCGTTGTCGGTCGTGCGTGCACCTTGGCCCGCTGGAATGTCTGACGCAAATTGACTCGGTTGCAGCCAGGACTCCCCGTGTTCTCGGACACCGGCTTTGCGGTGACATGATGGGGCGATGACGAACGGCTCACCTTTTGACTACCAGCAGATCTTTCATACGGGCATTCGTGTGCCGAACCTGGATGAGGCGATGGCCGAAATCGGCGATCCGATGGCCGTCACCTGGGCCAGCCCGGTGACCAACCCGGCGCAAGCCATTTGGACCCCGGAAGCGGGCGAACACACGCTCGAGCTGCGCTTCACCTACTCCTGTGAAGGCCCCCAACACATCGAACTCCTGGAGGGACCCGAAGGTTCAGTGTGGAGCGGCCATGCGGTTCCGGGACTTCATCATCAGGGGGTGTGGGCCAGCGATGTGGCTGAGCAGGTCCACCGACTGGAGACGCTGGGCTGGCGTTGTGTGGCCGCGGGCCAGGCACCAGAAAACGGCTACGGAGGTTTCGCTTACCTGCAGCCGCCATCGGGGCTGATCATCGAACTGGTCACCGACGCGGTCCAACCGCGCTTTGAACAATGGTGGGGCGGCGGATCACTCGGATAGTCGATTAATTAATCGACTGGTCAATTTGTGCCGCTGCGGTCACTGTGTTCAACTGAATGGGCAACTCGCTCGACACCGAGGAACTCGCTCGACACCGAGGAACTCGCTCGACACCGAGGAACTCGCTCGACACCGAGGAACTCGCTCGACATGGAGGAAACAGTGGGAAATCAGATTCCGGTGCAGGAAGGGGTGTTCACCTGGCCCTCCAACGAGCCGCGCCTCATTGGAAGCAAGTGCACCTCTTGTGGCAACGTGATGTTCCCCACGCAGGCCAGCTGTCCGAAGTGCAGCGGCGTCACCACCGAGGAGACCCACCTCGGCCGAACGGGGACGCTGTGGACATGGACAGTGCAGGGATACCCGCCGAAGTCTCCGCCCTATGCCGGCGACGCCAGCCCGAAGACCTTCGAACCGTTCGGCGTCGGATACGTCGAACTCCCTGGTGAGGTGAAGGTGGAGACCCGCCTCACCATTGCGGATCCCGAGGAGCTGCAAATAGGCATGGAGATGGAGATGACCCTCATCCCGCTCTTCACCAACGACGATGGTCAAGAGGTCATGACCTTTGCGTTCTCGCCCATCGAGTCAAGCACCACTGGAGAATGACATGAGCGAGAATGACATGAGCGCAGGCACCAGCATCAGCGCAGACGATGTCGCAATCGTCGGAATCGGAATGCACCCGTTTGGCCGCCACGAAGGCGTCTCTGGCATGGATATGGGCGTCGCCGCCGTCCAGACCGCACTGAAGGACGCTGGCGCCGAGTGGAGCGATATGCAATTCGCGTTCGGTGGTAGTGCCGCCGCCGGCTCGCCAGACACCATGGTCAGCAAACTTGGCCTGACCGGACTCCAGTTCATCAATGTTGCCAACGGGTGCGCGACCGGAGGTTCGGCACTCTTCTCGGCTTACAACACGATCAAGGCTGGCGTGTTTGATCTGGGCATGGCGGTCGGATTCGACAAGCACGAACGGGGCGCCTTTCGCGTCAACACCAAAGCGTCAGGCCTTGGCGACTGGTACGGCCAATCCGGCATGGCGCTGACCACGCAGTTCTTCGGCATGAAGATCAACCGTTACATGCATGAACACGGCATTACGAATGACGCACTGGCTCGAGTGTCCGAGAAGGCGTTTCGAAACGGTTCAAAAAACGAGATGGCATGGCGCCGCAAGCCACTGAGCATGGACGAAGTGAAAGAATCTGCGATGCTCAGCTACCCACTGACGCAGTACATGTTCTGCTCACCGGGTGAAGGCGGTGTCGCCCTCATACTTTCCCGGGCCGACAAGGCCCACAAGTACACCGACACCCCAATCTTCCTGAAGGCGGCGGTCGTGCGGTCGCGCCGGTTCGGTTCCTTCGAGGTCATGGCTCCTCACATTGCCCTCGAGCACAATTCCGGTCCCAGCGTTGACGCCTCCGCCGCAGCATTCGAGATGGCGGGAATTGGCCCGGAAGACATCGATGTAGCCCAGCTCCAGGACACCGAGTCCGGGGCGGAGATCATGCACATGGCCGAAAATGGCTTCTGTGAGCATGGCGAGCAGGAACACATGCTGGCCATGGGCGAAACAGAGATTGACGGTCGGCTCCCGGTCAACACCGATGGGGGCTGTCTCGCCAACGGCGAACCAATTGGAGCGTCCGGTCTCCGTCAGGTGTATGAGAACGTACTCCAGTTGCGCGGCGGTGCCGGCGATCGCCAGGTCCCGAACAACCCCAGGACCGCCTACACCCACGTGTACGGCGCACCGGGCATCTCGGGCGTCACGATTCTGGCTCGATAGGAGACCAGGATCCAATGACACGGTCGGTTGATCTGGGCAATCCGTTCTTGAAGGATCTGAGCGGGGTCTGCGAGCTCCTGCTCGTGCGACACGGTGAACAGGCCTACACCCCAAACATGATCCTCGCCGACGGGGTCGATGCGCCACTTTCTGAACTCGGCGAGCAGCAGGCGGCGGCGGTGGGTGAGCGGCTGTCGTCAACACCTCTGGCCCACGTCTATGCGAGCCCGCTCCAACGAGCTCGCGACACCGGTCGGGCCATCGCCTCACATCACAACATGGAAGTAGCCGAGCGCGACGAATTGCAGGAGATCAACTTCTTCGCCCAACTCCCTCAGGACCAGGGTCTGCTGGACAGCGTGGGGGCCGACGAACTTCGCGACATCTATCGCGCCGCGAATCGGACAAACCGGTGGGATGCGTACCCGCACTCCGAGGACGTACCGGCATTTCGCCGCCGAATTGTTGAGACCATGGACGCACTCCTCGCTGCGCACGTCGGCGATCGCATCGTGGTCGCCTGCCACGGTGGCGTAATCAACACGTGGCTGGCCCACCTGTTTGGCGCGTCCCATGATCGGGTGTGCACCATCCATCACACGTCGATCACGACGGTGAGGGGAGCGGCCGACCGACGGGCGGTGGTGCAGGTCAACGACTACGCGCATGTGCTGCCCATCCAGACCGAACTCAATCCAGACAACGCCTCATGAGCGACAACCTCATGCGCCAACCGGGCAGCAACCGACTGCCTGCAACCAGTGTGCAGCTTGTGACCGATAATCAGCTTGTGACCGATAATCAGCTTGTGACCGACAATCAGCTTGTGACCGATAATCGCAGCACGTTTGCTTCCAAGGCGGAAACATGTCCGTCCTGACCACCAGGTTCGCTGCAGAGAAAGGTAGCACCATGGCGCTTGTCGATGATCGAACGACGCGAACATGGAGCGAGCTTGACGAACGGGTCAATCGCCTGATCAACAGTCTCCGAGCCAGCGGAATCGTCGAGGGTGACACCATTTCTGTGGTTGCCGCAAACTCGGTTGAGTGGTTTGAGATCGCGCTGGCGTGTTCGAACATGGGCGTCACCTTTGTGCCGGTGAACTGGCACCTCGTGGCTCCTGAGTTGGCCTACATCATGAAGGACTCAGGGTCGAAAGCGGTCCTGGCAACGCATCAGTTCGTCGATGAGGTGGCCAGGGCGCTTGCCCGCCCGGAGTGCTCCGAAGTAGCCCTTGCGCTGGCGACCACGGCGCAGCCCGGCGACGAGATCCACGAGCGATTCGTTGACTATGAGCAGTTCGTCATGGCCGGCAGCCCGGACGAGCCGGAAGATCAGAGCTTTGGCGGGCCGATGTTCTACACGTCAGGTACCACGGGCCACCCGAAGGGGGTTCGCGGCTCCCTGTCCGCCATGGAACCGGGGACCACTCCGGAGGTCTGGCATCTGATCGGCGCCGGCTTTTCCGCAATGATGACCGTTCCGGGTGTGACCGTTCTGTGCGGACCTGCCTATCACTCGGCCCAATGGGCGTTCTCCTTCTTACCCATGATGGCGGGCTCATCAACCGTGATGCAGCACAAGTACGACAGCGCGAAGGTTCTCGACCTCATCGACACCTGGAAGGCCACAAACATTCACCTGGTACCAACGCAGATGAAACGCCTCATCGATCTGCCCGACGATGTGAAAGCCGGATTTGATGGGTCATCGCTCGAACTCGTCCTTCATGGCGCGGCACCGTGCCCGCCTGTGGTGAAGTCAGCACTGATCGAGTGGTGGGGTCCCCGCATCACCGAGTACTACGGCTCGACCGAAGGTTCCGTGATCACGCTCATCAACTCCGAGCAGTGGATGGATAAGGGTGGATCCGTCGGGCCGCCACTCCCCCACATGGAGATCATGGTCATCGGAGACGACGGCTCCGAACTTGGTCCAAACGAGTCCGGCACGCTTTACTTCCGAAACGGCATGGGACAGGACTTCGAGTATCACAACGCCCCGGAGAAAACAGCTGAGGCCCACAAGGAGCCCGGCGTGTTCACCACCGGAGATGTCGGCTACGTCGATGACGATGGCTTCCTGTGGCTGAGTGACCGCAAGATCGACATGATCATCTCCGGTGGCGTGAACATCTACCCAGCCGAAATCGAAGGCGTGCTCGGCGGTCACGCTCTCGTCGCTGACGTCACGGTCTTCGGCGTGCCGAATGAGGAGTTCGGTGAGGAAGTCAAGGCCGTCGTCGTGGCTCACGACGGCGTCGAAGCGGACGACGAACTTCGGGCCACGCTGGCGTCGTTCTGTCGAGAGAACCTCGCCGGATTCAAGTGTCCGCGTTCGTTCGACTTCATGGACGCGCTCCCGCGCACCGGCACGGGCAAGGTGCAGAAGCGCAAACTCCGCGCCACGTACTGGGCCGACAGCGACACCCAAATCTGATCCACCCGTAATCGCGGCGAGGCGCACGGCCTTGCAGCACCGAACAGCAGAACGAAGGCTATGGAACTCTCTACCGAGCAACTACTGGATCTCCATCAACGCATGGTGCGAATCCGCCTCTTCGAGGAGGCCGCCGGTTCACTCGCCGAAGCGGCGAAACTCCCCGGATTCCTCCATCTGTACGTGGGCCAGGAGGCTGTCGCCGCCGGGGTTTGTGCAGCTCTGAACGATGATGATCACATCACCTCCACCCACCGCGGCCACGGCCACCTCGTCGCCAAAGGTGGCGACTTCAACAAGATGATGGCCGAGCTGATGGCCAAGTCCACCGGCTACTGCAAAGGCAAAGGGGGCTCGATGCACATCAGCGACCTGTCCCTGGGAATGCTTGGCGCCAACGGCATCGTAGGAGCCGGTTCACCCATCGCCGTCGGTGCCGGTTGGGCCAACAAGTACCGAGATCGCGGTCAGGTATCGGTCGCGTTCTTCGGCGACGGCTCCACCAACATTGGAGCTTTCCACGAAGCGGCGAACATGGCCGCGGCGTTGCAGCTGCCGGTGGTCTTTGCGTGCGAGAACAACGAGTACGGCGAGTTCACGGCTCGCAAGGACACCATGGCCATCACCGACATTGTCGATCGGGCGGCCGGCTACGGCATGCCGGGCGTGATCGTTGACGGCATGGACGCTGTCGCCGTGCACGAGGCAGCGACCGAGGCTGTGGCCCGGGCCCGTCGAGGAGAGGGACCGTCGCTGATCGAGGCCAAGACCTACCGCTTCTACAACCATCACGGAGTCCAGAACCTTGGGTTGAAGTATCGGACGGACGAGGAGGTTGAGCAATGGAAACAGCGAGACCCCATCTTCACACTCGAAGGACAGATGACCCGCGCCGGACTGGCTGACAAAGACACCTTCGAAGCAATCTGGCAGACCCAACGAGATGCGATTGCTGCAGCAATCGCGTTCGCTGAGGAAAGCCCGCTGCCAAACCCCGACCAGATTCTGGTCGACGTCTACACCGAGAAGGAAGGGGTCTGATCATGACCAGAAAGATCTCCTACGTCCAGGCCTTCAACGAAGCGGTCCGTCAAGCCATGGAGGCAGACGACGACGTGTTGTGCGCCGGAGAGGACATCGGTGCGTTCGGCGGTGTGTTCCAGTCCTATGCCGGCCTGCAAAAGCAGTTCGGCAAGGACCGTGTGGTCGACACGCCCATCAGCGAGCAGGCAATCATCGGTATGGGGATCGGCGCGGCAGTGACCGGCCTTCGTCCCATCGTCGACATCATGTTCATGGACTTCATCGCCGTCGCGTTTGACCAGATCATCAATCAGGCGGCGAAGATCAAGTACATGTTCGGCGGCTCAGCGTCGGTGCCGTTGACCATCACCACCGGTGGTGGCGGCGGACTCTCCGCCGGCGCCCAACACAGCCAGTCCCTTGAGGGTCTTTTGTGCCACATTCCCGGCCTGAAGGTGATCATGCCGTCGAGCCCCTATGACATGAAGGGGCTCATGACCTCAAGCATTCGCGAGGACAACACGACAATCATGGTGTTGCACAAACGACTACTCGGCATGTCCGGCGAAGTGCCCGAGGAGTCCTACGCGGTACCTCTGGGTCAGGCGAACATCATGCGCGAGGGCAGCGACGTCACCGTCGTTGCCTGGGGGAAGATGGCAAACGACAGTGTGATCGCTGCAGAACGGCTCGCCGAGGAGGGCATCAGCTGCGAAGTGATCGATCCGCGCACTCTGCAACCCTTCGATATCGACACCGTTATTCAGTCGGTCAAGAAGACAAATCGCGTGGTGATCGTGCACGAAGCCGTCCGGTTCGGCGGCCTCGGTGGCGAGATCGCCGCCCAAATCCAGGAGGAGGCTTTCGACTACCTCGATGCACCGGTGCTACGCGTCGGCGCACCCTTCTCGCCGGTGCCGTTCAGCCCGGCTCTTGAAGCGGAATACCTACCGAGCGTCGATCGCATCTCCGCTGAGATCAGCCGCGTCGTGGCACGGCCCCTACTCGGTGCCTGAAACCCACCTCATGTCCGACCTGGCAGGTACCACCCCGACGACTGGGTCAGGTTCGGCGCGACCGAGCACTGTAGGTGTCATCGTGAACCCTCAGGCGGGCAAGGACATTCGCCGACTCGCGAGCGCCGCCAGCCACACCTCTGACGTGTCAAAGATGGGCATTGTCCGTCGGGTGGTGCTCGGTGCCATCGAGTCCGGTGTCGAGCGCATCTTCCTCAGTGCGGACCGCAACAATCTCGCGGCCCGGGCAATCGACGGAATCGACTCAGCCTCCACCACGCTTGAGTTGCTCGACAGTCCCGGTACCGGTTCCCGTCACGACACGATCGCCGCAGCCGGCGCCCTTCGAAGAGCTGGAGCCGCAGCGGTGGTGGTGCTCGGGGGCGATGGGACCAGCCGTGACGTCGCCACGGGGTGGTCCGACGTACCGTGTGTTTCGATATCCACCGGCACGAACAACGTCTTTCCGCTGTCGGTGGATGCCACCTCGGCGGGACTCGCGGCCGGACTCATCGCCACCAACGTGGTACCACTCGACGGTGTCGCCCGCCAAGCCAAGCGAATCGTTGCCGAAGCAACGGTGGCCCACATCAACGAACCGGTGACCGAAATTGCGCTGGTCGATCTTGCGTTGATCGACACAACCTTCGTGGGCGCTCGAGCGGTGCAGAGCGCCCACGAGATCTCAGCAGTCCTTTCCTGCATTGCCGAACCCGCCAGCACCGGCCTGTCCAGCATTGCCGGGCGCGTCCTGCCTACCGGACGCAACGAACCCGGCGGAGTATTTCTCGAACTCGCCTCAGCCAAGAACCAAGACACCGCGACGAATCGGGACCAGCCCGGGTTGCGCGTACCCATCAGTCCAGGAACATTCAGCACCCTCCACGTTGCCACAGCCCGTCGCGTGGCGAATGGCGAAACGGTGCAGCTCCATGGCCCTGGTGTGCTTGCTCTGGACGGCGAACGTTACGTCCGCCTCGAAGCCGACGATCACGTAACGGCCCGCATTGAGACCGATGGACCCCACATGATCGATGTCAACCGAACATTGCGCTGCGCAGTGACAAGCCAGACAGTTTCTCCTGCTGCCCCGCCTGCCCTCGCACCAAACTCCCAAAGGACCGCAACATCATGAGAATGACCCGCTGATGGCAACCGAGTTCGTCATGCCAAAGCTTGGCCTCACCATGGAGGAGGGCACCATCACCGAATGGCTCGTCGACGACGGCGTGTCCGTCACCGCCGGAACCCCAATCCTGCGCGTGGAAACCGACAAAACCGAGACCGACGTGGAAGCGTCCGGTGACGGCCTTCTGCATCAGGCAGCTCACCCGGGAGAGACCTTTCTGTGTGGAGCTGTTGTCGGATGGTTCCTCGCCGGTGATGAGACACCTCCGTCATCGAGCGCGACCCCCGGAGCGCCTGCCCCCGCCATTGCCCCGGTTGCCGCGGTCGCTGCACCCGCACCCACTCCGTCCCGACCGGGTTCAAATGGTCGAATCTTTGTCTCGCCAAACGCTCGCCGAGTCGCCGCTGAGCGCGGTGTACCGCTCGCCTCGCTGGCCGGAACCGGGCCAAACGGTCGGATCGTTTCTGAAGATGTTGAGAGCTGGGTTCCCGCAGCCGCTTCCCCGACGGTTGCCGCTCCCGCTGCCGCGTGGGCCGGCGCGGCCGCCCAACCCGGTTTGACGCTGGCGACCCACGCTGCACGACAGTTTGCTGATCTGCTCGGCGTCGACCTGGCTGGCGTGCCTGTCGACCCGCTTGTTGGCCGAGTGTCGCGCGACAGCGTCGCCGCCCACGTCCGGGGACTACTCGCCCAATTGGCCCAGCCGGCGGCAGGCGCACGTGCCCAACAGCCGCCACAGCTGGTCCCACTTCTGCAGGAAGCGTCCGGGATAACCCCGATGAAGGGCATGCGGGGCACCATCGCTCGCCGCATGCACGAGTCCCTCACCGACATGGCCCAGCTCAGCCTCTTCATGGATGCTGACCTCGATGCCGTTGTTGCCGATCGTAAACAACGAGCGGAATCAGGAGTAGCCCCCGGTTACACCGACTACGTGATCGCCGCCGTCGCCCGGGCCCTGCGCCTTCATCCGGTCGTGAACTCCCAGATCACCGAGGACGGCGTGGCCCTCCTCCCTGCTGTACACATCAGCATGGCCGTCGCACTTGAGGACGGCCTGATGGTGCCGGTCATCACCGACACGATCAACCATTCACTCGAAACGTTGTCAGCGGAAACCAGTCGCCTGGCTTCAGCTTGTCGCGATGGCTCCATTGGCCTGGTTGAGATGGAAGGTGGCACCTTCTCCGTCAGCACCCTCGGTATGTTCGGCGTCGATGGCTTCACCCCCGTGATCAATCCGCCCAACACTGCAATTCTCGGAGTCGGACGTCTCCGAGATGAACTCGTGCTGGGCGTCGACGGCACGGTAAGCACCAGCAAACGGATGACGCTCAGCCTCACGTGGGATCACCGTGCATTCGACGGCGCGCCCGCGGCAGCCTTCACTCAGACGATTGTCGAACTTCTGAACGACCCGGGCCGGCTGGACAGCTGACGCCAACTCTTCCAGTACGAGGTATAGGCAACCGGTCGAGATGCCCCAGCGAGTCCTGTTGGTTTCCACGCCGGCTTCCACCGCTGATCGACACGACAGAACCACAGCTGGATGGTCACACCCGTCGTCAGCTCGCCGCTTGAGACTTCCCCGTGTCGGGTCTCGGACCGGCGACATGGGACAGATACAGCGTGCGCACGGCCATGAGTTCGCGAACCTCGTCGTCGATGTCATTGTTGAACTCTTCGCGGTATGTATCGTCGGTGACAAGCGAAACAGCGAACTGCAACGACGAGATTGCCGCGATGAATCCCGAAACCTGGATCAGTTCGCGGGTGAGCACGACCTCTGTGCCGAAGAGGGTGAACTGGGCGTAGGCCAGGTCCTTGAGCTCCTCGACGGAACCGAGCTGCGTCCATTGCACAATCGTCTCGGCACGAACCGTGAGAAGGCCGAACGCCACGTAGAAGGCGCCGATCATGGTGCCGACAAGTGCGATTTGCACGAGCTTGGCGGTCACCATCAGCAGAAGAAGATTGAATCGCTCGCCGCGACTGAGCCTGACCCGTTTCGGTTTGTCACCGAAAAAGGACAGTTGCTTGGTGTTCGGATAACACGACGCCGCAACTCTGGTGACTTCCTTCCACGACGAGAAGCGTTCGAGCGAGAGCAGCTCAGTGGGAAGCCGGATGGCGAGAAAACCGATGGCCGCCACCGAGATTGTCCCCATGACAATTGCGTAGAAGGCCCAACTTATGTCGTGGGCCACCTGCCACATCTCGGCATTGATGAACAGGAACGTGGCGAACAGCAGAAGCAACGGGAGCGAACGAGCGAGCAGGGTGATCAGACCGGTCAACTCCTTGACCATCTGCTTCAACCCCCACCACAGCATGTGGAAGAGGCCGTAGCTCGTGACGACGTACCCGAAAGCAAGAATGAGCAGGTTGGTGATCAACACCGCAAGAGCCCAGGACAGACGATTGTCTTCTTTGAAGATCAGATCCAACAGCGGCACGATGCACACGAAAAACGCCAACTCGATGAATCCGACATCCGAAGGTAAATGAAACGGCGGGCGACCCCGGTAGCGATTGACCAGGGCTGCAGCAATGAGGAGCAACGTGATTGCGCCCGCCATTGCAAGCGCCTGCAGCCAACCACTGATGCGATCATCAAAGATGCTGAACGTTTCCACCAGCATGATGAAAACCAGCCATGGGTACATGCGGGTGAAGACATCGGTGACGGCCTTGTAATCGTCAATGGCATGCGGGAACCCACGCGCGACGAACCATCGCTCCACCCGGTCAATGACCGGGTCGAATGCATCTGCTGAGTGCGCCACGCAGCGACTGTACTTGTTTCCTGCTCTTCGTCTTTGGAGTTCGCATCCGGAGTTCATCCATCTCAACGGTGAGTGGTGTACAACGGGGGCATGACTGAGCCTTCTCCCAGCGCCGCAATCGTGTGCGTCATTGGCAGCGCAAACTTGGACATCGTGGTGCCCGTACAGCATCACCCCGTGGCCGGCGAGACAGTGATGGGTGGCGACCATGCGCTCATCCCTGGCGGCAAGGGAGCGAATCAGGCCGTCGCCGCCGCTCGGCTTGGAGCCAACGTCCGCTTCGTCGGCCGGGTGGGCGACGACGCCGCCGGCGCGAGCCTGCGTGCGTCTCTTGTAGAAGCCGGTGTCGACACCACAGATTTGGTTTCGCTGGACGACAGGCCATCAGGTATCGCGTTCATTTCCGTGGCTGCAGATGGCGACAATGCGATCGTGGTCAGCCCGGGAGCGAACGGGCGACTGACCGCTGACGATGTTCGCTCCTCATTCGCTGGCACCGGCGATGCTGCGGTCACGCTTGTGCAGCTCGAAGTGCCGATGGACGCCGTGGTGGCCGCGACGGAGTCGGCCACAGGCACGACGATTCTCAATCCCGCGCCGGGCGCTCCCCTGCCAGCCGAGCTTCTTGCCGCGGTGGACATCATTATCCCGAACGAAACGGAACTCGACATACTCGGCACCGGCGATTCGGTGGAATCAAAGGCTCGCTCGATTGGTGTCGACACCGTGATCGTGACGCTTGGCGCCGACGGGGCGATGATCGTGACGGCCGACGACACCACATCCGTACCTGCACCGACAGTTTCGCCCGTCGACACCACAGGCGCAGGCGATTCCTTCTGCGGCGCGGTCGCCACCGAGTTGGCCGCTGGTTCCTCGATAGCCGAAGCAGTGGCACTGGCCGTGCGGGTGGGGGCTACCACCACGCTGCGGGCCGGCGCCCAATCCTCACTCCCCACTCGCTCCGAAGTGGATGAGCTGCTCAGCTGAGCATTCCTTCCCCTTGACTCGCCTACGGTTGGACCAGTCGACAGCTGGGGGAATGTGATGGACGCGCCAGGCGAGAGTGAACTTGTTGAGGTGGCGGACGGCGTGTTCGCCTACCTGCAAGCTGATGGCACATGGGGATGGAGCAACGCCGGCCTTGTGGCCGGGACCACTGAGTCGGTCCTGATCGACACGCTCTTCGACCTCGCGCTGACGCAACGGATGCTGGACTCGATGAGACCGCACACCGACAGCCGTCCCATCCGCTCCGTCGTCAACACGCACGCCAACGGGGACCACTGCTACGGCAACCAACTGGTGGCCGCGCCGAATGTCGACATCATTGCTTCTGCCGCTGCAGCGAAGGAGATGGAAGAGGTGCCTGCCGAGTTGCTGGCCTCGATGGTTGCCGGCATCACCGAAGGCGAGTTGGGCAGCTATATCCAGCACGCGTTCGGAGCGTTTGACTTCAACGGCATCCAACACACCGAGCCCACCCTCCTGTTCGACCAACAACACACCGTGGAAGCAGGCGACAGGGCTGTCGAACTGTTCGAAGTGGGGCCCGCTCACACCGATGGTGACGTCATTGCCTGGCTGCCCGACGAAGGTGTGCTCTTCTCCGGCGACATCCTGTTCATCGAGGGCACGCCCATCATGTGGGCCGGGCCGGTGGACGGATGGATCGCCGCGCTTGATCGCATTCTGGAGCTCGAGCCGAAGGTGATTGTTCCCGGGCACGGCCCGCTCACCGACGCTGCTGGAGTGCGCATCCTGCGGAGCTACTTCCTCGATCTGAAACGCTGGGTATCCGAGCGTCACGTTGCTGGCCTGTCTATAGAGGACACCATCCGCGACATCGATGCCGAGGTTGACAAGTCGGCCTATGCCGCCTGGACAGATCGCGAACGCATCGTGGTGAACGTGCAATCCGTGTGGCGAGAGTTGGACACGAGCTTTGTCAGCCCCGACGTGCTGGCCGTGTTCTCGGCGATGGCACAGAACCACGCCGAACGTGTCGGACAACGGCGAGTGACCAACTGATGGCCCGCATGAATCCCCTTCCCGCGAACTGGGACGGATCCAAGCCCCGACCCACCTGAGAGCCCGGACTACTCCTACCAACCAGCGGCCAACTCAGCGTCGTCGAACGCAATCTGATCGCTGGTTCTTCCATTCCCGTTGCGCGCGTCGAATCGAGCGGCCAGGTCTTCGGCCATGCCGTCGAACTGTGCGTGCAACCCAGCCAGACCCTCAACGCCCTTCGTTTCAGCCGCACTCAGCATGAGGCGGGCGCCGCGGGCGAACGCCAGCATCGAGGAGTCGTCACCGGTGGCGATTGGAGCCATGCGGCGGAGTAGATCCATGCCGGCATCAACATCACCGGTGATGGCAAGGTGACGAAGGTGCGGGCCGAACGCCAACGTGAAATCCGCATTGTGACCAATGAGCGCCAATCCGTTCTCGCGCAACATGTCTGCGAGTGCCCGGTCCCTCACGGCTCGCGCCGCGGTCAGCAGATTTGCATACGCATAGTGCGGCTGGGTGCGGCATCGGCTACCGCCGGAGATGACAGGAGCGCCCGCATCGATGGCTTCTCGATGTCGGCCCAGTTCAATGAGGAAGAAGATCTCGCTGGCCACGTCGCAGGTGGAGCAGTCATTGAGCGGGCCAACCTTCGGGATGTTCCGCCAGATCTCAAACTCGCGGGCAAGCTCGTCCATTTCCCCAAGAGATGCGAGCACTTCGCATCGCGCCACGCCAGCGGGACCACCCGACGCGCCAGCAGCCTTGAACCGAGCGGCCAGATCGTCCACCAACTCCAGAAGCTGTTCTCGACTGACGCCCGCAAACCCGGGCGCCGCGTTCGCCACCCACTTGTACTCCCACAGCGAGATGTTGAACCGGTCCGGCTCTTCGTCGACGCGGGCAAGCATCCACCCGTAGTGTGCAATCAGCATCAGATGGTCAGGCTCGTTGTGCGACGCCTGCACGAAGCTGTGACGGGCGGAGAAACCCAGCTCCACGTCGTTCTCAGCGTCGGCCAGTTCGATCACCTGATGGAGTAGCGAGCGGCGCTCCTTGCCGTAGACGCCCCGGGCCTTCTCCCAGAGGTCGTGTGCCGTTTGCTTCTCACTCATGTCGGTTCTCCCAGAATGGCCCGGTCGAGGATGGCGCGCAACGACGTATTCATGAGCGCGGCCTCTTCGAGCTGCAATGGGTGGTGACCCATCAGGAGTGCCTGCAAATACAGGAACTCGGTGGCGTTGGTGACAAGCTCCGCGTCATCGGTCATCTCGGTGAGTCGCTTAACCACCGGATTCTCGATGTTCAGGCAGAACAGCGGACGACCAGAGTCAGCGTCGCTCTGACTGGCCGCTTCGACGATGCCGGCAAAGAGCGCTCCGCTCTGCTCGCGCTGACGCTGCAGCGATCGCTTGCGAAACGCGCTGTCATCCATGACGATCAGCGCTGGAGTCTCGTGTGGTTCAAAATTCCTGACTGCGGTATCAACCTTGAAGGAATCAATGCGGTCCTTGATGATGTCGATCAGCGGTTTCGCCGCCTCGTTCTGTTCATCGGACAATTCACCGAAACCGCCAAACAGATCCTCAACCTCCACGAGGGTTGCTGAGAAGTCATCGAGTTCCTCGGAAGCAGCAACGATCAACTCCAGGTCGTGGACATAGCCGCCAGAGATGAGGCCGATGCCCTGGGCTGTCGCCAACGGCGCAAGTTGGCGGAACTCCTCAACTGTTTTCGTGAAGGACGCCACGGGATGGCGCCGACGAAACTCACCAAAGGTGATGTTGCCTTCGGCCGACACCACCGGCAGCCAATCAACCACGAGACGCAGGAATTCACGGTCATGAATGGCCAGCGCCTTCATGGACTGCGAGTGCACGCGAAGGATGTTGATCAGCCGATCCGGGTCCCGCTCTGCCATCTCGATGAGATGCGACCGAACCGACTCGCCGAGTTCCTCCCGCGTGGCGTGAAGCGTGCTGTCAACGTGCAGTTCCTCCCTGGAGGCGGTCGGCTTCAGCCCATCGGACGCCACGATGCAACGCACAAAGAATGCCCAGTCCGGTAGGAGGCGATCGGTGGCAACACTCACGAGCATGCCTTTCACGTACACCCGGTCGTTGCGCACCGCGTTCGGCGCCGGCTCGGTTGGCAGGACATACGCAATGCCGTGCGCCTGCCCGACAACAGAAACAATAGGGAACGCGTCGATTGGCTGCACGCCGAGAAGATCCACAGCGAGCTGACGAACATCGGTTGGTGATCGTTCTGGATGTCGCAGAATTGAGGCATCCCGCGTGATGAGCACGGGCGTTTCACCATCGGTGTCAAACCAGACACGGTGATCCAGCATCTCGCCATACATCCGCAGATGATCGACAATGAACGTCTGATCGAAGTACTTCTCATCACCGGGCCGGGCAACAAGTGTGACCGATGCGCCCACCGGGTGGGCCTCTGCCCCGGTGACAGACCACGTGCCATCAGCGTTGCCCGTCCACTCGATTGGGGTTGCGCCGTCACTTGCCGACCGGGAGGTCACCGTGATCGTCTCGCTCACCGTAAAGCAGCTCAGGATCCCCACACCGAACTGACCAATAAGGCTCTCTCGTGCCATGCCAATTTCGTCGCGCTTCGAGCTGCGACCAATCACGCTCATGAACGTCTCAGCTTCGCCCTTCGTGAGACCCAGACCTTCGTCGGTAACGGTGATGGCCGGGCGCCCGCCAACGTCATGGAGCCGAAACCGGACCGATCCTTCATGGCCCGGTTCGGTGTCCCGTCGGGCCGTGAGTGCGTCGACGCCGTTCTGCAGCAGCTCGCGAACAAAGACCTGCGGGCCCGAGTAGAGGTGATTCGAAAGAAGTTCGACCATGCCATGCAGGTCGACGGAGAAATTCTGGGTGTTCATGTGTGTCCATCAATGGGCTGGTAGGGCAAGGTACCCCGCAGCAGGTTGAAGAGTATGTCGGCGTTACCCAGCTTCCATCAAACGCTTTTCGCGATGGCTACAGGCCAGTGGTTTGCCGAATCGTGTGCTGGAACCTTTTCCTGAAACTGGTGCTCGCTACAAGGTGGGGGCGCGACGATGTAAGCAACAACCCACTCGTCATCGCCAGCTACCTCGGCACCGACACCAGAGCCATCCACCGCCCCGACGTGAGTTGAGCTATTCGCCGAGCCCTCTTGCTTCGTCGATGACGGTGCCAGCGTCGAACCACGGGGCGAGGCGCTCCGGAGCTTCGCGCAGCATGTATCCGTCCACAGCGAGACGGTGCATGATCACTCCTTTGTCGTGGAACTCTGTGAGGAGACCGTCGCTGATTGGAGCGAACACGTTGAACCCCTTCTCATCCATCAGGTAGTCAAAGCGGGGATTGGAGTCACTCAGCCAGTAGCCGAACGGCGAGATGTAGATGTCGGTCCCGCCCAGCACCGGCGCGATCTCGGCTTCCCAATTGTCCGCATCGAACCTGAACCGTCCGAAGGACGAGGCAGGCGATGCAATCCAGTTGCCGTGCGTGTAGCTGTGACTGGCGAAGGCCCAGCCCGTTTCACTCAGACGGTCCGCTATCTCTCCCGCCGTTGCCCGGCGTCGTTCGAAGTCGGGATGGTCAACCTGGTCCCGACTGAAATCCCATCCGAACACACCCTCATAGCCGGTGACCGCCAGGATTCCCTTGGCTCCACCCAATGAGAACTGCGGGTGATCAAGCACGAACTGATCCAGGATCGGCATGGCATCGCCATCCAACGTCACCACCTCGGAACCGTCGTCCTGCACAACGACAGTCGCAACGTTCAGGTCGTCGTCAATCTGAAGACGTTCGGCGAACCCATTGCCCTCCATGTATTCGTAGTAGGAGACGTCATCGATGGAGAACACAAACGGCGTCTTCCCATGCGGCACGTTCGGGTGGCGCTGGGTGACGTTGCCATCTTCGTCAACCTCGTACAGATCACGGATGTCCACGAGCACGAAGTGCCGGTCCAGCATCTGGTCGAGCATGCGGGTAAATTCCAACCGGGTGATCATGTATTCCCGGTACCCGACGTCCTGATAGTCGCCATCGAACGCCAGCTCCGGCCGAATGATCAGCGAGTGGATGAACAGGTGCAGCACCGGCTCGGTCCAAGGCTCGCCGATCTCCATCTGCTTCTGCCACTCCCCCGCTGCGGCAGCTCTCGCCACGAAGTTCGCCCGTTCGGGAAACCAGCTGGCAAGCGTCTCGAACGCAACTTGAGCTTCGGCAAACCGGTCTTCCTGCACCAACTGGTCAGCAGCACGCAGACGAGCTCGCCAGGCTTCGTCCATCGCGTCCTGCAGCCCGGCGAAGGTGGATCTACCGCGCTCATTCGCTCCGGCTGGGTCCTGACCGAAGATGGCCAACAATTCGTCCGGCTCTGCATCGCGGGCGATAGCCGAATCGAGTTGCTCCCACACCATCGGATCAGGTATCGGCCTGGATGTCGGCTGTGAAGTCGCAGTGGGCTGTGAAGTCGCAGTGGGCTGTGAAGTCGCAGTGGGCTGCGTTGCCGTCGGCCGTGGCGTCGCAGTGGAACGAACACCCAGTACGGCAGCCTGTTCAGGTGTCGCTGATGGCTGGAAGCGGTTGCTCTGCCAGGGTTGCGTGAGCGCGACAGCCAGGGCCAGCATCACGATCGAGCCCATCGCAACCCGTTGCCCCGTCGTGGTGTTTCTGTCCGCCATCTGGAGCTTCCACTTTCCCACATCTGACGATGCGGTGCTCCAACGATGAATCTCTGGCGGTCGACGTTGGTCTTCAGCGTGCCTTCCTGCTGCAGGTTCCACCGCGACCGGGGGCCGCCGTTGAGTCCTGGCCGGCTCACCGTCGAAATGCGCCTGCTCTTTCGTGCTCACGCCTACTGCGGCTCATTGCGAACCGGCACGCAATAGATGCCGATAGTGACGAAGGGTCGTGCGTACTAGGGTCCCAGACATGGCTCGATACGACCGAATCGGACAGGTCTACGCCCAGCATCGCAGGCCCGATCCGCATTGGCGACGGCAGATTCACGCTGCGCTCGGCGACGCGGAACATGTCATCAATGTCGGAGCCGGGACCGGCAACTACGAACCCACGGATCGGCGCGTTGTAGCGGTGGAGCCTTCCGCCGTGATGACGGCGCAGCGACCGCCCGGTCCGGTGATACGAGGAGTTGCCGAGGCCCTCCCGGTTCCCGACCAGAGTTTCGATGTGGCCATGGGCCTTCTCACCGCACATCACTGGAGCGACGTGGCTGCCGGGTTGGATGAGATGGCGCGCGTGGCTCAGCGCCAGGTGCTGATGGTGTTCGAACCAGCGATCTCCCATCAGTTCTGGCTGCTCAACTACTTCCCGTCCGGACGTGCGAGCCGTACCGAGATCCAGGGACCAACCGAGACATCGTTGCGTGAACACTTCAATGTCATCGACGCGCAAGTGATGAAAGTCCCGGCCGGTTGCGTTGACGGCGTGGCGGCCGCTCATTGGGATCGCCCCGAGCGATACCTTGAGCCGGGCGTGCAGGCCTCCATCTCGCTGCTGGCGATGCTGCCCGATGACGTTCGCGACGCCGGCACCGCTCACCTTCGAGCCGACCTGGAGTCGGGCGAATGGGAATTGGCCCACGGGCATCTGAGAAATGTCGACGCGCATGACTTCGGCTACCGCCTGGTGATCAGCGAAGGGCTTCGAACCGACTGAGCCTTGAGCGACGCTTGCCAACTCTCTGGATCGCGGGGGAAACTCCGTTCATGAAAAGTTCCGTGCAAGCCATAACCTTCGACTGCGCCAACGCCATCAAGCTGTCCGCCTTCTGGTCAGGTGTGTTCGGCATCGAAGTTGATGCTGGCAACGGCGAATCAGGCGAGTTCTTCCAATCGATCGGCTTGGGCGGTTCGATGGAACCGGCAATGATGTTCATCCAGGTCCCGGAGGGCAAGACGGCAAAGAACCGGATGCATCTTGACCTTTCGACCGCTGACATGCCGGGCGAGGTTGCGCGACTGGTCGACCTGGGCGCATCGGTTGTTCACGAGAAGAACGAGTACAGCGTGCACTGGACAACGTTGACGGATCCTGAGGGCAACGAGTTTTGTGTGTCCCATCCGCACTCGCTTGGTGACCCTCCGCACGCCAACGCCGATTCGTAGTCGGTTGCTCGACTACAAGTCGGCAAACGCCTCTGCGAGTCTGTCGAGCGCGGCTGGCTTGTCCCACGGATGTTGATCCCGGGGGCCGACCATGTTCGAGATCGCTCGCACTTCGGCCATGGGAAGGCCACGCGTCGCTGCGGCCGCAGCCACTCCAATGCCCTCCATGGCCTCAGCAACAACGTCTGGCCAGGTTCTCCGGAGATCCGCAGTCCTTGCGTTGGATGCCGATTGGCGCGTGACCGTCAGGATGTCTCCTCGGCGCGCTCCTGGCTTGGCCAGTCGGGCCGACAATCCGTCGTGGCACGTATGAGAGCCGAAGGGCCAGTCCAGTTCGCTGGCAGGAACAAAGCCATCATCGCGCTCCACGCCGAAGTCGCCGTGGTGAACCTCGGTGGCCACAACGAGATCTCCAACGTTAAGTTCGGTATCGAGGAACGCACCGCCGATTCCCGCAGAAACCACACCATCAAACCCTCGCTTCTCCTGGAGGGCTCTGGCCGCCGCCATGGCTGAGTGCACAGGACCGACATCGGAAATGAGACAGGTGACTTCAATCGGGCCCAAGAAGGTTCGGAGAGCCTCGACTCCACCCATGTCTGCGATGGTGTGCACGCTGCCAGCCCGAACAACAGCTTCGGCTTCATAGCGACGAGCCGTAGCAACAAGCAAGCGCTCGATGAGCATGGTCATCGTCTCATCCAAGCACACGATCGCCGTGGTCGACGAGGCTGCGGCGAAACTGTCACACCGTGTTTCTATTGTTGGATGCATGAAGTCAGTGGCGTTGTCGGAGCAGCTTGCGGAGGTTGATGCCACCCGACGCGCTCATGTGGCTGCGTTGGAACGGTTGCGTGCATCGGTGCCTGAAGTGGCCACGCTCGATGTCGTGATGGGTGCGTTGCGGGTGACGTCTGATGCGGTTGCTGTTGAAGAGAGCCTGGCGCTGAGCGCTCAGGTTGATGGCGGTGCCACGGAGCGTCAGATCGTTGACGCGTCTGTGCGTGCCGGTGCGTCACGTGCTGGCGCCCGAGCCACAAGTCGACGAGCTCACGCCGCGGCAGCGAACCCGTCGCTGCTTGGGGCCGGGTTGAGTACCGACCAGCTCGACGTCATCGCGAATGCCGCGTCGAAGACCGACGGCGCTGCAGCCACAGATCTCGAGTTGATCGAGCGAGTCGCTTCGACGACACCGGATCAGGGACGCAAAGTCGCCCAACAATTCGTGGTTGACCGCATGGACATGCAAGATCTTGAACGAGCCCACGCCCGCTCCCGCACGAGACGAGGCTGGCAC
>Ga0209828_1000912_pt1 | contig 27872 bp, 29 predicted proteins | sample MaitaG_FD_187429 | JGI IMG/M metagenome (GOLD analysis project Ga0209828, IMG submission 187429) | Marine algal microbial communities from Maine, USA - Maine_Asex2 metaG (SPAdes) (version 2) | ecosystem: Host-associated > Algae > Red algae > Unclassified | place: Maine, USA | collected 2015-01-05
AATAACATTCCACACACATTCCACTTCTCTCCTATCGTCGTTTCGTGAAAAGAGTATTCTATTAACATTTTAAAGAAACTTTTTAGAATAAATTTTTTTAAGAAACTTAAGAAGAACCTTTCGCTTTTAACCAAAGCTCAAGTTACATAACGCAGAACATTATAGTACAAATGTATTTCATACAATTAGATAGCTATAATTCAATATTATGTAAAATATCCCAAACTTATTAAAAATTGTGGCATCATAACAGCTCCTAAACTAGCTTTTCCTATAAAGGAAATAAATTGTCTTCTATTATAATTATTTTTCATAAAATCACGAACCTAATTACTTGTTTTACAAAATTTTACGATCATAGTAAAAAGAATCACCAAGTATAAAATCAAAAATAATTTTTATCCTTAAATGGTTTGTGAATGGTATATTATTATTTGGTTATCTTTTTATAATCTTTGATCTGTTATTATTTTTAAGAATTCATTTCGAATTGCGGTTTCTGAAAAACAGCCACCGTATTCTAAAGTTGTGGTATAACTACTTTGGTCTTTTATACCTCTTGAGGAAACACAAAGGTGTTTTGCTGTTACCAAAACAATAACATCTTTTGTATCTAAAACCTGTTGTAAATCATTCATAATTTGAAGTACTAACCTTTCTTGAACCTGTGGGCGACGTGCGTAATAATCTACCAAACGATTAATTTTAGACAACCCAATAACTTTGTCTTTTGGAATGTATGCAACACTAGCATGTCCGATTATTGGTAGAAAGTGATGTTCGCAAGCAGAATCTATTGTGATATTTTGTTCAATCAGCATTTTTTTATAACCATACTTGTTATCAAATGTTGAAAGTTTTGGTTTATTAGCTGGATTCAATCCATAAAACAACTCTTTTACATACATTTTTGCAACACGATAAGGAGTACCAGATAAACTATTGTCCGTTAAATCGAGACCCATCTCTTGCATTATCATTTTAAAATGATGTTGTATATTTTTAATTTTTTCATCATCAGATTTGTCAAAAGCATCAGCTCGTAAAGGCGTTTTAATGCTTGTTGAAAAATGATTATCTCCTATTATTTGAATTTGTTCTTTATCCTTCATTTATAGAGCATTTAGTGGTGTTGCATTGACAATATTTTTTGTTGTATAGATGTAATACTATTAATGTAAGTGCTGGGAAATAAATAGCTTGCTCACTTAAAGGAAACCATGCTGTTTTTTCGTTTACTATTATTATAAGAAATACACTCCAACTCAACCATAAAAAAGGTTTTATCCAATAACTAGAGGTTGTTTTTGTAGAACGATATACAGCAAAAAAAGAAATTACTAAAAAGAAGTAGTCTATAAAACTCCACCAAATAGGTGCTTTATCACAACAAACCATTGAACAAGTTTGAGCTATAAAAATAAAGGGTGTAGCAATACAATGCATAAGACACAATGTACTTGCTATGGCTCCAATACTGTCTGATTTTTGTTTTATAAATATCATATTCATTTTAATACAACCGAGTTGCAAATATAACACTATTAACAACTAACGCAACTTAGTTGCAATAAATATGATTTTATTTTTTTCTGCTCTTTAGTTGCGTTATATTTGTTTGATGGGAATTTTAAGAAAGACAAAATCAGTTAAAATACTGCTTGATGAATTTGAAAAAAAATCAACAGCTATTTCAGCGATTACATTAATAGAGCGTCTTCATTTAAAGATGAATAAAACAACAATATATCGTATTTTAGACAAGCTAGAAGACGATGGTTTTCTTCATTCGTTTTTGGGTAAAAACGGACATAAATGGTATGCGAAATGTAGTGGTTGCTCCAGTGCTGAACATCATGATGTTCATCCACATTTTCAATGTTTGGATTGTGGAAAAGTAGATTGTTTATCGACAGATGTTCTTATTCCTAATATTCCTAATCGTAAAGTTGATGTGTCTCAAATATTACTTCAAGGAAAGTGTGAAGAATGTTTTGTTTAAATAAATTTCACAGAAATATCTTTAGGGAAAAACCGTAAATAATAGAATATTAGATGATTAAAAACCATTCCACACACATTCCACTACTCTCCTATCGTCGCTTCGTAAAAAGAGTGTTTCATTAACATCATAGAGAAACATTTTAGAAGATTTTTTTTCAGAAACAATAGAAATACTTTCGCTTTTAACCAAATCGACGAAGGAGATTCGCGAAAACCTCTAAAGCAATATAATCGATTTGAGCAAGGCTCAAGTTACATAACGCTGGCCATTATAGTACATTTTACAACAATTAGCGAAATAGCGTCTTTGGGCGATATTTGACATAATCATTGATATAATGCCTTTAGGTTTATATCGAGTGATTATGTCAAGCCAATTGTGTCTTTGTTGGAATAATTTATATGTGTAGCTATAATGTTATGTTATGTAAAACATTCCAGAAAGTTAGATTCCATTAGAAACTGTAGTAATTGGGTCTTTAAACTTAAAAAAATAAATAATTAAATAATTAAATAGGTTTTAAACAATTTCAAAAATTTTTTCTATTTAAGCAGATTTTATAAAATACGAGCTAACATGTATTTTAAAATTCTTGAAAATAGACACAGCTTGTTTTACTTATTTTAAATTACTATTCTATTTTTATTTTTTATATTCTGCGAGTGAACTAATAAGTTTTGGAAGGTATTGCTTAAAAGTTTTGTACTCTTTTCTATTGTTTTCGTAATTTTTCGATAAATGTTTTTCTATAAAAGGGATGTATTTAAACCCATTATTTATATATTTTTCTCGTAAATTTTTCGTTTCAGTTTCCATACCAACTATAGTATTTAAAATTCTTATTTCTATAGATCTTACAATATGCTCATCTAACGCAACATCCCAATCTGCGTAACTAATTTCTTCCATCTCTTTTGCTACTGCATTTTGCAAATGTTTAGTTCTATTTGCCATTTGAGTAGTTATATCGACAAACGAATGTCCATATTCGTGAAGGCTAAGAATATATAAATTATCTTTATTTGAAAAACCATATTTATTATTTACGTTATCAAAATCTTCTTGTGCACCAACAATTTGATACAAGTCAAAAGAATTCATATTATTTTTAATTTTTGTACCAAAAGCCATTGGAAATAGCGTTAGAGATGGAATAAAATAATAATTAGAAAACTCTTTTCCATAATAATTTTCCATATTTGTAAGTACTTTTTTATCTGGTATTAAACTTAAAATTTCAGTCTTAGAAGAGGTATAACTTTTGCTGTGCTTTTTTAAAAAACCAGCAACGTTTGATTCTATATAAAATAAGTTTAGTTGTTTTACATAATCATCCAAATATGCTTTAGCATTAATATTTTCTTTTAATGGTAATTGAGAATAAATATCTTCAAAGCTGTTAGTTATTTTAGCATTAGGAAAGCTACTAAGTCTAGACGCTATCTGTAATGGACCGCTAAAACTTAATTCACTATTAGCAATTTCCTGAGTCATTTTAACTGCTTTATGTTTGCTGTATTTTTTAAAGAATAGAGAAATATCTTCTTTTACAGGGTTGGTAAAGTTGGCATAAGGCCAACCATTTTCTACCCAAAGGTTTTGTAATATACTAATAGTTTCTATCTGATTTTTGAAAATAACATTGATGCTCTTGTCATTATTTTTAAATGGTTTAATTGTAGCACACGAAACGAGTGTTATTAAAATAAAAATTAGAAAACAACAAGTTATATAAGCGTAATAAATGAATGCTTTTTTGAAAATAAATTTTAATGCTTTCATAAAAATAAAAATATATAAAGTGTAAATTTAGTTAGTTTATTTTTAGTAGTATTCAGTAAATGTTTTAAATTATAGACATAATTAAGGCCCAAAATCTTCTAGAGTTCTGTGATCGATTTCTACTATAGTTGTACTTGATATTTTAAAATGTATTGTTTTGTATTTAGAGTGGTTTATCCATTTGATAACTATCATGTTATATTATATAAAATATCCCAGAATATTCAGAAACACTAAAGAAACATCTTGCTTGGTTATTAAACTTATAAGCGGTTTGCTTCGCAACGTTTAAAAAACTTATTCTTTAAACGCAAAAGTTCGTTAGCTAATGTACAGCCAACGAACCTTTAACATTTAAATATTATAAATATTTTAGCAGTTATTAACTTTTAAAATATTGATTTGCATAATTTTATCCTAAAACCTCTTTAACTTTCTTTCCTATTTCGGCAGGAGAATCTACAACATGAATTCCGCAATCTCTCATAATTGCTTTTTTAGCTTGTGCAGTATCATCACTTCCGCCAACAATTGCTCCAGCGTGTCCCATTGTACGACCGGCAGGCGCTGTTTCTCCAGCAATAAAGCCAATAATTGGTTTTTTACTACCACTTTCTTTGTACCAATTTGCTGCATCAGCTTCAAGTTGGCCACCTATTTCTCCTATCATTACTACACACTCTGTGGCTGGATCGTTAATTAATAACTTTACCGCTTCTTTTGTGGTTGTACCAATAATTGGATCTCCACCAATACCAATTGCAGTTGTTATACCTAAACCTTGTTTTACAACTTGATCTGCAGCCTCGTATGTTAATGTTCCAGATTTTGAAACAATACCAACTTTACCTTGTTTAAAAACAAAACCTGGCATAATACCAACTTTAGCTTCACCTGGAGTAATAACTCCTGGACAGTTAGGGCCTATTAATCTACACTCTTTTTCGCTAATGTAATTTGATGCTTTAATCATGTCTGCAACAGGAATACCTTCTGTAATACAAATGATAACTTTTATTCCAGCATCTGCAGCTTCCATAATTGCGTCTGCAGCAAAAGCTGGTGGTACAAATATAATTGTTGTATCTGCACCTACTTTAGTTACAGCTTCTTCAACAGTATTAAAAACTGGTCTATCTAAATGTGTTTGCCCTCCTTTTCCAGGCGTTACACCACCTACTACATTTGTTCCATACTCAATCATTTGTCCAGCATGAAATGTTCCTTCACTACCTGTAAATCCTTGTACTATTATTTTTGAATCTTTGTTTACTAAAACGCTCATTTGTATATTTTTTTACCATAGTCTATTTAAAGACTTTTCCGAAAAGGGAAAATGGAATTATTTTTAATTTGCAACAAAAGTAAGTTTTTGAAAGCAAATTTTTAAATCTATTTATATTTTTATTTCTGAAAAAGATGCTAAGTTCTCTAAACTATTGTCTAATTGATTGCTAATCTTGTAACCTTTATGCATTTTATCATCTTTAACTTCCCAAATTGAAATAAAATGAGCTAAAGGTTCCTCTTTTAATAGTCTTTAGTTGTATGGTAAATAATATATCTTGCTGTGACCAATGTTATCATCTTTTAATAAATGCCTCAATCTGTAAGTAAATGATACATACCATTCGTTAATGTCTTTTAATTTATTAAATATTTTATTTTTATATAAAGCAGTAAAACCTTGACTACTATTCCAGTTTAAAAGACAATCGTCGTGAAACATATCGATTATGTTTTCTTCTTTAACTAAATCTGAGTCATAAAAAAGCGCTTACTATTTTTTAGCAGACATTTATTTATTTTTTAATTGATCTATAATATTTGGAATTTGCTTTACATAAGCTAATTCTTTTAATTTTAATCTGGATTCTTCTATAGGTGTACCAAAATAACTTTTTCCTCCTGCAACAGATTTGGTTACTCCTGTTTGTCCAAGTATAACTGCTTTTTTACCAATGGTAATTCCGCTATTTGTTCCTACTTGTCCCCAAATAGTTACTTCGTCTTCAATAATACAACAACCAGCAATACCGACTTGCGAGGCAATAAGGCATTTTTTACCAATTACAGTATCGTGTCCCACTTGTATTTGGTTATCTAATTTTGAACCTTCTCCAATGGTGGTGTCTCCAGTTACACCTTTATCTATAGTACATAAAGCCCCAATATCCACATTGTCTTCTATAACAACGCGTCCTCCAGAAACCAATTGATCGAAGCCTTCTGCTCTGTTTTTATAATAGAACGCGCTTGCACCTAATATAGTACCAGAATGGATGTTAACATTATTTCCAATAACTGCATCGTCGTAAATAATAACATTAGCATGAATAATACAATTATTACCAATGGTTACATTATTGCCAATAAAACAATTAGGTTGTATTACTGTATGTTCCCCTATTTTAGCTGAAGCTGAAACACTATTTGTTGCGGCTTGAAAAGGTTTAAAATGATGCGTTAATTTATTAAAATCGCGAAAAGGATCTTCGCTTACTAAAAGAGCTTTACCTTTAGGACAAGCTACATCTTTATTAATTAAAATTATTGTTGCTGCAGATTGTAACGCCTTATCGTAATACTTTGGGTGATCTACAAATACGATATCTCCAGATTCTACCACATGAATTTCGTTCATGCCAAGCACTTGAAAATCGTCTGCTCCTACATAACTACAATCGATTATTTGGGCTATTTGTTTTAGAGTATGTGGATTTGGGAATTTCATTTTATTTTAATCTACAGTTTGAATTATCTAGTTTACAGAGTGAAATTTGCTGTTATAAGTAAGTAGTGCAAAATGAATACTACCAACTTACTTTTTATTCTTTTACTCGTTCTTTATATGTACCTTTTACTGTTTCTACTTTAATTTTATCACCTTCATTTATAAATAAAGGTACATTTACTTCTGCTCCAGTTTCTACAGTTGCTGGTTTTGTTGCATTAGTTGCTGTGTTACCTTTAACACCAGGTTCTGTTGCTGTAATTTTTAAAATAACTGTAGCAGGTAATTCTACAGATAATGGCATATTGTCTTCTGTATTAATTTGAATTGTTACAATTTCGCCTTCTTTCATTAATCCAGGATTGTCTAAAGCTGCTTCTAAAAGACGTATTTGTGTGTAGTCTGATTCATTCATAAAATGATAAAATTCTCCATCATTATATAGATATTGAAATTTATGGGTCTCTACACGAACATCTTCCAATTTATGTCCTGCAGAAAAAGTGTTATCTAATACCTTTCCATTGGACACACTTTTCATTTTTGTACGAACAAAAGCAGGTCCTTTTCCTGGTTTTACATGTAAAAACTCAATAATTTTATAAATGTCGTTATTATATTTAATACATAATCCATTTCTTATATCTGAAGTTGTTGCCATATTTTTTTAAAGTTAATTTGTGTATTTTTTTTGTCAATTTATATTCATAAAATAAGATAATAAAGTATATAAACTTGCACTTATTATTCTTTTCTAAGAAAATTAATTCGATTTAAAATAACCTTTCATTATTCCTCTGTGAGAGTTTTTAATAAACTGGAGAATCTCGTCTCGCTCTGTTGTTGCCTCCATTTCTGCTTCTAAAATTCCTGCAGCTTGTGTATTATTATAATTTTTTTGGTATAAAATTCTATAAATATCTTGAATCTCTCTAATTTTCTCTGTTTTGTAACCTCTTCGTCTTAATCCTACAGAATTAATTCCAACGTAAGATAATGGTTCTCGTCCTGCTTTTACAAAAGGCGGCACATCTTTTCTTACTAAAGAACCGCCAGTTACAAAAGCATGATTTCCTACAGAACAAAATTGATGTACAGCTGTCATCCCTGCTAATATAACATAATCGCCAACGGTAACGTGTCCTGCAAGTGTACTGTTATTAGAGAAAATACAGTTGTTTCCAACAATACAGTCGTGTGCAACATGGCAATATGCCATTATTAAACAATTATCTCCAATAATAGTTTTCATTCTATCTGTAGTACCTCTATTTATAGTTACGCATTCTCTAATGGTAACATTATTTCCTATTAAGGTTAACGTGTCTTCGTCGTCGTACTTTAAATCTTGCGGTATAGCCGAAATTACAGCACCTGGAAAAATACTACAATTTTTACCTATTCTAGCACCTTCCATAATAGTAACATTACTTCCAATCCAAGTACCTTCTCCAATAGTTACATTGTTATAAATAGTTGTAAAAGGCTCGATAACTACATTTTTTGCAATTTTTGCTCCTGGATGTACGTATGCTAATGGTTGGTTCATTTTTTAATATTAATTATAATTAAGCGTCGAAAATGGTTACGTTTTTAACTTTTTTAAATTTAGAAGCCTGCTACTTGTTTATAAAACTATTATTTTTTTATTTTAGATATTTGTGCCATTAATTCTGCTTCTGCGCATAATTTCCCATTGGCATAGGCATAACCTTGCATGTGGCAAATACCTCTTCTAATAGGTGTAATTAATTCACATTTAAAAATTAACGTATCTCCAGGTACTACTTTTTGTTTAAACTTTACTTTATCCATTTTCATAAAAAATGTTAAGTAATTTTCTGGATCTGGAACGGTACTTAACACTAGTATTCCTCCAGTTTGAGCCATCGCTTCTACTATTAAGACACCTGGCATTACTGGCGAACCTGGAAAATGACCTTTAAAAAACTCTTCGTTCATGGTTACGTTTTTCATACCAATAACCTTACTGCTAGTTAGTTCGAAAACTTTATCAAGTAGTAAAAAAGGTTGCCTGTGCGGCAACATATCCATAATTTGATTTACATCCATTAAAGGCGTCTGGTTTAAATCGACCTTGGGAACGTTATTACGTCTTTCATTTTTAATTAATTTCGACATTTTCTTTGCGAACTGTGTGTTTACAAAGTGGCCTGGTTTATTAGCGATTACCTTGCCGCGAATACGTGTACCAATTAATGCTAAATCTCCAATAACATCTAACAATTTGTGTCTTGCAGCTTCATTAGGGTGGTGCAAGGTTAAGTTATCGAGAATGCCGTTTTGTTTTACATTAATTTTATCTTTTTTAAAAGCAACTTGTAGTTTTTCCATTGTTTCTGGAGACAATTCTTTGTCTACATAAACAATAGCATTGTTTAGATCACCTCCTTTAATTAGTCCATTTTCTAATAGCGATTCTAATTCGTGTAAAAAACTAAAAGTACGAGCCCCTGCAATATCCTTTTTAAAATCTGATAAACGATTTAATGTCGCGTTTTGAGTACCTAAAACTTTAGTTCCAAAATCTACCATAGTAGTTATTTGGTATTCTGTTGAAGGCATTACTAAAATCTCACTACCAGATTCTTCATCCAAATAAGAGATAACATCTTTTACAACATATTCTTCTCTAAAAGCATCTAGTTCAAAAATTCCAGCTTTTTCAATAGCTTCGACAAAGAATTTTGAAGAACCATCCATAATTGGAGGTTCAGAATTATCTAATTCTATAATTGCGTTATCGATGTCTAAACCTATAAAAGCAGCTAAAACATGCTCACAAGTTTGTATGGTTACACCATTTTTTTCTAAACACGTACCTCGTTGTGTATTAGTAACATAGTTTGCATCTGCTTCTATAACTGGACTTCCCTCTAGATCTATACGTTTAAAAACGAATCCAGAGTTTACTGGAGCAGGTTTAAAAGTTAAAGTTACATCTTTACCAGTATGTAAACCAACTCCTTTTAAAGAGACTTCATTGTTTATGGTTTTTTGCTTAATTTCTGAGTTAACTATTGCCATTTACTTTTTTTTCTAATTCATTTATTGTTTTAACAAGTGATGGTAGATTTTTAAAATGAACATAAGATTTTACATAATTACCATAATCTATGGCTGGTGATCCATATAATTTTTCACCATCTTTAACGCGATGTCCTATTCCTGTTTGAGCCTGTACTCTAACATTATCTCCAACAGTAAGATGTCCTGCAATACCTACCTGCCCTCCAATTAAACAATTTTTTCCAATTTTTGTAGAACCAGCAATGCCTGTTTGTGCAGCTATTACAGTGTTTTCGTTTATTTCTACATTATGTGCAATTTGTATTTGGTTGTCTAACTTTACGCCTTTTCTTATTATGGTAGATCCTAAGGTGGCTCTATCAATAGTTGTTGCAGAACCAATATCTACATTATCTTCGATAATTACATCGCCAATTTGTGGTACTTTTTTAAATTCTCCGTTTTTATCTGGAGCAAACCCAAAACCATCTGCACCAATAATAGACCCACTATTGATTATACAGTTTTTACCAATTTGTGTTTCAGAATAAATTTTCGCTCCAGAAAAAATAGTAGTATTATCCCCTATTGTTACATTATCGCCAATGTATGCTTGCGGATAAATTTTAACATTATCACCTAATTTTACATTTTCTCCTAAATATGAAAATGCACCTAAATAAACGTTTTCTCCGTAAGAAGCAGTTTTAGATGTATAATTAGGTTGTTCTATTCCTACTTTGTTATTTTTTACCTCATTGTAATATTCAAGAAGTTTTGAAAATGATTTATAAGCATCGTCCACTTTAATTAGAGTAATTAAAATTTCTTGCTCTGGCACAAAATCTTTGTTAACAATTGCAATAGATGCTTTTGTATTATATATATAAGATGTGTATTTAGGGTTGGCTAGAAAGGTTAAAGCACCTTCTACTCCTTCTTCTATTTTCGATAATTTAGAAACTTCTGCTTGTGGATCTCCAATAACTTCTCCTTCTAAAATATCAGCTATTTGTTCTGCTGTAAATTTCATCTCTCGCAAAAATAGAAAAAATGTATCATATAATGTTAAAATTGAAGTTGAAGTTGAAATTGAAGTTGAAATCGAGATAAAACAATCTAATTGTCTTAAAATAGTGAAGATTAAAAAATGGTTTTACTAACACTTTAAATATTTATTTTGCTAATCTAGAATTTATAAGAACTATATTTTTTAGGATAACATATATAATATTTTGTCACTGGTTTTGCTAATGCTTTAAGATTTAGTTGGTCGCTTGCTTTTACAATATCTTCAATCTTTCCGTTTTTGTGTAAAATAGTAATACCTTGCTTTTTTCGCGTATAAGCTTGATTAGAAATTTTTCCAGTAAACACAAAATATTCTGCTTCGACTTCAGAAATAGCATACTTTTCCATTAATTCATTTTTATGTTGAAGTAATAAGGACTGTTTAATTTCATTTTTCTTAATCTTTACTTTAAGTAAATCTCTGTTTATTATCATCTTACAAAGGTTTCTTAACACAAAATCGCTATGGTATTGCCATTCTTTCATTGCTGAAACAATATCGTAATCGTCTAATTTTGAAAACGTCTCCAAACTTTTAGTATCAAAATTTTCAAGCGTTATTTCTTCATTTAAAAAATATTGAAGTGGTTTACTAGCAGGTAACTCCTCACCTCTTTTAGTTAACTCTTTCGCTCTTTTTAACACTCTTATTAACAACTGCTCAGCCGCTAAGCTTGTTTTGTGTAAATAAACTTGCCAATACATTAAGCGTCTTGCCACTAAGAATTTTTCTATGCTATAAATACCTTTATCTTCTACAACTAATTTATTGTCTTTTACATTAAGCATAGCTATTAAACGTTCGCTGTTAATATTACCTTCGGCAACACCTGTGTAAAAACTATCGCGCTTTAAATAATCTGCACGATCCATATCTATTTGGCTAGAGATAAGCTCACACAAAAATTGACGCGAATAATCGCCTTTAAATATTTGAATTGCCAACGTTAAATCGTTGTTAAATTCCACATTCAATTTTTCCATAAAAAGCATAGAAATGTGCTCGTGAGAAACACCATCTACAATACTATGCTCCATGGCGTGTGAAAACGGTCCATGACCAATATCGTGTAATAAGATAGCTACATAAAGTGCAGTTTTTTCTTCTTCTGAAATAACAACACCTTTAAAACGAAGTACTTGCACTGCTTTCTGCATTAAATGCATACAACCAATAGCATGTTGAAAACGTGTGTGGTGAGCTCCTGGATAAACTAAATAACTCATTCCCATTTGGGTAATACGACGTAGTCTTTGAAAATAGCGATGCTCTATTAAATTGAAAATTAAAGAATTTGGGATAGTAATAAATCCGTAAATTGGGTCGTTTAATATTTTAAGTTTGTTACTTTTTTGCAAACTGAAACGTTTTAATGATTTAGATAAACAAATATACATGGATAAAATAAAAATTCTTTGGGTTGACGATGAAATAGATTTGCTTAAGCCACATATTATATTTTTAGAGCAAAAAAACTATGTTGTAACAAAATGTAATAGTGGTACCGAAGCGCTTGAAATTCTAGAAGATTCAACATTTGATATTGTATTTTTAGACGAAAATATGCCTGGTCTAACAGGATTAGAGACTTTAAATGGAATAAAAGAAATGCAAGACACACTTCCTGTGGTTATGATTACAAAAAGTGAAGAGGAATATATAATGGAAGAAGCAATTGGTAATAAAATTGCCGATTACCTTATAAAGCCAGTAAATCCAAATCAGATTTTATTAAGTTTAAAGAAAAGTTTAGACCATTCACGATTGGTTTCAGAAAAAACAACTTCAAATTACCAGCAAGAATTTAGAAAAATAGCTATGGACATGGTCATGGTAAATAGTTACGAAGAATGGGTTACACTCTACCAAAAGCTTATTTACTGGGAAATGCAATTAGAAGATATTGAAGATTCTGGCATGTTCGAGATTTTAGAATCGCAAAAAAACGAAGCCAATATTCAATTTGGAAAATTTATAGATAAAAATTACCCAACTTGGTTCACTCCTAATGTAGATGCGCCAACGCTATCTTACAATTTATTTAAAGACAAGGTTGTTCCAGAACTTAGCAAAGAACAACCAACACTTTTAGTGGTTGTAGATAATTTACGTTACGACCAGTGGAAAGCTTTTGAACCTTTTGTATCTAACCATTATAAAAAGGAAAAAGAAAGTGCATTTTTTAGTATTTTACCAACTGCTACCCAATATGCTCGAAACGCAATTTTCTCTGGATTAATGCCAAGTGATATGGAAAAAATGCATCCAGAATATTGGAAAAACGATACAGATGAAGGTGGTAAAAATATGCATGAAAACGATTTTCTTGAGGCACAAATGAAGCGTTTAGGATTGTCTAATTATAAATATGAATACTATAAAATTACCAATTTAAAAAACGGTAAAAAATTAGCAGAGAATTTTAAAGGTACAAAAAATAACGATTTAACAGTTGTAGTTTACAACTTTGTAGATATGTTATCGCACTCAAAAACCGAAATGGATGTTGTAAAAGAATTAGCCTCTAACGATAAAGCGTATCGCTCGTTAACACAGAGTTGGTTTAAAAACTCTCCACTTTTAGAAATGATACAACAAGCGCAACAAATGGGTTTTAAATTAATAATTACTACAGACCATGGTACTATTAATGTAAAAAATCCCTCTAAAGTTATAGGAGACCGTGACATTAGTTCAAATTTACGCTATAAAACAGGACGTAGTTTAAGTTATGAAAACAAAGATGTTTTAGCAGCTAAAGATCCTAAAACAATATTACTACCCTCTCTATCGATGAATAGCTCTTTTATATTTGCAAAAAGCGATTTGTTTTTTGCCTATCCAAATAACTACAATCATTATGCAAGTTATTATAGAAACACCTATCAACATGGTGGTGTTTCTTTAGAAGAGATGATTATTCCTTTTGTGGTGCTTAATCCAAAATAGTACGGTCGTCATTGCGAAAGAGATACTATTGTGGCAATCTTATTATTGGTAACTAAATGTTATAATAAGACTACAAAGAGTAAAACAGAGAACTTTATATTATATGGTAATATCTTGGTACGATATTTAAGTAAGTTTGTTTGGGGAGATTGCCACACGCTGAGTCTTTACAATAAATAATCATTTAGAATTAAGTTTTTGTTACTTAGAATTTACTATTATTTTCGACAAATGCTAGAAATAGAATATACATTAAAAGATATAGATAAGGTTGCTAAGCAAATTCTAAAATACGCAACTTTTAAAACATTTTTATTTAAAGCCGAAATGGGAGCTGGTAAAACCACACTTATTAAAGCATTAATAAAAGCATTAGGTTGTAAAGACGTTGTTAGAAGTCCAACTTTTTCTCTAGTAAATGAATATAAAACTAATAATGAAACTATTTTTCATTTTGATTTATACCGTTTGGAAAATGAAAATGAACTATACGATTTTGGTTTCGAAGACTATTTACAGACTAATGCTTATGTGTTTATAGAATGGCCAGAAATTGCAACTTTACTTTTAACGAAAAAAAATCACACTTTATCGATTACCACTAGCTTGAATAACCATCGCTTTCTTAAAATAAGTTAACGATTTTTTAATTTTTTTTCTATATTTTTTTGCTCAAAAAAGTATGTTTTTGTCTCAAATACGGTTTTTACCGTAATAAAAAATAAAAAAAAAGGTGGTTTTAACAAATGTTTAACATTTAACGTGTTTTTGAATCAGAAATTTTTATAAATTAGACTAATTAATTAATCTAAACCCTTATAACAAATGAAACGTAAAAAGTATGTAATAGCATTAGCTATTTTTGGAGGTGTATTATTCACCGCAGACGCGACTAAAATTATCGATTTAGATAATCAAACAGAAACAGGAATTGATAAAGCAAAACTTAAAATTAGAAAACACGGATAGAAATTCCTACAAAAAACGATTTATACTCGGGAGTGCAATAGCTGTATTAATAGCTATCACTCCTTTTGTTTTTTATTCTTATGAGTATGTGCCAGATACAGAAATCTGGAATACCTGGTTTTTTAATTACAAAAGTGGGTTTTATGGTAATGCCCAAGTAGGTATCTGGTCTATTTTAATGAAAGTAGTTCCAGCATTCCTATTATTTGTTTGGTTCTTTACCTGTCGCCATTGGTGGTACCATGCCATTTTAGTTCCTATCTCAATGTTTATATATCAAATAGTTGGAGCGATTAACGAAGACGTGTCGTACATAGATGAATTCCATTTAAAATATTTAATACCAATCATGGCCATTATAATTCCATCAATATATCTAGTTAGAGCAAGAATTTTTAATAGACTTAATTCTATAGATCAAACTACGCAAGATATGGAAGACGAACTAACTTTTAGACCCAGAACTGTTTGGGGTAAAGTAAAACAATTTTTCTAGTCGCATTCATTTGTAACATATTATACTTGTTAATTTATTTATTATTCGTAATTTAAATCTTTTTAAATAACGAATACCAACTCATGTCTAAACCCAATACTCCGTTTTCTAAGGCGCAACTATTACCACAAGAGGAAACTTTAGAAATTTTAAAACAAAAAAGCTCATTATTTATTGGTATTCCTAAGGAAACCGCTTTTCAAGAAAAGCGTGTTTGCTTAACTCCAGATGCTGTTTCGGCAATTGTAAATAATGGCCATCGTGTACTTATAGAATCTGGAGCAGGAGAAGGCTCGAAGTTTAGCGATAAAGATTATAGTGAAAATGGTGCAGAAATAACTAATGATGCTGCCAAGGTTTATAGATGCCCGATGATTTTAAAAGTAGAGCCTCCTACTTTAGAAGAAATAAAATTAATAAACCCTCAAACCATATTAATTTCAGCTTTACAACTAAAAACACAATCTAAAAAATACTTCGAAACTCTTGCTAAAAAGCGTATTACTGCCTTAGCGTTCGAGTTTATTCGAGACGATGATGGTGCCTATCCAGCAGTGCGCGCACTAAGCGAAATTGCAGGAACAGCGGCAGTGCTTATAGCCTCAGAATTGTTAAGTAATACAACCAATGGTAACGGATTAATGTTTGGAAACATTAGTGGTGTGCCACCTGTAGAAGTTGTTATTCTTGGCGCTGGAACTGTTGGGGAATTTGCTGCAAGAAGTGCTATTGGTTTAGGTGCAAATGTAAAAATTTTCGATAATTCTATTACCAAGCTTCGTAATATACAAACCAATTTAGGCAGAACGTTGTACACCTCGACCATACAGCCTAAATATTTAAAAAAAGCTTTAAAACGTTGCGATGTGGTAGTTGGTGCTATTCGAGGTAAAGACCGTTCTCCAGTAATTGTAACAGAAGCTATGGTTGAGCAAATGAAAAAAGGTGCTGTTATTGTAGATGTTAGTATAGATATGGGTGGTTGTTTTGAAACTAGTGATGTTACTTCACATAAACATCCAGTATTCCAGAAACATGGTGTAATACATTATTGTGTGCCTAACATTCCAGCACGTTATTCGAGAACAGCATCTGCCTCCATTAGTAATATTTTTACGCCATACTTACTTAAAATTGGTGAAGATGGCGGGTTAGAACATTCATTACGAATGGATCGTGGGCTTAAAAACGGACTCTATTTCTATCATGGTATTTTAACCAATCGTGCCGTTGGAGAATGGTTTGATATGAGTTATAACGATATAAATTTACTAATTTTTTAAAAACTATTATCTGGTAATAAAACCAATTTTATTTGCGATTTTTGTATAATAATTAAATTTCCGTTTTCACGGAAACAAAATAAATTTCCCATGAATTTACTTAAAAGGTTTGGTTATTATTTTGGAGGTTTCGCTATTGGTTTAGTGATTTTAGCTTTTTTTTTAAACGGAAAAAAAGCATCTTGCGATTATGGACCAGATGCTAGAACTTTAAAAAATATTAGATCTAAAACCTTGGTATATTCTAAAAATGCAAAAGCTTTTATGGCTTTAAAAAAAATAGACACTACAACTATAAACTATATTTTATTTAAAGGAAATATTGATTTTTCTAAAAGCGATAGTAGAAAAAAACCGTGTGGCTTTTATTTCGTTGAGGCAAGTAAAGACGGTAATAATACTGGAATCTTAGTTGAAAATTGCAAAAAAATTGCAACCATTAATACTATAGAAATTTTGAATTAATTTTTTCGGCGTTTGCGCTCTTTCTTTAATAAAGACAACTCTCTACTTGTTTGTCCTGCAACAGAGGTGTTTTCTTCAGCACGACGAATTAAATAAGGCATAACATCTTTAACTGGCCCAAATGGCAAGTATTTTGCCACATTATAACCACTTTTTGCAAGATTAAAACTAATATGATCACTCATGCCGTATAATTGGCCAAACCACACACGATTATCCTCTTTGTTTATATTTAATATTTCCATTTGTTTTAAAGCCATATAAGAACTTTCTTCGTTATGAGTCCCTATAAATATAGAAATATCGTTTAGGTTTTCTAAAATGTAACGTTGGCAATTATTAAAATTATCGTCTGTAGTTTTCTTATCTGCACAAATTGGAGAGTCGTATCCATTTTTTTGAGCTCTATCGCGCTCTTTTTCCATGTAAGCACCACGAACTATTTTATAGCCTAACTTATAACCACCTGCTTTTGCACGCTCGTGTGATGCCATTAAATACTCTAATCTATCCCAGCGATACGTCTGTAATGTATTGTAAACAATAGCTACATCTTTATTATGAAGCTTCATCATGTCTTCGATTAAATCGTCTGCCGCATCTTGCATCCAACTTTCTTCTCCATCAATTAAGACTTTAACATCTTTAGATTTTGCTAAACTACAAATGGTATTAAAACGTGCTACTATTCTACTCCATTCTGCTGCCTCATCAACAGTAAAGGTTTTACCTTCTCCTTTTTTTTTAAACAATGCAAAACGTCCTAATGCTGTTGGTTTAAAAACTGCTATTGGCATTGCTTCTTTTTTATCTGAAAAATCAATAATTTTTAATAATCGTGCCTCTGCACTATCAAATTGGTTTTCTAATGCCTTACCTTCTACCGAATAATCTAAAACCGAACACACGCCTGCAGAATACATTTTATCTATTGCTGGTAAACAATCTTCTTCGTTTACTCCTCCACAAAAATGATCGAACACAGTTGCTCTAATTAAACCTTCTACTGGAAGCTTTGCATTTAAAGCAAACCTTGTTGCTGCTGTACCAATGCGAACCAATGGCTCGTTTGCTATCATTTTAAATAAAAAATAAGCACGATCCAATTGAGAGTCACTTTTTAAAGCAAAAGCGACTTCTGTATTATCGAAGATGTTTTTAGATATCATTTTAAATGGATAAGTATTTATACAAATATAAATTAACTAAGTTATATTTCTTTTAAAAGTATGTATTTTTACATTATATAAATATACTTTTAAATGACTTCTATTACAACACAAGATTACACTATTTATTTTAATAATGAAGGTTACAAAGCTTTGAACCAACATTTAAAAGCAATAAAGTATTCTAAAGTTTTTATTCTATGTGATAGTAATACTAATATAGATTGTGTGCCTATTTTTTTATCCAAAATCGATACTGATATTACTTACGATATTTTAGAAATTGACGCTGGTGAAGAGTCTAAAAATCTTGATATTTGTTTAGGTCTATGGGAAGCTTTATCTCAATATGGAGCAGATAGAAAAAGTCTTGTTATTAATATTGGTGGAGGTGTTATTACAGATTTAGGTGGCTTTGTGGCTTCTACTTTTAAAAGAGGTATAGATTTTATTAATATTCCTACGTCTTTGCTAGCAATGGTAGATGCATCTATTGGAGGAAAAACTGGAATAGATTTAGGTACTTTAAAAAACCAAATTGGCGTTATTAACACACCAAAATTAATTGTAGTAGACACCTTTTATTTAAAAACACTGCCACAATTAGAAATGCGTTCTGGCTTAGCCGAAATGCTAAAACATGGACTAATCTACGATGAAAAATACTGGAATAAACTTAAAAAGTTATCTCAATTTACGATAGATAATATAAATGATTTAATCTACGAGTCCATTATTATTAAAAAAAATATCGTGGCTCAAGACCCAACAGAACAAGGCTTGCGTAAAACTTTAAACTACGGTCATACTCTAGGTCATGCGATAGAATCGTATTTTATGGAAAACGACAACAAGGAGCGCTTATTGCATGGTGAAGCAATTGCTATTGGTATTATTATGGCCAATTACCTTTCTGTTAAATATTGTGGTTTTTCTGAAGAAAAAAGTAAAAGCATCAAAAATACAATTAAAAGCATTTATGGTGAAGTAGAAATTAACGAAGAAGACCACTTACCTATTATCGAATTATTAAAATACGATAAGAAAAACGAGCATGGCAATATTAATTTTGTGTTACTAGAAGCTATTGGAAAACCTAAAATAAATTGTATAGTTAATAACGAAGCTATATTAGGAGCTTTTAAATTTTACAAAAAAAACTAAACCACTATAAACTTAAAATCCATAGGTTTGGGCTGGTAACTTTAAGTCACCGTAATGCTCATTTCTCAACGAAAAAATTCTTTACATATCCATCGTCTGGTTTTCTATAATGCTCCAAATATTCATTGACCTAAAGTGCATAGCTTTAACTAATTTTAAGACCAATAAAAATTTATAAATACCGTTCCCTTATAACATCGCAATGGTGTTTCTCGTGTCCAGCAATTAAAAAACCTAAAGCACGAACAGAAACCGCTCCTCCGCCTGCAATACCAGTTCTTTTTAAAATGTCGCTATCGCTACTAAATGTTTTATAAAGTGCTATAGTAGATTGTCTTATAAACTTATATTCTTTTAATAAATCGTCTATACTTCTATTATTTGCATTACTTTCTATAACATAATCATCTTGCTCAAAACCAGCAACAGCAGTTTTGTCTTTTCTTGCAAAACGTAATGCTCTATAAGCAAACACACGTTCTGAATCTATTAAGTGATTTATTATTTCTTTAATTGTCCATTTATTTGCATCGTAACGGTACTCTAGTTTTTTAGTAGGTATAGATTTAAAAAAAATAATAGTTTTTTCTAGACCATCTACTAAACCATCTAAAAGTATTAAATCGCCAATTTTATTTATATAGGGTTGAAAATAAGGCAAATACTCACCATCTTTTAAATCTGTAACTCGCATAATTAATAATTATAAATTTAAAAAGAAGTCCTTTAACAAGATAGCTAAAGGGCTTATTTTTAAAATTTTAATTTCTAGATAGAATTAAATATATCGTGCATTAAACGTTTTTTATCGTTTATACTTTCTTCTAAAGAAATCATTGTTTCTGTTCTGTAAACACCTTCAATTGCGTCTAGCATAAAAATAATATCTTTTGCATGCTCAGTGTTTTTTGCTCTAATTTTACAAAAAACGTTAAATTTTCCTGTGGTAATGTGTGCTACTGTAACAAATGGAATCTTATTTATACGCTCTAAAACAAATTGTGTTTGCGATGTATTAGTTAGAAAAACACCTACATACGCTATAAATGAATATCCTAATTTTTTATAATCTAATGTGAGCGAAGAGCCTTTAATAATTCCTGCATCTTCCATTTTCTTTACTCTAACATGAACCGTTCCAGCAGATATTAATAATTTTTTAGCGATATCTGTAAAAGGAACTCTTGTATTGTCAATCAACATCTCTAAAATTTGATGATCAACTTCGTCTAGTTTAAATTTTGCCATTTTGTTTATTTTATTATATAAATATCAAAAATAATACATTTTTATTAAATTATCCATACCAAAAATGTGGATTATTTAAGTTTTAATGATAATTTAGCATTGTTTATTAACACGAAATCCCTTTCGCTACCAACAGTTAATGTATTGTTATCACCATCTAAAACCTCGCTATTATTGGCATCCAAGTATTTATGAGCAAAAAAACTATTCAATTTTGCGATTCTCTCAACTTTTGGAATAAAACATACTGTATCACCTATTAATTTTTCTTGAAATTGAATAGCAATGTCTAATAACTTATTGTTGTAAAGTGCATTTTTAATAATAACATCGAAAAATAATTTTTCGTTCTGCGGAATTGTTAAATATTCGCGATAATCTTTTAAATCAATTTCATCATTAGTAATAGTATTTAAAGCAGTTAAATAAGACTTAAAAACATAACGTCTTACCTCTTCTCTATCATAATCATTTGCAATGTGGCCAGCTTCAAACAGTATAGTGGGTACGTTAAAACTTTGAAATGTATCGCCAATACAATTAATATTAAAAGTATCATCGTAAATACCAACTTGATTTGGCAATTCTTTTTGCAGCATGGTATTTATTTTAACTATTAAAGACATGGCTACTTTTCTATTATCTGTAATAGTACAATTGCTGTCTTGAGCAGGAGATAGAAAAGATAAACTAGCAGAATTACTTGTACTTCCAGCACTAAATATAGTACGCTGTCCATGTAAATTAAAGCAATAGTGAGGTTTAAATTTGTTGTAAAGAGCCCTTAATGCTCTACTCTCTGGTTGAGTAAGGTTTTGAGCATCTCTATTTAAATCAATTTTGTTAACGTTCAATCTTGTGTAATCTTTAGCTCCATCAGGATTTAAAATGGGAACAATAACTATTGTACAGGCTTTTAATATAGATTTTGAATTAGAATCATTACCAAAAAAATTAAGTAAATCGAAAATAGATTTTGTAGTTGTCGATTCGTTTCCATGCATTTGAGACCACATTAATATCTTTTTTTTACCAAATCCAATTTTAATAGAGTAGATACTTTCTTCTAAAACCGATTGTCCTATAACTTCAATTTTAAAATTTCTAGCATGTTTTTTTAGAAGTGGTGTTATGTGTTCTGTATTAATATATCTACCAAAAAGAGTAGATTCTTTATGTGTTTTAAAAATAGAATTTAAGGGGTTATCCAACATAAAAAATTAGTTTATTTTACAAATGTAAACATTATCTAATTTACAAATGTAAACATCATTTGTTACATTTGTAATTTACATGTGTAACAAATAGAGCTAAAAACACATAGTTTTACTAAGCAGTTAATAGCTAAACAATAAATTATTTTATATTAACTTTATTTTATTGATTATCATTATATTAAATAATTTTAATTAAAGTAAATATTTAATATTATTGATTAGTTTTTATTAAAATAGTAACACATTACATTGTTAATTATACATTTGTAAACACTATATGTGTGTAAGATTGTTTACATTTGTGTTACAATGATTAACAACGAAGATTTTACTAAAAGGCTTAAAAAAATAATTGATTATTATGGCGAAAGCGCTTCCTCTTTTGCCGAAAAAATTGGCGTGCAACGTTCTAGTATTTCGCATATTCTTTCTGGAAGAAATAAACCAAGTTTAGAGTTCGTATTAAAAATACTCTCCTCTTTTCCTGAAGTTGAATTGTATTGGCTATTAAATGGTAAAGGAAATTTTCCTTCAAATAAAAATGAACAGCCAAAGATTGAGGAATCAAAAATTGAGGAAAAAGAAAAACCTGAAGATTTATTTTCAAATGCTGAAACAGAAAAATTACAAATAAAAATTTCTAACGAAAATCAAATCATAAAAAATTCAAAAAAAGACATTGATCGTATTATCATTTTTTATAAGGATGGTAGCTTTTCAAATTTTGAGAATTAAGAAATCTAATAATTAAAAAATAAAATACGCGATTCTCAGAGATTAGTTAAAAAGGTTATTATTATTACATTCATTTTGTAGTTTTGTTTTAAATAATTTTAAAATGAAGAATACACTTTTAATATTTTACTTTATTGTTAGTTGCACTCAACCAGAAAGAAATTGCTCAGATTTTAAAACTGGTTTTTTTGAATTTAGCTATTTAGAAAACGATGTTGAAAAAATAGGCTATATAGAAAGAACCGAAAATTTACAAATAGAGACTTACGATAATAAAATTGATTCTTCCCAAGTGAGATGGATAAACGATTGTGAAGTAATTTTTAAGACTATAAAACCTAAAAGAATGGCAGATAAAAATGACATTCATTTAAAAATTGTATCTACAACAGATTCAAGCTATACTTTCGAGTACTCTTATATTGGAGAATCTAAGAAATTAAAAGGCACGGCAAAAACAGCTAAACCAATTATAAAAACTAGATAGTTATGTTAGATTTACTCTTTACATTAAAAGCTATATTTGCATTATAAAATCTAACCTTACTTGAAATTATACGGTATAGATAGTAATGTTTTTATTTCTATTGCGGCAAACAAACTTCCAGAAGTACAGCTTAAAAAAGTTACTAGTATTGGCTTATTGTTAGCTATAGTACAACGCATTATTAAATTATTTTTTGTGTTTTTTTAGTTGTGTGCAAAAAACGAATAAGGTGTTCCACTAGCAGCGGATTAGATTGAGAATAGTAAAACGGACTAAATTGAGCCACTAAAAAGTTAATCCTATTTGTAAGTTATAAATAGTCTTTTTTTTAATATAAAGATTATGGCAAACAAACAAATAGAGATGCGAAAAGTAAAGAAGCTTACCATTGTAGATGAATACACAGAAGAAATAAAAGAATTAGAGGTTTTTGTATGCGTATTAAGCAGTAGTCAATTTACTTATTTAAAGACCTGTGAGAGTCAAAAGAAAGAGGATTTTATCTTATTTATTAAAGTCTATTTATCTTGAGTTTTAATTCTATTATAAATATTTACAATTTTTAACTTAGTTATATTTACTAAAACTAAAACGAATGCAAGATAAATGAATATTAATTTGAAAAAATACTACCACTTATTTAATTATCTAGTAAATATCATACAATAATTTTTTTCTGAAGATTAAAATACAAATGCAAAATTGCTTTAACTAATTAGCTACTAATTGGTAAAATAAGTTATAATGAAAAACGTATTAAAAAATTTGTAAAAACTTACAGATGAGTTCAATGAAATTTAAAAAAACATATTTTTCAACATTTTAGCAGATTTATTAACCTTTAACCTAAAAATAAGAAATTTATTAATACGTTAAATACAACTAGTATATATTATAGTAAATTTACTTCCCAATAAAAAATTAAGTATTGATACCTGAACATAAAAATGTCACCAAAGTTGAATTAGCTAAGATTATTAGATCTTTAATTTCTTTTATTGTTTTAGACGGTAAGGACTTGGTTAAGGATGAACTTAAAGAAATTTACATAAAAAAATATTTATTCACACTTTCTAAATCTTTAAATGGAGAGAATAATTTTATAAATGTAAATACGATTTGGAAACTCGTTGAAAAGGATGTTTCTATACTTTTAAATGAAGAACAGAATTAATAAGCTATCATAATAAGGCAGTATATCATAAACTGAGTAAGTTTAAAATCTCAGGTTAATATTTAGCCTTAGATTTATTAATTTTAAATTTTATTTATTATTAAATAATTTTGTACACGCTGTTTTGGACAATACTCATGAAATTCACAAAAAAACAGGTGATTAAGGTATCATTATCTACTTTATTGGGTAGTCCAAGGTATTCCTGCCAATAAAATAAATACTATTTTCAATTTATTTACAACTTTAGAGCAGCAGGATAAAAATAAGAATCTTGGTAGTGGAATAGGCTTAGCATCTTTAAAAAAGTTAGTAAAATCTCAAGGAGGAGACATTACTGTTACCTCTATAAAACGTGATGGAAGTACTTGTAATTTTAGTATCGAAAAATAAATTCCATTGTTTTAAATGATTCTTCAATATTTAAGACTCTATTTTTTCACTTTTACATTAAAAGTTGCTTTTTCGCACTATTTACTTCTTCTACGGGTGATTTACAAGCACCATCTAAACACACATAGATATAAGTATCGTATTTAATATATCTATTTTTCATAATCACAAATATAAAAAATACTGATAAATAGTAATAGAAACAAATACTGAATAACTGTTTTTTTATTTTTCATTCTCGATGTAAAATTAATATAACTAATATAAAGAAAAACAAGAAACCGCTATCAATATGATTATAGTTTAACCCTAACAATAAGTTTTAACTAAATAGAATGATCTAATTAGTTATTACTTAAAACTTTTACGTAATCTATAATAAATTCTACTTTTTGCTTTGTGGTAATTTTTGCAGATTTATAAACCAAACTATCTTTTGTAGCTTTTATTATTAATTATCCATCTTTAATATTAGCATTTTCTTTAGTGTAAATTTGCCTTTCATTATTTCCCCAACCGCATAGATTTGGGCAACCGTTGCCTAAATCGTAATTCCAATATGCTTCGTCTAAAGCGTTTTCATCAAAATTTTCTTCAAAAATAATAGTAGACTTTTTTGTATCGACATTAAGTACAGCTAATTTTTTAGATTCATTTTTGCATGAAAAAAAATAGATATAATTATTAGAAAAGTGAATACCTTTAGCATTATAACTCAAATTTTGTTTCAAGATTGGCTTTAGAACTGCCACCAACAAAAACTTTAAAATCTCCAGATTCTACAATAAATTTGCCTTCGTTATTAAAAAACCCTAACTCATTTTTAGATAATTTAAATTTAATATCTTTAGATTCGTTAGGGTTTAATTCGACTAATTTAAACCCTTTTAATTCTCTTACAGGCCTTGTAACACTTGAATAAACATCTTTTAAATATAATTGTGCAACTTCCTTACCTTTTACTTTACCAGTATTAGTTAATGTTACAGAAACAGTAACCTCGTTAGAGCTTTTGTAAGTATTATTTATTTTTATATTACTGTATGCAAATGTTGTATAACTTAATCCATGTCCAAAAACATATAATGGATCGTTTTTTACATCTTGATAATGCGACCAGAATACAACATCTGGTCCAGGTAGACTTGGCCTACCAGTATTTTTGTAGTTGTAATATATTGGTACTTGCCCAACATGTCTTGGAAAACTCATTGGTAATTTACCACTTGGGTTATAATCGCCATAAAGCACTTGCGCAATAGCATTTCCACTTTGTGTTCCTAATTGCCAAGCTTCTACTATTGCTGGTATATTTTGGTCTGCCCAATTAAGTGTTAAGGGTCTTCCATTGTTTAATACTAATACAATATTTTTATTTACTTTAAAAACAGCCTCCAATAATTCTTGTTGTACTCCTGGTAAACCTAATTCTGTTCTACTACGTCCTTCTCCACTCTGGAAACCATGCTCTCCAAGAACCATAATTACTACATCTGCATTTTTAGCTGTGGCTAAGGCTTTTCCAAATTCACTTTTGTTAGTTGAATTAATTTTAACTTCTGTTATAAAGTTAGGAGTGCCTCCTTTAACTAAATCTGCACCTTTAGCATAATTAATTGTGTTGCCTTTATAAACTGAAAGTCCTTCTAAAACCGAAACTGCACTATTATCTTCTGCAGCAATTCTCCAACTGCCTAAAGGACTTGTCTTGTCTGACGCTAATGCACCAATAAGAGCGATTTTTTGCCCTTCTTTTTTAAGCGGAAGTAAACGCTTTTCATTTTTAAGTAAAACAATAGATTTTTTAGCCATATCTAATGCTGCATCATGAAGTTGTTTACTACCTGTAATTTCTTTCTCACGTGCTTCGTCTAAATATTTGTAAGGATCATCGAATAATCCTAATTCAAATTTAACTCTTAAAATACGTCTTGCAGCATCATCAACAACAGATTTTTTTACTTTTCCATCTTTAACTAATTGTGCTAATTCGTTAACATACAAATAAGATTCCATGTCCATATCTGACCCAGCATTTGCAGCTAACTCAGTAGCATGTTTTCCATCTTTTGCATGTCCATGAGCAATCATTTCTGTTATAGAACCCCAATCTGAGACTATAAAACCATCAAAATTCCATTTTCCTTTTAATATCTCTCTTTGCAAATATTTATCTCCAGTTGCAGGTATACCGTTAAGTTCGTTAAACGAATTCATAAACGTTCTAACTCCTGCATCTTTAGCTGCTTTAAATGGCGGCAAAATTACGTTGTTTAAGGTTGAAGTGCCAATGTCTACGGTATTGTAATCCCTACCAGCTTCGGCAAAACCATAGGCTGCAAAATGCTTAGCACAAGCAGCAATAGAATTATGTGTAGATAAATCTTTACCTTGAAAACCTGTTACTCTTGCTACTGCTATTTTACTTCCTAAATAGGTGTCTTCACCTGCACCTTCCATTACTCTTCCCCAACGTGCATCTCTAGATATGTCTACCATTGGTGCAAACGTCCAATTTATACCTGCTGCAGAAGCTTCTAATGCTGCCATTTTTGCCGATGTTTTTATAGCTTGCAAATCCCAACTTGCAGACTCTGCTAATGGTATTGGTGTTAAGGTTTTGTAGCCATGAATAACATCGAAACCAATAATTAAAGGAATGCCTAACCTCGATTCTTCTACTGCTACTTTTTGTACTTTTCTAACATCTTTTACTCCTCTTACATTAAGCATAGAGCCAACATAACCTTTACGAAGATGCTCGTATTTTTTTGAAGCATCACCTGCATCTGGAGCAGGACCTGTTAAATCCCAAAAACCATTATATTGATTCATCTGACCTATTTTTTCTTCTAAAGTCATTATAGACAATAAAGAGTCTACTTTAGTTTCAATAGCATTAGATTTATCAATATCAAGACTTGAATTTAAAGCTAATTCATTATTTTTCTTATTATTACATGATAATAAAAGTACTAAACTAAGTAATATAGGAAATGCTGTTTTTTTCATATTTAATTATTGGTAGACTCTAATGTAGTCAATTTCCATACTGTCTTCTGTAAAGTTTGCTGGAATATCTCCACCTAAACTTCCACCCATTGCAACATTAAGTATAAAGAAAAAATCTTTTTGAAATGGCGTGCTGTTTATAGATGAATTGTTACTACTTATAACATAAATTTGAACATCATCAACTAAAATTTTTATGCTATTGGCATCCCATACTAAAGAATAAATATGAAATTGAGAATCTGCATTTGTAATATTTGCATCCAATCCGTAGCTGGCGTGTCCAGAGCTTGCAGTATCGTACCAATGGCAAGTTGCTAAAGTTTTATTTTTATTCCAACCTGTTTGTTCCATAATGTCTATTTCACCGCAACGTGGCCATCCAACAGAACTATAATTAGCGCCCAACATCCAAATTGCAGGCCAAGTTCCAGCAGATCGTGGAAGTTTAGCCTTTACATCTACTCTGCCATATTTAAATTCTACAA
>Ga0209828_1000913_pt1 | contig 27859 bp, 29 predicted proteins | sample MaitaG_FD_187429 | JGI IMG/M metagenome (GOLD analysis project Ga0209828, IMG submission 187429) | Marine algal microbial communities from Maine, USA - Maine_Asex2 metaG (SPAdes) (version 2) | ecosystem: Host-associated > Algae > Red algae > Unclassified | place: Maine, USA | collected 2015-01-05
TCTTCAAAAATTGGCACCATTCACCTCGATTCGAAACTACTCTTGCGTCGCTACACCAACAATGCACGTAGCGTATTCAATATTTTGCCGCAAGATGTTGGCAGGCCAATAGATCACATTACCATCCGGGCCAGTGCTCAGGATATTCCAAAGCTCATTCACGACGCAAATCAGACCAGAGACACTCACGAAACGCAAGTTCTCGTTGATGACAATGTCTATTTGCTCAGAATCATGCCGTACCGGGCAGAAGCAGATCAACCCAGTGGAGTATTGATTACCGTTATCGATATAACGGATGTGGAACAGGTGCGTGGAAAACTGGCTGATTTGAATGTTCAGTACAAAGACCTGGTTGACAACACAGACAGTTTTTTTGTTCGATGGGATGCGAAAACAGAGAAAATACTGTTCTGCAATGAGGCTTATGCGTCCAGATGGGATAGCAAAATTGACCGTCTCATCGGAAAAAACATTGTGGAGATTCGCAATGCTAATGAGAGAAAAGAATATAGAGAAGAACATGCAAAGCTATCACCCAACCAAGCCATAACCAATGTAAGGAAAGAAGTAGGTGCCGATGGGTATACGCGAGCAGCTCGTGTCTTTACACGGGCAATTTCCAAAGACGGAAGGACAATCGCTGAATACCAGTCCAATGGCTATGACGTAACTGAGGAACAACATTACCGCTCTTCATTGGACAACTTATTTGAAGCATTCTCCGAAGAGGGTTTGGACACAAAACAAAAAATTGAACACATTCTGGAAGTAGGGCTCGACTACTTTCGTCTTGATACCGCACTGGTCAGTATGATTGTTGGCGATCGCTATGTAGTCTCGTTTGTCAAAACACAAAAGAAAATCGAACTGGCCGCAGGGTCGGTAATGAGGCTTGATGAGACCTTCTGTGGACAATTTGTTGAGAAGGCTTCGTCTTTGGCTATTGATGATGTCGCTAGCAGCGAATTGGCAGGTTCTTCGTGTTATAAAAAATCCGGAATCGAAAGTTTCATTGGTGCAACAATACAAACTGCCAATGGTCCATATGGAACAGTAAGTTTCTATTCGACAAAAGAACGGGGTAATCCGTACAGCGCACAAGACGAAAACTTTTCTCTGTTTATAGGTAGCTGGATCGGATTCCTGTTGGGTAACGAAGAACAAATGGAATTCATGGAGAATCAGAATGAGTACTACCAGAGCCTGTTTCAGTCTGTGCCTGCCATGATGTTCTTGTGCGATAACGATGGACTTATAATTTCAGCCAGTGACAGACTCTGTACGAAGTTCGATTTTGAACGTAGTAAGTTGCTTGGCAAGAACTGCCATAAGCTATTTAATACGGATGACCCACAAGGTTTGAGAACTGCTTTAAATAAAGGCGATACGCGACGACAGCCATTCTCCTTTACCCTCGACGACGATACCGTTTTAGATGTGGAACTAAATAGCAGTATCAAAACAGTCGGTTCATTGCAGGGTGTTCGCATGGTTGTCTTGACAGATGTTTCTGATCGAAACAAGGTATCCAAGAGCCTGGAAGAACAAAATCGGCGATTGGAAATTGCAAATGAAAATTTGAATCAGTTCGCCTTTATTGCGTCCCATGACTTACAGGAACCGCTGCGAAAAATTCAGCAATTCAGTAGCTTTCTGGAAGAAGATTTAAAAGATGTTTTGAGTGATGACACGCATTATCACTTGAACGTTATTGTTGATGCCTCTGATCGGATGAGTACGTTAATCCACGACCTGCTCAGGTTTTCTGGTGCGACCCAGGAACAACCTGAAACTGAATCGGTTTCCTTAAATGCGCTGGCCGAAGAAGTTGTCATTGCGATGGAGTTACAGATCGCAGAATCTAAAGCCACTATTAATGTTGGAGACTTGCCAAACGTAATTGGTGACAAGGGAATGCTCCGACAGTTATTCGTTAATTTAATTGGCAATGGAATAAAATACAGATCTGAGAAGCGGTCTGTAGTAATTGATGTGACGGCCATCGGTTCGGGGTTAAAGACTGGTGTGAGCATAGCCGATAATGGAATAGGGTTTGAGATGGAATTTGCAAGGCGAATATTCGAACCGTTCAATCGCCTGCATAGAAACAAAGAATATAAGGGAAACGGGATCGGTTTAGCGATTTGCAGCACAGTTTGCGATAAACATGGGTGGAAGTTAACAGCCCAGAGCGAACTCGATGTTGGTAGTACATTCACTATCGATTTCCAACAAAAACAAAAACAAAAAGATGACACAAGCGAAAAAAGACCCGGTGCTGTTGATGGTGGATGATGATGATGAAGATATCTATCTGACAAAACGAGCCTTCTGTCATCAACAAGATGACTTGATATTCAAAAGTGTGCATAGTGGCTCAGAGATGTTCGACTATCTCTACTGTCGCGGTAAGTTTGAACATAACGATGCTCTGCTACAACCCGATGTCATTTTGTTAGACATTAATATTCCTAGAGAAAACGGGTTCACAACTTTGGAAAAACTGCGGGCAGATGAACGATTTTCCAATCTACCGGTTTCGATGCTGACCACTTCATCTGCAACTCATGATATTCAAAAAGCGTATCAGTTGGGTGCAAATTCCTATATTTGTAAATCTGTCAGTGCACAGGGAATGGAGGATGTAGCTCAACATTTTTGTGGCTACTGGTTCAGATTTGCAAAACTGCCTATAGCTGCTTAGCTAACAATTCTATTACGCCCATCACTTAGCATGGGCCCTGCAAAATCTCAGTATCTACATAAACTAATGCAGCTGGCTCGCAGTTCTGCTGAGCCACTGTCTTTTCGGTCACCAACTTACACGAATTGAAAACGAAAAACCGGCCAGTCGGCCGGTTATTGTTCTTTAATGAGGGCAGAACGCTAACACACGTTAGTTCGTCTTTGCTCCAGTACCTATGACATTCTTGCTGATGTCTTAAAACATTTAACGGCAACACCGTTTGGTTCTGTTTACATTTGGTTACATTTCGACTAACCCCGCACAGCTTTGATTCAAAAATCGCGATGTATTCACGGCTTCTATTGCGAATCCTTTTATCGTACGCCTGATAGTCAATAAATCTCTTTTTATAGTTGCAATCCTGCGTCCCAATTCGTTGTGAATGTCACTCATAGTTACAAGAATGTTGCCCATCGTAACAAGGTTGTGTCCTACTGAAAAACACGGTCTTTTTAAAAGGAACGCATTGAAGTTGAGGTGGGCTCTAACCGTAAATATAACCATGTAATCAAGATCAAAACAAAAACAACAATCGAGAGAGTGAGCATGAATGTATTAGTCAATGATGAATCCTTAGTGTCTACAAAAACTGGTCTGAATGGCCTGGATCGCAGAGTTTTCGTGAACCTTCCTTCCATTCCTTCTCTACTGTAATAGCCTGTACAGAGGAATGAGAATGAAATATTTTGATGATAAGTTTTCCGATGAAGAGTTTCATAGTCTATTCAACGAGGCTCTTTACGCCTTCGATGGCCATGACTTGTTTTTTCGAAAAGCCCGGCATGGCGGTTCGTTTATTCGTGCTGATCGTTAGAGCATGAAGAAGATTTCATATTGATTGTGCATTGTCAGTCAATTTTTAGTGGATAGATAGAATGGGCAGATGCTAAAAATGATGGGTAACTGAAACAGTTTGTTAAACAAACCTCAGAAAATAACCTGCATGACGATATCTAAATTAACAGGGTGTGTTGAAACATTTCAACCTGATCAATTAAATTAGGATCTACCTGTAACCAGAAACATGGAGATGAGAACCATTTAGTTAGATAAACAACAGTTGTCCCAAATCCGGCTAACACAACACGGATCAGTCAACGATAACAAGTTCGCATTACGCAGGCACTTGCCTATATAAATGCGACAGGAATCAAGAGCGATGAGTGAACTAATTAAGATAGCCTATTTGGAAGACGATCCTATACAGGGTGCAGCCGTTGAGAAATGGCTCAATGCGCAATCCATAAAATGCCACCTGTACGAAAATGCTGAAGCAATGAAAGTTGCATTGGACGTAATATTCTTTGATGCCATTATTCTTGATGTACAAATTAACGGTGAGGACACCGGGTTAGAGGTACTTCAGTATATCCGCGATACTGGCGGTGAATCGCCAGCAATACTAATGGTGTCGGCCGAAGCCTATTGGCATCAAGCGCTTAGTAGTGGTGCTAATGACTTTTTGGAAAAACCACTGTCACCTAAAAAACTATTGGTACATCTGCGCCAACTGATGCGCCCGGTTGCACAGCCAGAGACTATTGAAAACTACCCGCCTTACCAGCTGAATGCGCAACAGAATCAGATCACGATGAACGGTGATCTTGTTGAACTCTCAAACAACGAATTTGAGCTCGCGTCAGCGTTGTTCAGGAATTTCGGAAAAGTGCTGTCGTACGGTCAATTAATGAAAAGCATATCTGGGAGGCCAAACGACGAACCATCCAGGCTAATTGAAAGCGATCTGCTCAAGCTTAAGCGAAAAATGAACCTGAGAGATCTGGATGGCTGGATGCTTGAGCCAGTCTATCGGCATGGATATCGTTTGGTGAATGCGCAGTACGAGTCTGAATTAGTTTAGATAAACCGAATTTAGTCCGGGCAAACTGCATAAATGCACATCCATGTGCGCACCTTCACTAATCAATTATGCAAATAGCCTGGGCAACAACTTCGCCGGAAAATGTTGGCACAGTACATTTATAATTTAGTGGGCTTACGAAGGCATCAGCTTCCACAATATCTGACGTACTACAAGCGCCACCTGAGAGATAGCGAACAAAGTTGTTTCTAAATTCTCTGGGGCATCGTGCAATACAAGATTCACCAGGCCCTACATCTTTACACGTGTTATACACGAATAATGTGGAACCCTGAAAATCGTAGTCAACAGTATCGCCACCACCAGCGAACTCAACTGATATATATGGAGTACCGCCTTCATCTTCGTTTCGAGTGACGCCAAAATCTCCAGCGTCGTTGAACGAGATAACGTGATACCGACCAGGTTCGGTTAAGGTGTAGCTCAGAGGACCTCGGACAGTATCAAAGTATTGATAGTTCAGATGTATGTTGTAGCCAGTTGCACCCTCTTGTGCATCCCAGCTTAGCTGATCACCGGTTAGCGCTAATCCGGTAACACGTGGTAAGTCAGCTGCGTTGGCCAGAGAGCCGAGCATGCAGAATAGAACCAGAATTAGTCCATTTAATTTTTTCATTTCGTTCCACCTAAAAAGTTAATTGCTCAGAAAACGTTGCAATTTTCTGACAAATGCTCCTGATAACGTAGTACTAAATTAGCTGGTTCATCAGGTAAAATTACCGATTTAACCTTCTCGTTACAGTTTGTCTACCACCGATGGCTAAATCTAAAAAATGGATAGCATTGCTGCGTGCTGTTCTTCCGGCAACTCACAAGAAAATGTCGATGCAGCAGTTAAGAGAGTCTTGTGAGAAGACTGGTCTGGAAAACGTCTCCACACATGCAGCATCAGGTAATCTGCTATTTTCATCACGTTCTACTAAGCAAGAGCTTCTAACAATACTCAATGGCATCATTGCAAGCTATGACTTGGAAAATAGCGTGATACTGCGTACGCCAGCACAACTCAAATCGGTTATATCCTCAGCACCTTTTGCGGATGCGATCGATACTCGACCTAATTTGTTGCTGGTGTATTTTTACGATAAAAAGCTACCTGCGTCGCAAATCGAGGAGCTTGAATTGAAAGGCGGGCCAGAGAGAATGCAATTGCTTGGTCGTGAATTGTGTATCGACTACAAAGAGGGTGTTGCGCGCTCGAAACTGACGCCTAAACTGATCGAGCGCCACCTTGGTCAGTCGGGTACAGCCAGAAACTGGAATGCTGTTAATAAGCTTGTTGAACTGTCTGCTAAGTGATTAGTTGCAACTAAGCGCTTAGGCCATGTCCGCCAACAGGGTTTGTTTCAAACCGCTCACCAAAACCCGCTATCATTGGTTTGCCTTTTGCGATGGCATTTTGAACATTAGGTAGTGAGAGTGATTCAGCGTGTTGTTTCTGGGATTCCCACACTTCGGTTATCCATAAAGCATCTTCTTCGGTTGAATCTTTTGCAATGACGTAGCTAATGCAACCAGGCATATTCTTTGTGCCGTCGAGCAGGATAGAGATTAGTTCGTCCCGTTTGCCAGGGCTGGCGATCATCTTTCCAATTAATCCGTACATAGATTCATCCAGTGGGCTAGTAAGTAATAGTCATAATGCCGTTTTTACTGACTGCGTAATCGGTGTTATCCAGAAATGACAAGCCCAGCAATGCTTCATCGCTTGTTAACCCGTTTGAAATCGTCGCTCTAACATTGGTCAGTTTGATATCCCCTAACTCGATTGTTTCTATTTCAGTTTCATATGAAGTGCCGAAGCCATTGGCAGTTCGGGTCTGAAATTCCTCGCCTTTGTCCAGACCAAGCTTTTCGGCTACCTTCACTGGTATGGAAACAGAGCTTGCACCTGTATCAACAATAAATCGAACCGACTCGCCATTAATTGCACCTGTTGCCAGGAAATGTCCCGATTGCCCGCGTTTGAGTTTTATCACGATATCTCCGTTTGCAGCAGTTTCGCTTTCCGGGGTTTGATAGACAAAGTCGAGCGTGGAGAATGCGGCCAACGCTGTAATGCCGATAGCTGCAAATAGTATAAATTTCAGTCGTTTCTTACGTTCTTCCTTCACCACTGCGCCAGACTTCATGCGAGCGATGGCAATGTCAACAACGTTGTCCTGATTTGGGTCGGTAGGTTCTGACGGTTTATCAGACCTTTTCTTATCGGATTCATCCATAGCGCGCTAAGTATTTCATGTATTGCGCTGAGCTGGCAATGAGTAATTGTAAGACTTGCCAATCAAAATTATGGCTATGGGGTGTAAAAGGTGTCTGTCATTGTTATGTATTACAATCAAAACGAATACCCTTACATATTGTATAACTACCGCAGATTCTAAAATGACGTTAGCCATATTAAGTGCCATGGAGGAAGAATGTAGCTCGCTGATAGAGCGCATGCAAGACATCGAAGAAATGGTAATCGCCAACCGTACTTATTATGAGGGGCTTCTTTGGGGCAAGTCTGTAGTTATTGTATTTTCCAGATGGGGAAAAGTGGCAGCAGCAAGTACCACCGTTGTATTAATTAGAGAATTTGGAGTTTCAGAAATTATATTCACAGGAGTTGCCGGTGCTATTGATAAGCAGTTGAATGTGGGTGATGTTGTCATCGGAACCAGGCTGTATCAGCACGATCTGGACGTGCGGCCAATACTTGCCCAATATGAAATACCGTTACTTGGAATATTAAGTATTGAAAGCGATAAAACCAGACAAGCTCAACTTTATGATGCAGCAACTTTGTTCGTTAATGAGCAACTTACTGAGTATATTGCAAGCGGTAATATTCAGGAATTCAGTCTGAACAACCCGAAAGTCGTATTAGCAGCAATTGCTACGGGAGATCAATTCATCACGAACAAAAATCACGCTGCACAGATTAAGTCAAATTTGCCAGATGTTGTTTGCGTTGAAATGGAAGGTGGAGCAGTTGCGCAGGTGTGCGATGAATACGATATGAAGTTTTCAGTTATAAGGACTATTTCCGATTCTGCTAATGATGAGTCGAGTGTCGATTTCACAAAGTTTGTTAGTGAGGTTGCAAAAGCGTATTCATTGGGGATATTACAAAATATAATTGAGCAAGCTTAGTGCGAGTTCGTGGAAAATAGAAGCTGCGCTTAATTTTTCCAGGAACAGTTTAGTCGTGCAAATAAATTGCTAACATCAATTAGATGTAGAAATCGGGACTGGCTATTCAATGTACCGATAACTAACAACGGTGAATAGTAGTGATGTGCTGCGTAGCGCCAGCATAAGCGTCGTACTAGCTCATCCATTGGCCGCCATCGACGTTGTATGTTTGTGCTACAACGTAATCAGCATCACTGGAGGCAAGAAATACAGCCATACCTGTTAGATCTTCCGCAACTCCCATTCGACCAAATGGCACTGCTTCACCAACTTCCCTTTTCTTTTGACCTGGCGCTTTGTTCTCATACGCCGCAAAAAAGGCATCCACTCCATCCCAATGCTCTCCATCGACAACGCCAGGCGAGATGGCATTGACGTTGATTCCGTGTTTAATAAGATCCATTCCGGCAGACTGGGTCAAGGAGATGATGGCTGCCTTGGTTGCACAGTAGACGGCAACCAGGCCTTCACCGCGACGACCAGCCTGGCTAGCCATATTAATAATTTTGCCGCCCTGCTGCCGCTCGATCATGTGTTTGGCAACCGCTTGCAGCGTAAATAATGAGCCTGAAAAATTCACTGCAAAAACTCGTTCATAGTCATCGCGTTTGATGTCCACTATAGGTGCTGCTGTAAACAGAGCGGCATTGTTAATAAGGATATCGATAGAGCCGAGTTTTAGAATGGTTTGGGCTACCGCAGAATCAATACTCTTTTGGCTTGTCACATCCATATGTACAGCAACAGCGTGGTCACCAATTTCTTTCGCTGTGGCCTGGGCTGCTTCCAGATTAATATCCGCGATGCATACCTTTGCACCTTCTTTCACGTAGCTTTTCGCAAACGATTTACCGATGCCCCTTGCAGAGCCAGTAATCAGAGCTGTTTTAGCTGCTAATCGATTCATGTTAAGTTACTCATTAAATACATTGCCGTGATCATCGCGATTGATGTTGCCTGAGGATGAAGACAGTGTAAGCAAGTTGGTTCCGTAATAAAAGCACGCATTTGATTCTCTACAGCATTGCCAAGCGGTTATTGGCAGGAATGTTCTGAGCAAATAAATGTACTTTCGGCTGATTCCATTTGGTGATGTTCCGCTTATGCTACAAAGCGAACCGTATGCAGTTGTGTCACTAAAAATATGATAATCAGAACGATCTGGAACGAACCTCGTCCCCAGGGTAATCGCGCCCCGACGTGGTGGGACTGGCTTATTGTCTTGCTGGTAATTTGTGCAGCTACCATCGAATGGTTCCTCAAAAAAGACGTAATCTGGCTGACGGTATCCATGCTAGTGCTCTTAGCTATAGCTTTTGCTCTCCCTTGGCGAAGAGTGCATCCCTTGCATGTTGTCATTCTTGCGTTCGGATGCACTTCGATAATTCAACTATTTGCTTTTGCGTCAGGTGTTGATTGGACTGGCCTCGACACTGGGATAATTCTATTGCTTCTGCCATATTCTTTGTTGCGATGGGGTTCGGGCCGTGAAGTGCTAATAGGTCTGTTAGTGATTACGCTAACCCTCGCATTGGCACTAATATCTGAATCGCTACCGTGGGCAGAGATGCTTGGCGCTAGTTTGTTCCTTTATTTTCCGGCAGCCATTGGTGCGTCGGTTCGTTATCGTGATAGCTCACAGCGCCGCAAATTAGAACAAGTTCGAATGCTTGAACGTGAACAACTTGCGCGAGAACTGCATGACACCGTGGCGCATCACGTGTCCGTTATTGCGATACAGGCGCAAGCAGGACAAGCTGTAGCACAATCTCAATCCGATGCGCCTAATGAAGCACTTGGTGTCATTGAAAAATCCGCATCGCAAACGTTAACAGAAATGCGCCACCTTGTACGAGCACTACGCAACGATGATCAAGCAGAGCTTTCTCCAATGGCGTCACTGGAATCCATAAAAGGGCTTGCCAAAGACGTTGACTCATCGATCAAAGTGGATGTGAGATTTTCAGGAGAGCTTAGTGATCTTGACCCTGCAATTGAAGCCACACTATTTCGAATCTCTCAGGAAGCAATCACCAATGCTGTGCGCTACGCTCGTGAGGCACATCTTATTAAAATTGAAATTGATGGGCGCAAAGACCGTGTGACTGTCCGAATAGACGATGACGGAATTGGTGGAACCGCGATCTCAAGTGAAGGTATGGGCTTGAAGGGAATGGCAGAACGCGTTTCACTGCTAGGTGGAAATTTGAAGGCCGGGCCAAGTGAGCGTGGTGGTTGGTTTATCCAAGCGTTTTTGCCTAAGTCAGGTAGTGCATCATGACCATACGTGTGTTGATTGCTGACGATCAGGAGCTAGTGCGCAGTGGTTTGCGAATGATGATAAACGCTCAAGCCGACATGGAGGTAATCGGTGAGGCAGAGGATGGCGTTCAGGCAGTAGATCTTGCCAGAGAGCTGCAGCCAGATGTTTGTATGTTTGATATACGAATGCCCAGGCGCGATGGCATTGAAGCGGTACGGCTTCTTGCCGGACCAACGGTTTCGGTTCCTGTGCCGATCGTAGTTATCACAACGTTTGATTTAGATGAGTATGTACATGGTGCACTTAAAGCTGGAGCCAGAGGGTTTCTGTTAAAAGACGCAGGTCCAGACTTGATTTCGCAAGCTATTCGATCGGCCGCCAATGGAGAGGCTCTTATCATGCCGGCCATTACCTTGCGATTACTGGATACTTTTAAAGATAGCCAGCCTGCTCCTCCAGCGCAGCCCGTGGAACCTCTGAGCGCTCGAGAAGAGAAAATTCTACTTACTGTTGCGCGTGGTAAAACTAATACCGAGATCGCGGATGAGTTGCATGTCAGCCTTAGTACAGTCAAGAGCCATCTGGCGAGCATTATGCAGAAGTTGGCAGCCAGAAACCGGGTAGAGATTGCAATCTGGGCTCACGAAACAGGCCGAGTTCCACCAAGTCAGTAACCACTGATAGTTCCCCGCTATACCATCCCGTCTGATATCTCACCGCCTTCTTGCCATTAAAAAAAGATGGCCGAAAGTATGATGTGCCTGAAAATGGAACGCGTAATAATTATTTAACTGACCGGGATTTGTAAGCAATTGCACGTCTGGTCACGACAAGGCCAATCCGAATGACAGTCGTTTTTTGATTTTCTGCAGGCGGTGACGCTCCTTTGTTTTTTGACAGGTGAAGTGATGTTTACCTGCGACTGCTCGGAAGTTAAATAATATGAAAATAATTAGCAAAGTTATTCTAATTGCCATAGTGTTTTTCTCTAGCGCGATTTGTGCACAAGATGAGAAATTCAGAGGCTTCGAAAAAAAGCACTATATAGGTACTCAGGCATTCATGGTTTTAACACCATTACTCGATCCGTCTCCTGAGTACTTTCAGTTAAATTATGGATACCGGTATACATCCAGGGATGAGCTTTCCGTTGAATTAATTACCTGGAGAACATCCGGTCCAATCGGTCGTCCGTTTGGGCCTGATTTTGAAGATGAAGCATCTGACTTCCCCGGGGATATCAAGTCGACAGGTATTGGGTTGGCTTATAAAAGATTTTTATGGAAAGGGCTGTACGGGCAAATTCACTCAACTGCTTTTAAGCAAACCTACCGAAACCCGGCTGAGGAAACAATTCAAACCGGCTTTATGCTATTCAATACCTTAAGGCTGGGCTACCACTTTAAGTTTTTTAAAAACCGCCTTTTCGTAGCGCCCAGTATTGCGGTTACCCATTGGCCAATACTCACGAATATGCCAGAGGCATTTCAGCGCGAAGAAGATAAGTGGGCTAACTATTTTGTTGGTGAGCCGGGCTTGCACATTGGCTTTACTTTTTAGTTCTGTTCAAGCCTGTTTATCGATAGAGCGTTGGGGCGATAGAATCACCCCTTGCTCTGATTAAACTGAACCACCTAATTACGATTGTGCTTCTGGAGCTGTTGTTGCTAGTGCTACTGGTGGTTCTCCATATTGGTTGGCACCAGCTTCACCCGGTTTAACCAGCATGTAAATGATGAAGATAGCCGCAGCTAGCCCAACAAGGCTACCGATCAACGCCAGGAATGGTAATCCGATCAACGAGCCTAACAGAGTGAATGGTAAGCTTATCAGCATAAGCAATATATAATGCCCTGGTTTCCCCAGGTCCTGAAATCTTCTCCACCCCACACTTAGCATCGGAGGTATAAGTGGCAGCATAAGCAACGTTGGCAAGAAAGGGTGAATGACACCGAAGAAGGCGATAATAATGGCCACGATAATATAAAAAAGTGAGAACCACCAAAATTCAGGACGTGATGCACGCCCTGTTCGATCAAAGTATTTTTCTTGCAAACACAATTTTACGTACGATATAAAATCATTCATTTTTTCTGACTCATAAAAGTTATTGCCATATTATTTATGGCTTGAGTTGACCTAAACGCTCACCCTTACAATTTTTCCCAAATTTTTTTTAGTTCGTAGTCAAATCGTTAATCCATGCACACAAACTCATAAACCTATCTGCGAACTCTGTCGCAGGTAACAACCTTGAAGGTACTATAGCTATATGAACCTAGTCCAACTCACAACGTACGAAACGCAAACTTGATTCTTGCAAACAAACCAGCCCGACACATAGCCCTGGCCAGCACCGGATTGCACTGTGCACCTGCTGGTCCGTGCAATAAGCAAATCCTGTTGGAGCTCATCAAGTCACTTGGCTATGTGCAACAAGATCCACTGCAGGTTGTTGCACGCGCGCACGATCACATTCTATGGAGTCGTAACAATCAGTACCGTCCTAAATTGCTTGATCGTTTAATGGAAGAAGATAGATTGATATTCGAACACTTCTGTCATGACGCTTGTGTGTTGCCAATGGACCTGTTGCCGTATTGGTCGGATCAGTTTAAACGCCGGCCTGAAAAACATACACCCTCCAAGGTGTACACCACCAGGCAGGGCAAACAAGCGCAGTCTGCAATTCTTGCCAGAATTAAAAGTGAAGGTCCGTTGCACTCGAAAGACTTCAAAACACAATCGCACAATAAACCCAAGGCAGTTTGGGCTAAACCGGAACACAAACAGGTTCTTGATTACCTTTGGTTGAAGGGTGAGCTTGCCGTGTCTAAACGCGTAAAGTTTTCCAAGTATTATGATTTAGCGGAACGGATCTACCCGAGTAAATTGGTGAGCAAGGCTACCAGCGAAAAGGAACGGATAGATTACCTTGCGGCTAATGCAATAAAGCGATTGGGTTTCGGTACTGTCGGGGAAATTATGCGGTTTTGGGAAATTAACAGTCTTGCAGATACTAAAAGCTGGTGTGATAACAATGACGAACTCATTACTGTTTCTGTGGCGTCTGCGCTGGGAGAACACACCCAGGCGTTTTCCCACAAATCCTTGTCCACCTTTTTATCAAATCCACCCGAACCAACAAAGCGACTTCGAGTGATCAACCCGTTCGACCCGATTATGCGAGATAGAAAGCGATTGCTCAGGCTTTTTAATTTCGATTTCCGAATCGAAATATACGTCCCTGTCAAGCAACGCAAATACGGGTATTACGTTTATCCACTATTGGAATTCGATTCGTTTGTAGGGCGGATAGAAATTCGCCATGATAAAAGCACAAACAATATCCACGTTGATAATTTGTGGCCTGAGCCGGGTGTTACGTTTGGAAAAGGCCGAATGTCTAAGCTGGAAAGTGAGCTTCACAGGTTGCGCCGGTTTTGTAGCGCCGATGCTGTCGTTTGGTCTGTATAAAATTGCAGACCCTTCGGCGGGGTTCCGATTTATGGATTACACTCTATAGATGAGTCGTATCATTGCAATCGCTAACCAGAAAGGCGGCGTGGGTAAAACCACGACCAGCGTCAATCTGTCCTCCGCTCTTGGCAGCATGAACAAGCGCGTGCTGTTGATCGATCTGGACCCGCAGGGCAACGCCACGATGGGCTGCGGTATCAACAAAAACGAAACCGAATTGACGGTATTCGACCTGTTGGTTGAAAACACACCAGTCAGCGACATTGCGCAAATTTCTACCGCTAATAACTGTGACATATTGCCAGCGAATGCCGATCTTACTGCGGCTGAAGTGGAGCTCATGGCAATGGACGAGCGTGAGCAGAAACTCAAACAGGCGCTGCAACCTGCGCGGGAACAGTACGACTACATACTGATTGATTGTCCACCATCATTAAACATTCTGACTTTAAATGCGTTCGTTGCAGCAGATAGTGTATTGGTGCCTATCCAGTGTGAGTACTACGCGCTTGAAGGATTGTCTGCACTGCTGGAAACCATCGATGGCGTTCGCGAAGCGGTTAACGCCGATTTAGCCATTGAGGGATTGCTACGAACCATGTACGACGGCCGTAATAATCTGGGCGTGGAAGTATCTGCACAGTTGGTTGAGCATTTCGGTGAACAAGTATTCCGCACTATAGTGCCACGTAATGTGCGACTAGCTGAAGCGCCCAGCCATGGTGTCTCCATCGTCGGGTACGATAAGTCCTCGCGTGGCGCGCTTGCTTATTTGGCACTGGCCGGTGAAATTATCAGGCGCAGAGCTCACCGTGGCGATGCTCCGGCAGTTCAAAATACGCAAAGTGTTGTACAGGCTGAACCACAGAACGAAATAGAGTCGGTGAATGGCTAAGAAAACCCGCATGGGGCGTAATCTGAATGCACTGCTTGGTGGTGCGACCCGCAATCGAACAACCGATGACGATTCCGGAGCCTCTGCCGTCCCTAAAACCACAGCCAAGCCAGAAGTTGCTTCAAAACCAGATAGCGCTGCAACATCGCAGACTGTTTCAAGCTCAGAATCGGCATCAAGCTTAGAATCCGTATCCAGGCCGCAGGCTGTCGCCAGCCTTGAAAAACCGCTAGATAATTCGCCGATTGACAGCTCAGCACCAAAATCCACCAACCCGGTTCTTGTGGAACATTCGGCAGCCATGGACGAGGCGGCTTCAACAAGCCAGACGACGGTAACGGTGCAAGCCGACTCACACCCGACAGACCGTCTGCGAATGTTGGGTGTTGATCAAATAACACGTGGTATGTATCAACCGCGTCGTCATTTTGATCAGGAATTGCTACAAGAGCTGGCCGATTCGATCACTGCTCAGGGTCTTATTCAGCCGATTCTGGTGCGAGCCTACGGTGGCAAATTTGAGCTAATAGCAGGCGAGCGACGCTGGCGAGCTTCTCAACTGGCAGGCATAACTGATATTCCAGCCATTGTGCGCGATATGGATGACCAGTCTGTTGCGGCTGTTTCTTTAATAGAAAACATCCAGCGTGCCGATCTGAATCCGCTCGAAGAAGCCCAGGCGCTGGAGCGCTTGTGTGGAGAGTTCAGCATGACCCATCAGCAAGTAGCGGAAGCGGTCGGACGTTCACGCGTGTCGGTCACCAATTTAATGCGGTTGCTGGAGCTGCATGACGATGTCAAAACCATGGTTGATCGTGGTGAACTGGATATGGGTCATGCCCGCGCGCTGCTGGGTGCACCGCGAACCGATCAGCCAGGTATTGCAAAACGCATTACCCAACAAGGACTTACCGTACGAGCAGTAGAAAAGCTTGTTAAAGATCTCCGTGAGGGCAAGGCCGCACCCGATCGGGAAGCCGCGAAATCAGATCCCAATATTGATGCTCTTGGTCAGAAGCTGAGTAAGCTTTTGGGCGCTCCGGTAAACATACGGCATCAGGCCAGTGGCTCTGGTAAATTGGAAATCAGCTACACCTCTATAGATGAGCTAGAAGGTATATTGACGCATATCAAGTAGCTGGCAGAGAACATTAACAAGTTACTTTACGGACCTTTTGACCCAGAGATTAACTGATGCGCAACACCTGTTCCAACAGCGTCATGCGTGCATAAAAAGTCCGGTCAGATTTCCATCAAAAATGTAAAACACTGCTATAATTCGCTCGCGTGTTTTCGGTAATGACCACCTGTCTTTACCCGCTTTAACAAAGGTAATTTGGCGACAGAGCCTACGTTATGCAGCAGGCTGGTGAGCGATTGCGTGTTATCAAGCTGATACTGCTTGGCCAGCTTCTTGCCATGCTGGTAGTTGGCGCTGCCGGATTGGTTATTAGTGGCAAGATAGCGGGTATGTCCGCGCTACTTGGCGGATTGATCGCCTGGTTGCCAAATACGTATTTTGCGCTCCGGGCGTTTCGATACCGAGGAGCGAGAGCAGCGCAGAAAATCGTGCGCTCTTTTTATGCCGGTGCTTTCGGCAAGATGATGTTAACCATGGCCATGTTTGCTGTGGTATTTATCAAGGTTAAACCGCTTGGTGCTTTGGCACTGTTTGTCGGGTTTGCTCTTGTACAAACAATGAATTGGATTGTGCCGTTGCTAGTCGCCTTACAAGAGCGCCGCAAGTACAATCGATAAGAGTCTCGTCAGAGATAACGCTAAGTAGAGATTATGGCATCTTCAGAAGCAGGTAGAACCACTACCGAGTATATTCAGCATCACTTGCAGAATCTGGTGCTGGGTGTTCATCCCGAAAACGGTCTTAGTATTGCTCACGGCACCGAAGAAGCGGCGGCGATGGGTTTCTGGGCCATTCATCTGGATTCCATGTTCTGGTCGATTAGCTTAGGGCTACTGTTTCTATGGGTGTTCAAGAAAGGTGCTGACAAAGCAACCGCTGGCGTTCCGGGCCCTTTGCAGAACTTTGTTGAGCTTATCGTTGAATTTGTCGATGAAAATGTGCGTGAAACCTTCAATGGTAAAAGCGAGGTAGTTGCACCGTTAGCACTCACTATTTTTGTGTGGGTGTTCCTGATGAACCTGATGGACTTAATCCCGGTAGACTGGATTCCTTACGCTGCTGAGAGAATCGGCATCCCCTACATGAAGGTGGTACCGAGTACAGATGTCAACGTTACATTGGGCATGTCAATCTCGGTTTTTGCGCTGATGATCTACTACAGTCTCAAAATCAAAGGCCCGGGCGGCTTTTTTAAAGAACTTGCTTTCCAACCATTTAACAGCCCGAACATTATTGTTCAAATTCTGTTTGTGCCAGTCAACCTGTTGCTTGAAGGTGTGGCACTTTTCGCAAAGCCTATTTCACTTGGCTTGCGATTGTTCGGCAACATGTACGCTGGCGAACTTATCTTCATTCTTATTGCGTTGCTGCCGTTCTACGCGCAGTGGGCTTTGTCGGTACCGTGGGCCTTGTTCCACATTTTGATAATTACGCTGCAGGCATTTATCTTTATGATGCTGACCATCGTATACATGAGCATGGCGCACGAGCATCATTAAGTGATGCGAACGGCTCACTAGACGCTAGCGCGATTAGACATTTGGTTTTTAATTTTAGATTTAAGCAATTTTGCTAATAGTTTTTTAATAGATATTTAATATATTTTCGGGAGTTAGTAATGGAATTAGTAGTTGGTTTGACCGCGATTTCAGTTGGCCTGTTGATTGGTCTTGGTGCACTTGGTACCGCTATCGGTTTTGGTCTGTTGGGTGGTCGTTTTCTTGAAGGTGCAGCGCGCCAGCCAGAAATGACTCCAATGCTTCAGGTGAAAATGTTCATCGTTGCTGGTCTTCTCGATGCGGTTCCAATGATCGGTGTTGGTATTGCGTTGTTCTTCACTTTTGCGAACCCGTTCCTCGGTCAGGTTGGCGGATAATCCAACCGACTCAATAGAGGGAGAGCAAAATGAATATCAACCTGACATTACTTGGCCAGGCAATTTCATTCGCTATCTTCGTTTTCCTGTGCATGAAGCATGTTTGGCCTCCTGTTATGAGTGCCTTGCGAGAACGCCAGGATAAAATCGCGGAAAGCCTTGCTGCTGCTGAACAAGGCGCCCAGCGTCGTGAAGAAGCAGAAGCTGAAGTGGAAACGATGCTGACAGATGCGAAAGCACAGGCTGCAGAGATCGTCGCCCAGGCTCAAAAGCGCGGTAACGAAATCATCGACGAGTCAAAAGATACGGCTCGCACTGAAGGTGAGCGTCTGAAGGCTGCAGCACAGTCGGAAATAGAACAGGAAGTCGTCACCGCAAGAGAAGATCTGCGTAAGCAGGTTGGCTCAATAGCAGTGGCTGGCGCTGGCAAAATTCTGGGCACTGAAGTGAATGCCGAGTCTCATGCCAAAGTGCTCGACGACCTGGTCGGACAACTCTAGGGACGTCTGAACCATGGCCGATTTTACAACTGCAGCACGACCCTACGCTAAAGCGGTTTTCGAAATTGCCCGCGACAGCGGCAATTACGACGACTGGTCTAATCGTTTAGCTGTACTGGGTGCCATTGTTGGTCATCCGGAAATGGAGGAACGATTGGGAGCGCCGAATCTGACGCAGGAAGACGCTGCGAAAATGGTTGAAACGGTTGCATCCGACGTGGTCAACGACAACGACAGTCGCAATTTCATCAAGCTGCTGGCTGAAAATAACCGAATGAAGTTACTCGGCGATATCAGTGGCATATTTGAGGAGCTTCGAGCAGAAGCCGAAGGTGAACTCGAGGCAAACGTTGTTAGTGCATTTGAAATGACAGACGCACAGAAAGACAAGATGGCTGCTGCATTAAGTAAACGACTGGACCGAAAGGTTCGCATTGTCAGCACCGTAGATGACAGCTTAATAGGTGGTGCGATTATTCGTGCTGGCGATCTGGTTATCGACGGTTCTGTCAAAGGTCGTTTAGAGAAGATGACGACTGCCGTCGGCACATAGACAAAAGGCTGTAATAAACAGTCTGCAACCGGATTTCGCGCAGCGGGTCTGGTAAACGAATTCAAGAGGATTTTGCTATGCAACTGAACCCATCAGAAATCAGTGAACTGATCAAACAACGGATCGGTGATTTCGAAGCGTCTGCTGACGCACGTACGGAAGGTACCATTGTTAGTCTTAGTGACGGTATTGTTCGTATTCATGGTCTGACCGACGTAATGTCCGGTGAGATGATCGAATTCCCTAACAACCTGTTCGGTCTTGCACTGAACCTCGAGCGCGATTCGGTTGGTGCGGTTGTATTGGGTGACTACCAATCTCTTTCAGAGGGCGATAAGGTTAAATGTACCGGTCGTATTCTTGAAGTACCGGTTGGCCCGGAACTTTTAGGACGTGTACTCAATCCGCTGGGTGAGCCAATCGATGGTAAAGGTCCTTCCAACACCAAGCTGACTTCACCAGTAGAGAAAGTTGCACCGGGTGTTATCGAACGTCAGTCGGTTGATCAGCCAGTACAAACTGGTTTGAAATCTATCGATGCGATGGTGCCGGTAGGTCGAGGTCAGCGTGAACTTATCATTGGTGACCGTCAAACGGGTAAAACAGCGGTTGCGGTCGATGCCATCATTAACCAGAAGGGCACCGGTATTAAGTGTGTCTACGTTGCGATCGGTCAGAAACAATCAACTATCGCAAACGTTGTGTCCAAGCTTGAAGAGCACGGTGCACTAGAGCACACAATTATTGTTGCAGCTGGCGCGGCTGATTCTGCGGCGATGCAATACATTGCTCCTTATGCAGGGTGTGCAATGGGCGAGTATTTTCGTGACCGTGGTGAAGATGCGTTGATCGTATATGACGATCTGACCAAGCAAGCATGGGCTTATCGTCAGGTATCTCTGCTATTACGTCGTCCACCGGGCCGTGAAGCCTATCCGGGTGACGTTTTCTATCTTCACTCTCGTTTGCTTGAAAGAGCTTCTCGTGTGAGCGCTGAATACGTAGAAAAATTCACTAACGGTGAAGTGAAAGGCAAGACGGGTTCATTGACCGCTCTGCCAATCATTGAAACTCAGGCGGGTGACGTATCGGCTTTCGTACCAACGAACGTAATCTCGATTACTGATGGCCAGATCTTTCTGGAAACCGATTTATTTAACGCTGGTATCCGTCCTGCAATCAATGCGGGTCTGTCGGTATCGCGGGTAGGTGGTGCAGCTCAAACCAAGATCATCAAGAAACTGGGTGGTGGCGTTCGACTGGCATTGGCGCAGTATCGTGAATTGGCGGCATTCTCACAGTTCGCATCAGATCTTGATGAGACCACACGTAAACAGCTTGAGCGTGGTCAGCGTGTAACTGAATTGATGAAGCAGAAGCAGTACTCGCCATTGTCTATCGGTGAGATGGGTGTTTCTTTGTATGCTGCTAACGAAGGTTTCCTCGACGATGTTGATTTCGACAAAGTTGTTAGCTTTGAAGAAAATCTGCACGGTTACATGCGAAGCAACCATCAGGATTTACTTGATCAGGTCAGTCAGTCTGGCGATTGGGACGACAACATTGCTGCCGCGTTCAAGAAAGGCATCGAAGCGTTTAAAGCCAACGGCACTTGGTAGTCGGTAACCACTATCGTCTACTAGGGGAGTCCTGACATGGCAAGTGAAAAAGAGATAAGAACGCAGATCGCGAGTATAAAAAATACTCAGAAGATCACTAAGGCTATGGAAATGGTAGCCGCGAGTAAAATGCGTAAGGCTCAAGACCGCATGGCTGCAAACCGCCCGTATTCTCAAAAGATGCGTAGCGTAATCGGCCATGTTGCTTCTGCAAATATCGAGTACCACCATCCGTACCTGATGGACCGGCCCGATGTAACTCGCGTTGGCTACATTGTTGTTTCAACCGACCGTGGTTTATGCGGTGGCTTGAACACCAACGCATTTAAAGCCGGTGTAGCTTCAATGGGAGAATGGTCGGAGAAAGGCGCTGAAATAGATGTCGTTACTATTGGTAAGAAGGCGCAAGCTTTCTTTGGTCGTATGGGTAGCAACATTGTTGGTCAGGTTATCGACCTCGGTGATGCTCCTGAGCTTGCCACGCTTATTGGTAGTGTGAAAGTCATGCTCGACGCCTATGACGACGGAAAGATTCAACGTTTGTTTATCGTCGAAAATGAATTCGTAAACACTATGACGCAATCACCGACGGTGACACAATTGCTACCGGCTCAACCAGATGTTGACGAGAAGCTGACTCACCATTGGGATTACATTTACGAGCCGGATTCGAAAACGGTCGTTGATCACTTGATGACTCGTTACATAGAGTCCCTGGTGTATCAATCAGTAGTAGAAAACGTGGCTTGCGAGATGGCGGCCAGAATGTTTGCGATGAAAAGCGCATCCGATAATGCGGGTGATTTGATTGATGACTTGCAGTTGAAGTACAACAAGGCACGTCAAGCGTCAATCACGCAAGAGATATCAGAGATTGTAAGTGGTGCGTCGGCGGTTTAACTGGCTCACACACTTATGGCAACGTGTGCAATGTTTGCACGATGCCTTAGACCTGGTTAGGTAACCAGTCTTATTACAAATAGTTTTTATATTTAGGAACACAGCTATGAGTTCTGGAACAGTTGTAGAAATCATTGGTGCGGTAGTTGATGTGGAATTTCCACGCGACGCTGTGCCTAAAACGTACGATGCCCTTAAAATCGATGGCACCGAAATTACATTGGAAGTGCAAGGTCAGCTGGGCGACGGTGTCGTTCGAACGATCGCAATGGGGTCGTCTGAAGGATTGAAGCGTGGACTGGTTGCATCGAACACCAATGCACCTATTTCGGTTCCTGTCGGACAGGCAACACTTGGTCGCATCATGGACGTGTTGGGTAACCCTATCGATGAAGCGGGTCCAATCGCTACTGAAGATCGCATGCCGATTCACCGGTCACCACCAACCTATGCTGAGCAATCTGGTTCAACTGAGTTGCTGGAAACGGGTATCAAGGTAATCGACTTACTTTGCCCGTTCGCTAAAGGCGGTAAAGTTGGATTGTTCGGTGGTGCTGGAGTAGGCAAGACCGTAAACATGATGGAACTCATTCGTAACATTGCTGCTGAGCACTCAGGTTTCTCGGTATTCGCAGGTGTGGGTGAGCGTACTCGTGAAGGAAACGATTTCTACCATGAAATGAAGGAATCAAACGTACTCGACAAAGTAGCGTTGGTATATGGTCAGATGAATGAGCCTCCGGGTAACCGTTTGAGAGTTGCGTTAACAGGTTTGACCATGGCGGAATACTTTCGTGACGAAGGTCGTGACGTACTTATGTTTATCGATAACATTTATCGATACACACTGGCGGGAACTGAAGTATCAGCACTGCTGGGCCGTATGCCATCAGCGGTAGGTTACCAGCCAACACTTGCTCAAGAGATGGGTGATTTGCAGGAACGTATCACTTCAACCAAGACAGGTTCTATCACGTCTATTCAAGCTGTATATGTACCGGCGGATGATCTGACTGACCCGTCTCCGGCAACCACCTTTGCTCACCTGGATGCAACGGTTGTACTGTCTCGAAACATCGCCGAGCTGGGTATTTATCCGGCGGTTGACCCATTGGATTCAACCAGTCGTCAGCTAGACCCGCAAGTTATCGGTACTGACCACTACGACACTGCACGTGCAGTGCAAAACGTACTGCAGCGATATAAAGAGCTTAAAGATATTATTGCCATTCTGGGTATGGACGAATTGTCTGAAGAAGATAAGCAGGCTGTATCACGTGCTCGTAAAGTGCAGCGATTCCTGTCTCAGCCGTTCTTTGTTGCTGAGGTTTTCACAGGTTCGCCAGGTAAGTATTGCTCACTTAAAGACACCATCGCTGGTTTCCAGGCGATCGTAGCGGGTGAATATGATCATTTGCCAGAGCAGGCGTTCTACATGGTTGGAACCATCGACGAGGCAGTAGAAAACGCCAAGAAGATGGATAGCTAGTCATGGCTGCCGCTACTTTCAGGGTCGACATTGTCAGCGCCGAGAAGGAAATCTTCTCCGGTGATGCTGAGATGATCGTGGCTTCTGCGGAGCTTGGTGAAGTTGGTATTGCGCCAGGACACACACCGTTTATCACTCGCATTAAGCCGGGTGAAATCCGCGTGAAAACAGCTGGCGACGAAGAAGATCTGGCTGTCTACGTTTCGGGTGGCATTCTTGAAGTGCAACCGTATGTTGTTACCGTGCTATCTGATACCGCCCTGCGGGCTGAAGATATTGACGAAGCTGCTGCGGAAGCTGCCAAGGCAGAAGCCGAAGCAGCACTTGCGGCTGGCGGTAAAGCCGGTGAAGTTGACTACGCTGCTGTTCAGCGACAACTGGCAGAAGCATCGGCTCAGCTACAGCTGATTAAAAAGCTTCGCAAGTAATCTGTCGATTTTTTTGTGATGTGAAACGCCGGCTACTGCCGGCGTTTTTCGTTGCAGGAAACAAATGACAGCTAACCGAGATAACAGTCAAAATTGTTACCAGTCGTGTGGAAAGTCTTTTAGTAGAAACATTTTTCCATCGCGTTGTTCAACGTATTCGCCACGGGTCAGCTCCGTTAGTACCTTGCCAACCATTTCGCGCGATGCTCCGATCATTTTCCCCAATTCCAGATTCGTATAGCGAGTGCTAATCGTTTTTATACCATTCTCATCATCGGCCAATTCGAGCAGTTTCAACACCAGTCTCTGATAGACGTTTTTAAGTGCCAGTGACCGGATGTTTTCGGTAGCACGCCTCATTTTTTTAGTTAAACCGCTAATAATGCTGAATGCGATCGCCGGATTTTCTAAGATAAGCTCGAAAAATGCCTGTTTGGAAATCAAAATGACTTCGGTTGGTTCTAAAGTGATCGCTGAAGCAGTGCGCGGCGCATTATCAAGCAAGGATATCTCGCCGATATAACTGCCCGGACCTTCAATAAACAGAGTCATTTCATCGCCGTTTTCATCACTGATAAAAATCTTCACCTTGCCTGAGTTGATCAGGTACAAAGACTCCCCGGTTTCCCCTTCATTCATGAGAATGGTGTTCTTGCGAAATTTCAATGTACGTGATTTGGATGAAACCAGATGCAGTGCAACTTCATCAAGATCGCTGAAGATTGGGATCTGTTTTATTTTGGAATAGTTATCCTTCAATGCTTGCTTCCATATTGCGTTTCAAAAATGCATAAGTCATATCTGAGTCGGAAGTGGTATCGCACCAGTCCGTTTGAGGCCCGGTCACAGTAAATCTACTGTTGTTGGCGGTAATAATACCGTTATACACGTGAGCTGGGCCCCGCACCAGCAAGCCGTAAATCTTAGACTCCTTCCTCAGGTTGTTTGTTTGAACTACCTGGTTCGTCAGATTAATCTTCGCAAATCTAAAGAGGTGGAAAATGAAATTTTCAGCATTAGGAACAACGATTACCGAGTTACCTTTAAAAATGACATTGCCCCGACGGATATTGTCAGTCATAGCGAAAGCGTTCGATAAACAAAAAATCCACGGAGAAAGCTCCGTAAATTCTATAAGTCGAAAGCAGCATAAGAAAACAGTGACTAAGAATAAGTATCCGGAACTTGACTGGCTGGATGCTGAGAAGGCAAAGAAAAAGCGCAAAGCAGATTTAGAACGGACAGAACGCTATAAAAACAGTGGCATGTAGTTGAGTCGTGGGAAAAGCTGGAAATATAGGTTACTCGCTATGCTCGATTGTACAATTTGTCGCGTATGGAAGGAATATTTCTCGCAACTTATTGATATTAGAGATTGCTAAAAGCCACTTACCCTATACGGGTTATGTATTTTAATTGACCTTGATGAGAGCATCAGTTAATCCAAATGTTCAAAATGCTTTTTAGCTTGATGTGTTATCTAGATAACATGTTAAGTAAGAAGCGCCAATTTATCGATGCAATCAGGGGGCATATCATGTTATCGCAGCATCAATACAATGTTCTTACAGACTTCAGAAAAACAACACAGAACTCTCTTACTTTGTTCATCATGGTGGGAGTTGGTTATATCGGCAACACTATCGCGGCAGATATGCCAAATACGTGTCCGGTTGATGGCTGTGAAGTCTCGATTACTGGTGTGGACAAGTCTGGTGAGGAGCTGCAAATAACACTCGATGCCAATTTTACGCCTGATAATTCGAAGAATCATTTCCATATGTGGTGGGGTGAACAGTACTCAACAGAGCAGGTTGGCCGTAATGCGAGCAGTGACTATAACGCCGAGCAGGGTAAGTGGCATCGTCACGATGACTATCCGGTTTATATCACTACCGGTTCTGCGTCTGTTGAAGTACGTGAAGGCGCGACAACGCTGTGCGTAACGGCTGCTGACGGTGATCATAATGTACTCGATGCAGAAAAATATCATTGCATGAGTGTTAGCGAATTTCTTTAGACTAAAAAGTCTTTGGCGTACTAATTTTTAGATGACAGTGGCTTAGTCCGGATAGATCATATAAAGCACTAAATCAACCCACGTCCGGATTGCTTGTCAATTGGACTAGTACCCTTACATAAAGTTTCGCAATGAAACTCAAATGACTCAGGCTCCAGTATCTGCGATTACTGGTTTGCCCGAAGTTGTCGGCCGATACAGAATTAAGCGACTGTTAGGGCGTGGCAGTTTTGCTGTGGTTGCGCTCGCCTGGGATGAAGAGCTTGAGTCTGCTGTTGCTTTAAAAATTCTACACACCAGAAACATTGAAACTGAAAACAAATTTCTGGAAGAAGCCAGAATGCTTCGACGGGTGCAATCTCTCAATGTCATCGCTGTGCATGATATTGGACGCATGCCAGATGGCTCTCCATACTTTGTACTTGACTATGCATCCCACGGTACTTTGTCCGATCGGCTTGAGGCTGGGATTGCCGGCCTTGATCTTGTATCTATCCAAAGTATTCAGCTATTAAATTTTATTGATGGGTTGACTGATGGGCTGACAGCCATACATCGAGCAGGTCTGGTGCATCGTGATATAAAGCCTGCAAATATTCTCTTTTGTGGTGGTGGCCTCAACAATTCAGAAGCGTGCGAACAAACCGACTTAACTGAATCAGGCTTGCATGTTCAGAGCCATGTTTATAGGCACTTACTCGCAGAAGATGAAAAGGTTCTCGTGGGCGATCTGGGCATTGCTAAAGATCTGTCAAAAAATGTTGACCACTCAACTCTTGTAGGTGGTACTCCATTTTATCTGGCACCAGAACAAGCAATGCCATCCCAATCGGTAACACGAGCGGCTGATATCTACTCGGCAACTGCTTTACTTTGGCGAATGCTGATGAATGAAACGCCGCCGACCAGTTCAACTGTAGATGCCCGATTAGAAACACTACCTGAAAATTTCATTGAACAAGGCTGGCAATCGCTCATTAAAAAAGGCATGGCCGCAGACGCAACTCAGCGTTATCAAACAATGGATGAGTGGCGTTGGGCGGTGCACGATGTATTGGGTGAAAGCTCATCAACTGTTTTGTATAAGTCCCGCGTTGACTCTTCAGGCGAACCACGAACCGATATATGTCCTTACAAGGGACTCGCTGGCTATGAAGAAAGTGATTCGGCATTTTTTTGTGGGCGAGATGCATTGATCAGTCAGCTTTTAAGTCGGCTTCAATTGGAACCAGTACTCGTGGTAGGCGGCCCGTCCGGTAGCGGCAAGTCTTCGTTAGTTCGCGCAGGTTTGGTGCCGTTATTGAAAAAAGGTGGACTTCCGGGTAGTGAGCATTGGCATTGTTTGTTAATGACGCCGGGACTCGAACCTGTTCAGGCACTGAAAAACTGTTTGGAACCATGTGGTGGTTTAAGCCATGTAATGCAGCGCGACAATCAAGCTGAATCGCCCATGGTGTTAATTATCGATCAATTTGAAGAAATTTTTACACTCGCAGAGGACTCTGAAAAAAATGAATTTCTACAAATACTGTCTAATCTAACAAGCAAAGAAGGCAGCAAGATAAAAGTCACGATTGCTGTTCGTGCTGATTTTTATACCGATTGTGCAAGAGAGCCCTGGCTGGCGGCAAAGATAACCAGCAACCAGGTGCTGGTTGGCCCAATGACACCCCTCGAGTTACGACAAGCGATATCCGAACCTGCACTCAGAGCAGGCTATATTTTTGAAAAAGGGCTTGTTAGCAGCATAATTGAGGAGGCTGGTAACGAGAGTGGTTCCCTGCCACTCGTTGCTCATGCACTGGTTGAAACCTGGGTGCGGCGGTTTGATAGAACGTTAACACTTGATGGGTTTCGAGCTTGCGGAGGCGTTGCGGGCGCGATCAGTCAAAGTGCTGATGCAACGTATGAACATCAACTCGATGTAAAAGGTCGAGAAGCGACTCGTTCGCTAATGTTGAACCTGGTCAACCCCGGAGACGGATCTCCAGACACACGCCGCGTTGTTGATCGTGATGATATTTTGCACTTGAGCGACAACAAGGTTGATTCCTCTATTCTTGAGGATGTTATAAGAAAGTTAACTTCTGCACGGTTGTTAACTGTCGATGACACTAAGGTGCAAATTGCACATGAGGCTTTGTTACGGAACTGGCCGCGGTTACGAAACTGGATTGATGAGTCGCGTGACGACTTAAGAATGCGTCGCCGTATAAGTTTGCAGGCAGAACAATGGCAGAGTGATGGACAAGAGAGCGATCTTTTGTATCGGGGTATTCCACTATTTTCAGCACTAGACTGGCGTGAGGCGAATCCAAATCAGCTGGGTGTGTTGGAAAATACTTTTCTCGACACCGCCCAACGGCGACATAACGACAATGAAGAACTGGTGGCCAAGGGCAGAAAACGTACGCGTCGTTTGTTAACAGCAGGAATAACCCTTCTTACACTGCTGGCCGTTGGTGCCACTCTGTCATCCATTTTTGCCTATCGTGGATTCAAACAGTCTCAGCATAATGCACAGGTTGCCCAGGAAGCCACAGCTATTGCAAACGTTCGTTACGCCGGAGCGCTTGGTGCAGCTGCTTATGGTCAATATGCCGAAGACCCGCGTTTATCTCTTGTTGTTGCATCTGAAGCATTGGCACGGACTTCATCTGCGGATTCGTCAAGTGTATCGACATTTGATACGCGAGCTGCCATGGTATCGGCCAGACAGGTGCTTGCCAGAGGAGGAGCATTCCTGCTTGGCAGCCCAATTGTTGCGGGTGATGCATTGACTATTGGGCTAAGTCCCATGGGGTCGATTCTAGCGATTGGGAGTGTCGATGGAGAAGTTAGTTTTATAGATGTGGCAACGCACAACGCACTGCAACCCGGTAGA
>Ga0209828_1000915_pt1 | contig 27835 bp, 21 predicted proteins | sample MaitaG_FD_187429 | JGI IMG/M metagenome (GOLD analysis project Ga0209828, IMG submission 187429) | Marine algal microbial communities from Maine, USA - Maine_Asex2 metaG (SPAdes) (version 2) | ecosystem: Host-associated > Algae > Red algae > Unclassified | place: Maine, USA | collected 2015-01-05
GGCTGTAAGAGCTCAGCAGATGCAGTGGTTTCGGTCACATCAGGTCCGGAGCTCGCCAGCACAGTAGATCAGACTAGCTGTGGCCAGTCGAATGGGCGCATTGTACTTGTAGCAAGCGGAGGCAAGGCACCCTATAGCTACACGCTTGGTGACCAAGAAAATGACAGTGGCACATTTCAAAACCTGACAGCAGGATCCTACCAAGCAGCCGTTGTTGACGCAGCCGGATGCAGTGTAAGCACAGCCTCTCTCGAGGTAGATGAATCGATCGAGATCGAAGCTACCATCGACGTAAAGCATACTTCATGCGGAGAGTCAAATGGTCAACTCGCCATTGATGTGAAAGGTGGTGTGGGTGATCTGATTTTTGAGCTAAACGGATCCCAGCGAAGTAAAAAGGATCTGGATAACCTTGCTAGTGGCAATTACCTCGTGCGCATTTCAGATGTGGTAGGATGTGTGGTTGAGATGGAAGAGAATATAGAAGCCTCTGACGCAATGACCATGTCGCTTGATGTGATACAGCCGACCTGCGGCAAGAGCAACGGCGAAATTGAAGTTGCAGCATCCGGGGGTACTGGTAGTTTTGAGTTTGGTTTGAACGATGTCTTTGGTACCAACCAACTATATTCCGCCCTCGATGCTGGCAGGCATGAGGTTCAGGTGATTGACGCAAGCGGCTGCCGGAAACGTGCGCAAGTTCATTTAGAGGCCTCTACTGCTCCTGAAATTGCGGCTGCTGTAGCCAACACCAATTGCGGCCGGGATGACGGTCGATTGGAACTTTCGATAGAGCAAGGTCAGGGGCCATATATCACAATGCTCAATGAGGTACCAATCGCAAATTTGCGCATCGATAGCCTGCAAGGAGGTAACTACATGGTCGAGGTAGAAGATTTCATGGGTTGTGTTGTGCAGGCTCAGTACAGCATCGAATCTTCGACCGGGCCTGTGATTAAATCCGAGATGACGTCTGCTGATTGTGGTCTCCAAAATGGATCCATCGAGATCCAGGCTACCCAGGGCCTGATTCCTTATCAATACAGCATCGGTGGGGCGTTTCAGGATGGCGCCTCTTTCACTGAATTAGATACTGGAACGTATCAGATATCGCTCCGGGATGCGGCAGGTTGCCTGGCCGCGACATCGGTACCTGTCACCTACGATGATCGCTATCGTGCTCCAGACTTGGAAACAGCGGTAGCTGCATGTCAGGGTGCAACCGTGCAATTGAATACAGGGCTCGATGCCGAGGTTGAATTAAATTGGTATCGCGATGAAGTACAAGTTGTCGATCTCAATGCTTCATCTGTTGAGGTACGCGAAGCTGGGACCTATCGGGCAGAGGTGATCTACAACGAGAGCTGTGTCTTAGAAGCCACTGCGAAGGTTACGCTGCACGCTATTCCAGAGCAAGTGCTGCCTACCCGGATAGATATTTGCGAAGGCGAGCAATTTGAAGTGGAAACGGTCCTTGCACAGCACAGCTATGATTGGAGCAATGGCCAGCAAGGCAGTGACGTACTGTTTGAATATTCAGCAGAATATGCGTTGCAAATTACATCGCCGCATGGTTGTACTGCTGAGCGAGAGATGGCGGTAAACATTGTGCCAAAGGAAATATTTTTGGACGAGGATTTACGCTCACATCAAGTTTGTGAAGGCAACTCAATCGTGCTGAGTGAGCCGGGGGCAGACCTTTATCAATGGTATGATGGTGAGTTTGCACTCATCGGAGATGAGTCATCTATCGAGGTGTGGCAGAATGATCGTGCTACCTATTCTGTCATCGGCAGCAATGTCTGCTTTAGTGATACGGTGCATCACACAGTTGAGATATTTACCGATCAGGCCATCGTGACTTCCGATACTTCGGTGGTGGAGGGCTCAGCAATTGCCTTGCGCATCAGCGGTGCAATCGAGCAGACTTGGTCTACAGTATTTACTCAGTCGTGCACAGACTGCGCAGAAAACATCATCGCTCCCGATGTAACAGGAAGTGTTTTTGTAGACTACATTGATATAAATGGCTGCGCAGGTGAGCGCGTAATATACATTGAGGTTATTCCAATAAAAGATGTGATCCCTCAATTGGTGAATGTGATCACTCCCAACCAGGACGGAGAGAACGACCATTTAATTTTTGATGGAATTGAAAATTTCCATAGTACCGGTCTGCGTGTTTTTGATCAAAATGGAAATACGGTTTATCACGATGAAAACTATGAAAATAATTGGGCTGGATTTCTTGATGATCAAGTGGTGTCACAGGGTGTATATTTTTACATCGTATCCTTTCGGCTGGATGATCGTGTTTTTGAATACGATAGTTCACTCACTGTTTTAAGAGATTAAGTACTATGAGAAATCTGATCATAATTTTAGGTATTTTCTGTTACAGCATTTCTGCTGCACAAACATTTGTCGACTGGCAAAATGAAGGGTTTTTGAATTTTACGGTAAACCCGGCACTGGTGATGGAAGCGGAAGATTTAAATATTTCTGTCCAGCATTCGCGTAAGTGGCAAGGCCTGAGCAGCTCTCCGGTAAATTACAGTGTATCCGCGATTATGCCTTTTCAGAGTGACCGCATGGGTCTTGGTGTATGGGTCAATCGGAATGATCTTGGTCCTTTGCAAAATACCAGCCTTGCATTTAATTATGCCTATGGATTTCCCGTTGGATTGTCGTACGGCGATAAATTGTCCTTGGGAATCTCTGCGCGTATGGCGTTTTTACGATTTAATCAAAGTCAACTTATTGCCGGCGATAGCAATGACCAATTGATCGATGGTGGGATGGAAAACAGTACTGCTCCACCGAATGCCAATATTGGATTTCACTATACCACTGGCAGCGTTGATTATGCACAGCCGGTGCAATTATTTGCCGGAGGGTCGTTTGCCAGATTTATTCCGTTCGCCGATCGATTTAATTCATTGGTCTATAGCCGCCCTTATCAATGGTATGGCATGGCGGGATTGGAGATATATTTATTTGAAGAAACATCCTTAAAGACTTCTTTCTTGCTGAGTGATTTGCAGCGGGATTTTTTCCATAAGGCTGTGCGTGCAACCATCGCAAATGAATCGATGGGTTGGGTCACGCTGCAGTACAATGATCGCAGAGATTTATTATCACAACTAGGAGTCAATATAAAGGTGGCCCCGTATAGCGACGATGTGGTGCAGGTGATGGGTAGCTATACCATGTCATTTGGGACAGTGAGTTCGCAGTTGGGAAATGGATTGTCTTTCGGGGTAAACTATATCAGAAAGCTTTAGGGTATCTAGTAGTAGTGAATAATCACTCATTAAGGTTTCGGCACATTAAATTATCAAATCTAATTGGCTCCGCCGGCAAATTTTTGGCGGCAAAAACTTGACAAAAGCCGCCGCTTTACAAATTTCTTAACGGCATTGGGAGCAAAATATCCGGAACAAAATAAACTCCCGGGTTTACTTGTCTTCGCCTTAAATTGCACGAAGCCAGCCAGTTAATCGGTTGCTCTTAGTATCGGATAAGCTCGGACCTGCCGGCCGAGCAGGCGGGCACTATTTTGTTCTATTCGGATTTTTCACTCCCAATCCCTAAAATTCGTAAGGCGGAATAAGTACCAAGTACGGTCTGAATATAATATCGGCCTAGGTTCTGCTTTTCAACTGTCCGTTCCAATTAATAGCTCAGCTAAAATGCTTTAGCATCACAATTTCTCTGGGAGTCAATAGCCTAAATTTCCCTCGTGGTAGATTTTTTTTGGTGAGCCCACCCAGGTAGGTGCGATCGAGGCGCAGTACTTCATATCCTAAGCTTTCGAAAAGACGTCGCACGATGCGATTGCGACCGACTGAGATGGTGATTTCCACCTCTTCACGACTTGGCTCATTGGGGTAGCGTATGTCGAGCACCGGGACAAGACCATCATCAAGTTCATGACCATTTGTGATTCGGTGAAAATCCAAATCACTCAGTCCTTGGTCGAGTGTTACTTCGTATTTCTTCTTTACTTCATGACTGGGATGTGAGAGACGTTTGGTAAGGTCTCCATCGTTGGTGATAAGTAGCAAACCTGTCGTCTGTCGATCAAGCCGACCGACTGAGAATAACCGCTCCGGCCCTGGCCATGCGATGTGGTCAAGCACTGTCTTGCGATTGTGCTCATCACTGCTGGTAGAAATAATGTCTTTGGGTTTATTGAGTAGTAAATAAATGAGATTTTCTTCTGGCTTGATTTGTTTGCCCTGATAAATTACTTCATCGGTTTCTTCAATTAAGGTGTATGGTATTTTTTGTACCTCCCCGTTCACACTTATTTTTCCGGCAGCGACAAGGTCCACAGCTTTGCGCCGAGAGCATACACCACATTTCGCAATGTATTTATTGAGACGCATGGGAAAAACAAAAATCTGCTCGGGCTCGATAGTCTGATGTTTCTTATGGAAAGGGTTGGGATCAGACTTTGCTTTCTTGCCTTTCATGAGGATGTAAAAGTAGGCTAAAAAGGAATATCCTCGTCATCGTTCAGGCGAGAGGGTCGGGTGATCATGTTGTCATCTGCACCGGGATCATCGCTACCCAAACTGTTGAAATCAAATTCATCGAGGTTAGTAAATTTGGCAAAATGGTCGATGAAGCGAAGCTTGATGGTATCCAGTGCTCCATTACGGTGCTTGGCTACGATGATCTCAGCCACACCTTTAAGTGACATGCCTTCGTCTTCGGTGATGTCGTAATATTCGGGTCGATAAATAAAGGACACAATATCAGCATCCTGCTCGATGGCACCAGACTCACGCAGATCCGAGAGCATGGGTCGCTTCTCTCCACCACGAGTTTCGACAGCTCGACTCAATTGCGACAAGGCGATGACGGGTATGTTTAGTTCTTTGGCCATGCCTTTGAGTGCGCGAGAAATCGAGCTGATTTCTTGCTCCCGGTTGCCGGATTTTTTGTCCATACTGCCAGACATAAGCTGGAGGTAGTCGATCACTACGAGCTGTATGTCGTGCTGCATTTTGAGACGTCGGCACTTGGCGCGCAGTTCGAAACTGTTTATCGCAGGTGTATCGTCAATAAAGATTGGCACCTCAGACAGTTTTTCAACCGCCGATCGGAGCTGTTGCCACTCATGTGGTTCGAGCTGGCCATTGCGCAATTTTCTGGAGGAGATCTCAGCTTCCATCGAGATAAGACGTTGTACCAGCTGAATGTTGGCCATCTCCAGAGAAAAGATCGCAACCGGTTTGCCAAAGTTCATTGCCGCATTCTTGGCCAGAGACAGGGTAAATGCGGTCTTGCCCATACCAGGACGGGCGGCCAGAATGATCAAATCTGATTTTTGCCATCCTGAGGTAAGTCGATCCAATTCGGTAAATCCAGTAGGTACACCCGTGAGGCCTTCTGATTTTTGTGACAGTTCTTCCAGTTGCGTTTGGGCCTTAACAGCGAGCTCCCCCACCTTCTGAAAACCTCGATTTAGGTTTTGTTCGGTGATTGCGAAGAGATTGTGCTCGGCGTTGTCAAGCAACTCAAATACGTCTTTGGTGTCTTCAAAAGAGTCATTGATAATCGTGGTCGAAACCCGAATCAGCTCTCGCTGAATGTACTTCTGAGCGATAATACGGGCATGGTATTCGATGTTGGCAGAAGAACCAATCTTGTTGGTAAGATTGACGATGTAATTGGGCCCTTCGATGGTTTCGATGGTGCCTTGGGTTTTCATTTCTTCAAATACCGTCAGGATGTCGATCGGATGCGTCTGGTCAAAAAGCTTGAGCATCGCCAGATAGATGTTTTTGTGCCCTTCTACATAAAAGCTTTCAGCAGTGAGGATGTCAAGGACGCTGGGTAGGGCATTCTTGTCAAGCATGATGGCGCCAAGCACTGCTTCCTCCAGTGGAATGGCCTGTGGCTGTAGCTTGCCATGCACCAGATTTGAAATGTCGGTGGTGCCACTGACGCCTTTCAATCCTCGATTTCCGATGGGCTTAACATTTGTATCCTGATTGGCCATTAATTCTACCGCTTTTGAGAAGACAAAGCTAAGATATATTAGGCGTAACCATTATGTGTTTTGTGGGATCGAGGTGCTGGCTTGTTGATAATGCAAGCGATGTTGTGGAAATGTTGTGGAGAAGTTGTTGAAAAAGCGAGGGGAGCAAACCTTGGCGGCTTGCTCCCCTTGTTAGCAATTTATGTCGGTGGTGTGAGTAACTCCTATTGAGCCTCTGCTTTGGCCAATTTTACTTGCACAGCATGCACCTTATCTTTTTGTTCTTGAATCATTTTTTCTGCGTCGGTTTGCTCAGACTCATTGGTTTCAATGTCTCCTTCCGCTTTCGCGATTTTCTCCTGCCAATCTGCTATTTGCTTCTGCATCTTATCGTTTGCACTCTGCAATTTTGATAACTCACGTTCACGATTCTTGAGCTCTTTCTCCTGTTCGTTAAGATCGATTTTGACCCGCTCTACATTCAGGCTCTTTTGAAATTCATTGAGAAAAAACTCGACACCGTCAGCACCATCGGCATTGTCAGACGAATTGACAAATCCACCGCCTTGATCTACCCAAATTGAGATTGTGCTTCCAGAACCTTTTCTTTCGATCAGTGAGTAAATGTCGACGTTGTTGGGACCAAGGATTGCAGCCTGCACATCTTCGCTAAATAGCTCCGAGCTGCGTTTGACCTTTTTCGTTTTTCCTTTGTACTCTTTGATAAAATCTTTCCAGGTATCCATTACCAGCTTGCTATCCAGATCATCAAAAATCAACGAAAAAGCAGTGTGTGAGCCCAAATTCATCTGCTGTGTACCCTCACTTGGAGACTGCAATTGAAATTGATAGTCATCTGCTCCCTTTGCCTCCATATCGTCTTGCGCTGAAGCAGACATGGCAATGAAAAGGGATAGAGCTAGGAAGGAAAGTAGAGATCTCATGTCGTTCGTATTAGGTTGAATTCTTGTTTTTGCAAAAGCTATTAACACTAGGCTAAACAGCAAAAATCATGAAAAAGGTTCGATTTAGAGACGCCTGATGGAATCTGGTGTCTCTTAAGGTGGAGTTAAAACTGTGTCGATCGCTGCAAAAGTGCTTTTCATAGAAAAAGTACGTTGGCAGAAAGTCAATTAAATATCTTGCGATCGAACAAAAGAAGTCAGATGCCTATCCTCTCCATTCAGAACGTTACCAAGCGGTACCAGAATCACCTAGCCGTGGATGATGTCTCCTTTGATATGCCGCGCGGTACAATCTTAGGCCTCTTGGGCCCCAATGGCGCCGGCAAAACTTCACTCATTCGTATTATTACGACCATCACTCAGGCAGATTCCGGGCAGGTACTCTTTGATGGTGAGCCATTGAGCAGCTATCATCCCGGCCAAATTGGATATTTGCCGGAAGAGCGGGGGCTCTACAAGAAAATGAAGGTCGGAGAGCATCTGATCTATCTCGCGATGCTTAAAGGGCTAAGTCTTACGGAGGCAAAAAGCCGCATCGATCACTGGATGCAACGCTTCGAAATGACGGATTGGTGGGAGAAGAAAGTCAATGAACTATCAAAAGGGATGCAGCAGAAGGTTCAGTTTGTGTCCACGATCGTCCATGATCCCAAATTGATCATCCTCGATGAACCCTTTTCGGGTCTTGATCCCCTCAATACCAAATTGATGAAAGAAGAGATCGCCCTTTTGCAGCAAAAGGGAATGAGCGTGATTTTTTCGACCCACCGCATGGAGCAAGTCGAAGAAGTGTGCAAAGAAATTGTGCTGATCAATAAAGGGAAAAACATCCTCACCGGGTCTGTTGCAGAGGTAAAGGAAACGTACAAGGACAACATCTTTAAAATTAATTATGCCGGTGAGCTTCCTGAGTCGGTACGGCAATTGGAGCAAGTGCAAAATATAAATGGACAGAGCCTCACTTTTAGGTCGGACAGCATACACGATGCCAACCATTTTATGAAAAACCTGATGAATCAGGATATGATGATTACGGGTTTTGCAGAAATACTGCCCACGTTAAATGAGATTTTTATCAAACAGGTAACCACAACACATGAATAAGCTTTGGCTGATAATTAAGCGTGAATATTTGTCGCGGGTAAAAACCAAGTCTTTTATCCTGACCACACTGCTTGGTCCAATCATCATGGTGGTATTTATCGCGATCGTGGGCCTCATTTTTGGATATGAAAGTGATGAAACCCGAGAAATTGTGATCATTGATCGGGGTGATATGCTCGAGCATAAAATGAAGGATACTGAGTCTTTCTTTTTTAGGTTTAGTGACAAAGACTATGCAGATGTTGTGGCCGAGAAAGAGCAAAAACCGTTTGATGCCATCTTGATCATCCCCCCACTCAAGGAGGTAGCGGATCGGAAACTGACGATCGACTATCACTCCGAAGACCAATTGGATATAGATGGGATGCTCGCATTGCAAAACATCATCCGGGATAAAATCCGAGACTATAAAATCAGAGAATTATCACTCGACTCGGAGCAACTGGACAATCTACGGACATCGATTACGGTAAATCCAGAGCCGCTCGATCCCGATGATGAGGAGGAGGGAGAGACTGGTGCAACACCGATCACCTCGATGGTTGGCGCCATTATCGGCGGCTCCATGGGTTTTGTCATGTATTTTCTCGTGTTTATTAATGGCATGATGGTGATGCGCAGTGTCATGGAGGAGAAAACCAATCGCATCGTTGAGGTGATGATCAGCACGGTCAAACCATTTCAACTTATGATGGGAAAATTGATCGGTGTGGGCGGAGTTGGCCTGACGCAAATATTAATTTGGGCCATTCTCATTCCGCTAATTGTAGTCGGTGCCAATCTAATTTTTGGGTTTGACACCGGCCAGGCTGTCGATCTGTCGGAGGCGTCGGGAGAGCTCAATACAGAAGATCTCGAAATCATGATGGCGCAAGTCACAGCCGAGTTGAGCGCAGTAAATTGGTGGCTGCTGGTACCTTGCTTTGTTATCTTTTTTCTGGGCGGGTACCTGGTGTACTCTTCACTTTTTGCAGCGGTGGGTTCTGCCATCGGTGATGATATGGCCGAGAGCCAAGCACTCACCATGCCGATCACGATACCGGTCATTTTGGCGTTGTATATTATGTTTGCTGCAATCCGAGCACCCAATAGTTCGCTGGCGGTTTGGTCTTCGATTTTCCCCTTGTTCTCACCGATTGTGATGCCTGCCCGGTTGGCGTTCGATCCACCCGCGTGGCAAATATTGTTGTCTATAGTTTTACTACTGGCAACCGCTTGGGGATGCGTTTGGGTTTCTGCCCGAATTTACCGCACCGGTATCTTAATGTACGGTAAGAAAGGCACCTTTAAGGAAATTTGGAAGTGGGTACGAGCGAAACAATAAGCACTGAGCCTTGAGCCTTGAGCACTGAGCCTTGAGCACTGACCCTCAAGGCTCACAGCTCACAGCTCATAGCTCAAAGCTCAAAGCTCAAGTCTCACAGCTCGACTCTCAGGCCCAACTCCTTCAGTTGCTCATCGGCAATGCCGGCCGGCGCATCAATCATCATGTCTCTTCCCATATTGTTTTTAGGGAAGGCGATGAAATCTCGTATGGAAGTCGAACCACTCATTACGGCGCACATCCGATCAAGACCAAACGCAATACCACCATGCGGTGGCGCACCGTATTCAAAGGCGCCCAAGAGAAAACCAAACTGGTCTAACGCTTCTTCCTTGGTAAAACCAAGCAATTCAAAGTTCTTTTCCTGGAGGGCGCGGTCATGAATTCGGATGGAGCCCCCGGCAATCTCAGCTCCATTGAGCACCAAGTCGTAGGCATCCGCTCTCAGCGACTTCATGGTTTCGTGGTCGCCACTTTTCATTCGCTCAATGTCTTCATGCTTGGGTGCGGTAAATGGATGATGCATGGCATGAAAGCGCTTGGAATCTTCGTCCCATTCCAATAGGGGAAAGTCCAACACCCACAGGGGTTTGAAATCACCATCTTTGATCAACTCCATGCGCCGGCCCATCTCCAGTCGTAGCTCGCCAAGCTGCTTTGAGGTGGCCTCAAGGTCGCCACTGAGTACCAGCAGCATGTCTCCCACTTCGGCACCAGCTGCGTCAAGCCACCCTTTCAGATCATCATCGCTGTAAAATTTACCGACACTTGATTTGATCGAACCATCGGCATTGTACTTTACGTAGACCATGCCCTTGGCACCAATCTGGGGTCGCCTTACCCAATCAGTTAGGGCGTTGATGTCCTTGTTCGAGTATTTGTCCGCTTGGCTTTTGGCACAAATTCCGATCACCGCTTCCGCCTGGTCGAAGACATTAAATCCCTTTCCTTTGGCGACCTCATTGAGGTGGGTAAATTTCATTTCAAAGCGCAAGTCCGGCTTATCAGATCCGTAGTGATGAATGGCATCGTCGTACGACATGCGGGGGAAGTCACTGAGTTCCAATTGCAGTATTTCTCGAAATAGGTGTTTGGTTAAACCCTCAAAGGCCTGAAGAATATCTTCTCGAGATACGAAAGACATTTCGCAGTCGATTTGGGTAAATTCTGGTTGGCGATCGGCACGTAAGTCTTCGTCGCGAAAACACTTTACCAATTGGAAATAGCGATCAAAGCCTGCAATCATCAATATCTGCTTAAATGTCTGTGGCGATTGCGGCAGTGCATAAAATTGTCCTGGGTTCATCCTGCTGGGTACGACAAAATCCCGTGCACCTTCGGGCGTGCTCTTGATCAATACGGGGGTCTCTACTTCGGTAAAGCTCTGTTCAGTGAGATATTTACGTGTTTCGAAGGCGACCTTATTGCGAAAGATGATTTTTTGCTTCACTGGTTCGCGCCGCATATCCAGGTAGCGATACTTCATGCGGAGCTCGTCTCCACCATCGCTTTCGTCTTCGATCGTGAATGGTGGGACCTTGCTGGCATTGAGTACTGTGAGCCCGGATACCTCGATTTCAATCTCTCCCGTATCTCGATTGGGATTCTTGTTGCTTCGCTCTCGCACGTTACCATCCACCATGATGACAAATTCTCGACCAAGCTCACGCGCCTGGTTGCAGAGGTCGGCATCATCTTCCATATTGAAGACCAACTGAGTGATGCCATAGCGATCACGCAAGTCAACAAACGTAAGACCACCGAACTCTCGCGAGATCTGTATCCATCCACTCAGGCGTACCTTTTCGCCAATGTGTTTCATTCTTAATTCACCGCAATGGTGTGTACGATATTGCATAGCTTTTTATTAAGGATGCAAAAATAACCTATCGGCTGTAAAACTTTTTTAAAGTTGTTGTCGTCATTACACTGACCCTTCGATCCTTTGAAAATGGCTGCTAACGAATCCTCTAACGAAGACCTGATTCAGAAGGTAAAAGATGGCGATGAGCCTGCCTTTACCATGCTGATGAATCGGTGGCATAAGCGAATTTATAACTACGCTTACCGCTACGGAAGTTGCCGAATATTTGCCCAAGAGGTGGTGCAGCAAACGTTTATCCAGGTCTATCAGAAAATAGACCAATTGGATGATCTGAATCGATTTATACCCTGGATGTATCGTATCGCGTCCAATAACTGCCACAGCGAGAGACGATCAATCAAGAATCGAAATGCACTCGTCAGTGTAGCCGAAGAAATGCCCGAGAGACCAGGAGCAGTAACTCCGGCCAATCTGTATGAGAAAGCAGAGAGACGAAGTGTGGTGCGAATGGTGCTTCAGGAAATTCCTGCAAAGCAGCGTGAAGTGATCATTCTAAAGGAGTATGAAGGCTTGAAGTTTCGAGAAATTGCCGAAGCCCTGGGAGAATCGGAAAACACAGTAAAGTCAAGACTGTACTACGGCCTTGATGCGATGAAAAAACAAATTATTCAGAGAAAACTCAAAGAAGAAATATACCATGGATCATAAGATGAAACTCATCGACTACCTCTATGGCGAGATGAATCAGGACGAACGAGCAACCTTCGAACAGCAATTGGCTGGAAACGAGGAGTTGCGAGATGAGCTTGCCTCTCTGCAAGCGGCACGCAAATTTGCGCGTATGGATCAGGATGTGGCCCCCGCTGGCTTGGTGCACATTCTGCCACGCAGCCAGGCGCCGGCACGAACTTGGAACCTGAAATGGTTGGCATGGGCGGCTTCCTTTCTGGTACTGCTTGTGGCAGGTAAATTATTGGATGTGCGAGTGGTGGCACAAGAGGGTCAGTTTGCCATTCAGTATGGAGAAATTTCAAGTCCGCCTCCGGTCGAAGATGTACGCACAATTGTTCAAGACGAATTAAAACGTGAGCATGAATATCTTCAAACGCAACTGGCATCTTTTTCCGAAAGGCTTGACGATCAATTTCAGTCGCAACCTAACAAGGACGAAAATTACAGAGAGTTAGAAACTCAGCTTGCTGTCTACACGAAGCAGATTACGAGCTTAAAAACAGAGCTGCGCAATGACCAGGCTGAAAGGCATAATTCACTGTTGGAACGGCTCCATCAAAATCAGCGAGATCATTCTACTGAGCTTATGCAGGGAATGGTGCGCTACGTAGAAAACCAGCGGCGTCAAGATCTCGAATTAATTAATCAAGGATTTAATAACCTATCGATGGCTGTTCAATTGGGTGAAAATTATACCCAGTTTGTAAACCAGCCGTTGCAAAAGTTTTAAATAATGAAAAATTTCATATTAATAATTTGGTCTTTATTGGGTGGCAGCTGTTTGTTTGCCCAGTCTGCCCAAGATGCACGCATGGAACGAGACCTCGAGGTGGCAGCAGAAGTGCTAGCGACCCTCTTGGAACAAGAAGACGAGCGGCACTTGATGGGATTTTGGCGTGACGATGTTGAAGCTCGCTACGTCGATGATCTGGGAGTCGTATTTTCTGTGCCGCTCTCAGGATTTCCCAAATCTTTACGAATTGTGACAAAAGATGGCGATGTAATCAGTGAGGATCATCGTGGGACGGAGTTCACGATCAAAACGGATGATCCGGGAGTAGAACAGGAGAATCAGAAAGAAGATGATGCAAGCAATCACCTGATCGAAACAGTCAAATTATTTTTAGCGGATTATGGTGGGCTGATGCAATCGCTCTCACCTGACGATCGAATTTTAGTGCGAAGACAGGCCCGGAGAGGACCTCAGCAAATAGCTTGGGCCATGTCGACAAAAGGAGGCAAGAGACTTGTGAAGTCTCCATCCGATGGTTTACAGATTGCAGTTTTAATGGCCGATATTTTGGCCTTTGAAAAGGGTGAGATCGATCGCGAGACCTTCGATAGCCGGGTCACAGTCACGGAAGACTCTGAAGAAAGCGCGAAGGAGGAACCCGAGCTGGCTGTATTTGGGAGCATCTTGTACCGCGTTTTCAAGCCAGATTTTTCAAAAACCTATTACATGGATTCGGCACCCTGGCATGAGCGCATCAGCGATTTTGGCGTGACGTATCACATCAAAGTTTACTCCAGCTCATCCAGTGACGGCATGCACTACATCACAACCTTAGACAAGGGAGACCTTACTCAGCAAGAGCGCAACGAAATTGTTGAAGGTCTCTATGATGAGTTTGTCACTTCGTTCAAGCAAAATGTGCTTGATTATGGCCATGCATTGCGTAATCTGAATGAAAATGAAGTGTTGATTTTTGACATTGATCTTACCGAGTGCAAAGGCTGCGATATGCCCAAAGAAATTGAGTTGTCGATAAAAAAATCAGTCTTGACTCAGTATCGCAAAGATGAGCTCTATCTCGAAGAGGCAATGGGCAAGTTTTCATTGAAGAAGGTGAGGTAGAACGCTCTACCTAACATTCGTGACACAACAGTGACAATTCTTAGGATCTCGCGCAGTACTTTTGCTCTTCGAGCAAAAAATGCAAACTACGTTTCATATCGTAAGTGTTTCTCACCAGCAAGTTCCCATTGATGAACTGGGTGGATATGGTTTGCAAGTGTCTGATGCTCAGCCTCTTGCGAAAAAACTTAAGAACATCAAGCAATTGCTGCAGGCAGATGAACTTTACTATCTGAATACATGCAACCGAACACTTTTCTTGATCTGTCGGGACGATGCACCCAGCCTTGCAGAGTGCGCTTTGCTGTTTGAGGGCCAAGATCTGGCTCCACTTTGTCATTACAGCGGATTGGTGGCGATAAGGCATCTTTTCGAAGTGGCCTCTTCGGTCCATTCCCTTGTGGTAGGAGAGCGAGAGATTATCAAGCAGATACGGGATGCCTACCGTGATCAACTCCCCTGGGGTATTTCAGGAGATCGTGTGCGCATGCTGGTTGAGCAAACTGTGCGCACTGCCAAGAAAGTGTATGCCGATACCCGCATTGGGGAAAAACCCGTTTCTGTCGTCTCACTGGCCGTTAAGAAGCTACTTGCCCGAAATCTGCCAAAATCTGCTGAATTTTTGTTGGTCGGGGCAGGTGATACGATTCGCCTTGTGCTGAAGCATCTCACAAAGAAGGGATTCAAAAACTTCACGATTTATAATCGCACAGCGGAGCATGCACAGACACTGGCTGTGGGCTTGAATTGTGATGGACACGCCATCGAGCAATTGCGTCGCCACTCCCAAACCGTCGATTGCGTCATCGCCTGTACGGGAGCCCAGCAGCCTACGGTGACTCACGAGACGCTGCCACAACATATTTTAGCACATACCAACAAGACCGTCTGGATCGACCTTGGATTGCCAGCAGATATTTCAACACAGATTAGAGATGAGGCTGCGACCAATTATATAGGTTTAGAGAGCCTGCAAAGTTTGGCAAAAGAAAACATGGCGTTTAGGCAGAAAGAGGTGAAGCAAGCGGGAATGATTACGGAGAAAAAATTAATTGAATTTCAGCAATCATTGGGATTGCGAAATATTGAAGTAGCGTTTCAAAAAATACCCACCAAGATTAAATCCGTCAAAGAGAAAGCCCTGCAGGAGGTTTTTGCCAAAGACATGGAGACCCTAGATGACAAGTCGATCCAAGTAATCAATAAGATGATGGATTACATGGAAAAGAAGTGCATATCCATTCCGATGAAGGTCGCGAAAGAGGTTGCATTAAAAAATTAAGCATATGTTGCTCTTCAGATATTTGTTGGGGATTGCTCTCCTTTTATCTACTGCATTTATTTTTGCTCAGCAAAATTTTGATGAAGTGGAAATTATTATTCACAACGTCGCTGACAATATGTACATGCTCGAAGGTGCAGGGGGCAATATTGGGGTCTGCATCGGGGACGATGGGGTGCTTATGATAGACAGCCAGTACGGGCAGCTCAGTGAGAAAATTAAGGCTGCGATTAGGACCTTGTCGGACAAGGATATTAAGCTGCTGATCAACACACACCATCACGGAGATCATACTGGAGGCAATCAGAACTTTGGAGCAGGTGGTGCTCAAATCATTGCTCATCAAAATGTCAAAGAGCGGATGAGCAATGTGCAGAAAAGCGCTTTCCGGCCCGAAATTCCTGCAGCACCGGAGGTGGCCCGCCCAGTACTCACGTATTCAGACGAGATGGAAATTCGATACAACGATCAGGATATCTTGTTGATTCACGTCGATCATGCGCACACCGATGGCGATGGGTTTGTCTACTTTCCTGAGTCAGATGTGATACATCTTGGTGATACTTATTTTAATCATCGCTACCCGTACATCGACCTGGGTTCGGGTGGTTCGATCGATGGCATCATCAGTGCAGCAAATACGGCACTTTTTTTAGCCGGAAAGGCAACGAAGATTATTCCCGGACATGGCCCACTCTCAAATGCCGAAGAGCTGCGCGAGTATCGCGATGTGCTACTGCATCTGCGCCAAGAAGTCGACCAAGCGATCAAAGCGGGCAAAACGCTTGAGGAGACTCAAGCCATGAAGCTTGGGGCTGCGACCGACGCAGGCTGGGGTGCGGCGTTCATTAATGGCGACCGCATCATTGAATTTATTTACAAAAGTCTGGCAGATTAGGTGATTTGAGGCAGCGAAGTCTAATTTAAAGACGTTGCCATAATGTCGTTCGTTAGCGTCTTGTTAAGGTCATTTTTAAAATTAATGTATGTTTGCGGCCTTGATCGCATGCTCCGTACTCTCTCTCTACCACTAATTTTTTGAGGAGCAATTAAGGTCTGAGTATTTTCTGAAAAAGCTCTAGCGCTCGCCGAGCGTGCTTCAACATTCATTCTTATTTGACATTTTTTTAATCCTGAGGGTAAACCTTTTGGTTGAATCGAAGAGTAACTGAATATTTGCTTTGAGAATTGATCCATCGATGGATCAATTACTTGGAATAAACCATAATTAGTAAACCAATTAATTTAATAAATATGAATAAGTTCTACTTACTCCTGGTAGGTCTATTGCTAAGTCAAGTTGGCTGGGCGCAGGAGCAAACAGTAAGTGGTGCAATAGTGGATGCCGATGGCTTGCCACTTATTAGTGCCAACGTACTTGTTAAGGGTACAACAGTTGGGGCTGTCACGGACTTGGACGGCACATACTCGGTGCAAGTCCCGGATGGTGGCGACGTGCTGATTTTTAGCTATACCGGCTACACCACCCAAGAAGTGACCATAGATGGCCGATCTGTGATAGACGTGACTCTTCAGGAAGGAAGAATTCTTGATGAAGTGGTCGTCACTGCACTTGGTATCGAAAAGGAAGCCAAGACACTCGGATACGGTGTCGATCAGATCGACTCTGAAGAACTCACCAAGGCCAGATCTACCAACCTGGTCAATGCCCTGCAAGGCAAAGTGACCGGTGTGAATATTGGCAACACCGATGGCAACTTGGGTGGATCTTCAAAAATCATCATTCGCGGCGCTACCTCCCTAAGTGGAAATAACAACCCGCTATGGGTTGTTGATGGTGTGCCGATTAATAATGACCAGTTTGTATCAAATGGTACTCGCATTAGCGGCAACCGAGATTTTGGAAATGGATCGTCAGTAATCAATCCAGATGACGTGGAGACAATGAGTGTGCTGAAAGGCGCAGCTGCAACAGCGCTCTACGGATCTCGTGCAGCGGCTGGAGCAATCATCGTGACCACCAAGTCAGGGAAGGCCAGTAAAGATGGATCTGCGCGAATCGAATTGAGTAGTTCCTACAGGATCGACGATCTTTTTGTCAAGCCTGAGTACCAGTCGGAATATGCGATGGGCGATTTTTACAAATATGATTCGAGCTCGATCGGATTTGATTGGGGAGCAAGAATTACCGGTCAGGATGTTTCGTTGCCCATTTCACATGAGCGTGGGCCATTGCGAGCATTGGAAAATAACGGAATTGATAATTTTTTCCGTCAAGGGAATACAATTATTAATTCACTTGCGATTTCTGATGCCGATGACAAATTTAATTATCGCCTCAGTGTCGGGGCGCTGAATCAAACCGGAGTTTTGCCGGGTGCTAGATTGGATCGCTACAATGCGAGTCTAAACATGGGTGTCCAGCATAGCCCAAAATTGAAGACAACGTTTGGATTGAGCTTTGCAAAAACTTCTTCGGAAGGTACCGGAGCTACCGGTGCCAATGATCCAAATATTGTATCACTATCTAGTTTTAGCAGTACAGCAGACCCAGCATTGTTTGATCCCTGGATCGATGATGCAGGCAACCAAATAAATCGACCTGAGCTTACGACGAATAACTATTTGTGGATTCGTAACGAGAACAAAAATGATCGAAAAGATACCCGCATCATTGGCAATATTGCGACGACGTATAATTTGCTGGAAAATTTGTCTTTCACAGCACGGTATGGATATGATTTTGATCAAGACAATCGATTTATTTCAAACCGCAAAGGAACCATTCAGCGATTGCCTGGTGATTACGTAATTGATAATATCAATAACGTACAGCAAAACCTGGATATCATTGGCAATTATAAAACCGATATTTCTAGCAAGCTTGGATTGAACATTCTGGTTGGTTACAATTACAACAACAGACGTCGATCTGACGAAGGATATGAAGGCAATAGTCTATTGATTCCCGAATTGTTTGCACCTGGGAATAGTGAGCAGAATATCGCCGCTCGTTTCTTTTCTGATCGCGTTCTTTTTGGGGCCTATGGCTCGATAGATTTTAGCTACGATGACTGGGCAACAATCACGGTGACTGGTCGCAATGACTGGTCTTCTACATTGCCAGTAGAAAATAATTCATATTTCTACCCGTCGGTAAGTGCCGCTTTGGTGCTGACGGATGCGTTTGATCTAAACAGTAGAATCTTGAATTATGCCAAATTGAGGGCAAGTTTTGCACAAGTAGGAAATGATACTGATCCATATCAATTGGCATTTAATTTTATTCCTGCCACGGAAGCGACCGGGCAATATGGCTTGAGTGTCAGTTTCCCATTCAATGATCGACTGGCCTTCAGGAAAGCGAATACGATTCCACCAGATGCACTTCGTCCGGAAGAGCAAACCAGCTATGAGTTTGGAGCGGAGATCGATTTATTTGATTACCGTGTGGGTCTGGATGTATCTTTCTTTAAGACCGAAAACCGCGATCAGATCTTGGCCTTGCCAATTCCTGAGACAACGGGGTTTGGTTTCTTGCGTACCAACGTGGGTCAGGTAAATACATCAGGGATCGAAATATCACTCGATGCAACGCCAATAAATTTCCCACGGTTTAAGTGGAATACATTGGTGAACTTCTCGACCGCAAATGTTGAGGTCATTGAACTTGCAGAAGGAGTGGAGCGGGTGCTTTTGGCCAGTGCGTTTAGCAGTGTCCAAGTGGTTGCAGAGGAAGGGAAAGGCTTTGAATTGTTTGCGATTCCCTTCAAAAGAGATTCTGTAAGTGGCCGCCCACTGATCAATTCCCGAACGGGCGCACGCATCGCGGGTGAAGCGAAGTCGTTGGGGTCAGTGCTTCCCGACTTCACCATGGGATTTGTGAATTCCTTTCAGTTGGGACCGATTGATCTAGCATTTACCATCGACTGGCGTTCAGGAGGTGTGATGAAATCTTCAACTGTAGAAAATCTGCAGGAGAGTGGTCTTACTGCTGAGACTGCGCTCAACCGCGAGGGTACTTTTCTCGATCGTGAAGGTGTTATCGCAAATGAGGATGGCACCGTCCGTGACAACGATGTGCCTTTGCAGTCAGCAGATCACTTTTGGAGATCAATTGGCGCAAACAGCATTGCTGAGCCATTTATTTTTGATGCCTCTTTTGTAAAACTTCGCGAGGTAGCGATTGGGTACAGTTTGCCTGAGAGCCTTCTGGCAAATACTTTCTTGAAGGGACTGAGCATCGGCCTAGAGGGTCGAAACCTTGCTCTGCTCTACAGCAAAGTACCGCACGTCGATCCAGAAAACAATTTGTTTGGCTCGGGTGCAGATGGGTTTGGTATAGAGCGATCTTCTATCCCTTCGACCCGCAGTGTTGGTATCAATCTCAAAGCAACATTCTAAATGACACGAATTATGAAATATATTAAATATATCGTCTTCGCATTATTGCTGGCAGTGATGCCATCGTGCGAAAAGGCGCTCGACATTAATGAAAACCCCTTGCAAGCAACGTCTGCAGATCCCAACGTGGTTTTGCCGTATGTGCTTGCTCAGTATTCCAATAGACACACAACCGAGTTGGGATCTCGAATCATGGATGTGTCACAACACTTTACAGCATGCTTCAATAGCCCACGATTGGGTAATACCTCCATCTTCCTAACCGGAAATACTTGGGCGATGATGTACACGCAGGTACTTGGTAATCTCTTGCTCGTAGAGCAAGACGCAGAAGCGGCGGGACCCTCGAGCAACAATGTGGCTGCGATTGCTAAGGTGCTTAAAGCCAATACGTTTTTTGAGCTGACCATGATTTGGGAAGATGTCCCTTTCGCCGAGGCCCTGGATGCGGTAAATTTCACTTCTCCTTCTTTTGATAATCAAGAAACAGTTTTGCGTGGTGCGCTTTCGATTCTTGATGAAGCAATCTCACTGATCGACGCGATACCTGCTGAAGGTATTTTTGATGTTACGGTTGGTGATATTATTTACGATGGTGATATGGATCTCTGGAGACGTTACGCAAACTCGCTTAAACTGAGAATTCTGATGGTTTTGCGAAACAAAGTCAATGTAGATGGAGAAATTGCTTCGGTCTTGAGCCAACCGTTGGTTGAATCAAATGACCAAGCTGCCTTGGTGCGATACAGCAATGCTCCAGGCGGAGGGAATGGATTTAACAATTTGGTGGAGGCCTTTTTTGGCATTAGCAATGAGGTACAGGGAGTATTTGCACCCAGTGAGACATTGTTTAATTTATTGTCTGGCGATCCACGGTTTGATCTGCTGATTAGCAATCCTGATAATGCCCTGCCAATCCAAATCGGTCAGTTTGCCTTTGGTCAGGGTGGCCCAACCATTAGCGACAATGTAATCCGAAATGATCTTCCTCACATGCTGATGATGCCAGCTGAGCTTGATTTGTATCAAGCCGAGTTGGCGATGGCTGGTGGCGATGCTGCTGCAGCTGAGATGTTTTACAAGCAAGGGATAACTAAAAACATGGCCTGGTGGGGCGGTGATATCCCAGGTGCAATCTTGACGCTCGAGGCCGCTGCAATCGATACATATGTTGCTGATCTCAGTGCGCCAACGATGGAAGATATTCACAATCAATTGTACATCGAGTCTTTTATCCGACCTGTGGTCGCATGGAATACAGTACGGCGCAACAAGACGCCAGAACTGCCTACGCCTCCGGGCTCCAATATTTCGACGTATTTGAAGCGCTTTAACTATCCGCCGGATGAAGTCGCCTCCAATACTAGCACACCTGCAAATCCTGAGACGGATGTGCCGATGTGGTTCGAAAATTGATTAATTTATAAATGGAATTAATAATGAAAAATATAAATAATATTTTCTTCGTCGCGCTGGTTGCTCTTTGCTGCAGCTGCGGTGTAGACTACGAAGTGGATGAATATTTTGATCTGGAAGAATTACCGGGATATGTTGCATTTAAGACCGATGGTCGCGATGCGGTACTGCCCCCGTATGAAGCGGATGAAGGTGATCTAATTTCAGTTGGGGTCGAGGTCCCGACGGGAAGCACAGAGGATATCACAGTAAACTACGCTTTGGGTGGTGATGCTGTGTTTGGTGTCGACTATACCGTGGAAGGAGCAACTGCTTCGGGAGGATCAGTGACGATATCAGCCAACGACCAGGATCTAACGCAAGTAAATTTGGGTCTTATCACTTTTTCCATGCCAGTTGATTCAATCGTGGATGGCGATAAAATGCTGACCATTACATTGCTGGATGCAACTGGTGCATCTGGCGCAATTCCTGTCGGCCGTGGTGGCAAGGACTTTCTCCGGGAAGCAACAGTCATCATTGCCGATGTCGATGGCACAGAGTAGCATTCTGAAATATGAACGCTAAATGATTTAATGGGATGTTCTCACTACTGGGAGAGCATCCCATTTTTTTTGATAAAAGATCTATCATGCAGATATTTGGCAATTGGTTGTATTTCCGGATCAGACCTGGTTTGATGAATACAACTCTATTTATCTGCACTGCGATCTGCGCGCTGCACGCACAAGACACGGATTTATCTCTGCCGGCATTTGTGAAAAAGCGGGAAATAGAGGAGTTCGAATTTACAGCCGGGGTTCGAGATCACGCTTTTTCGCTTACAAATGGAGAACGATTGGCTTGCAGGGTCTCCATTCCAGAAATATCAAACACGGAGGTCGTGCCCTTCATTTTGGCATTGCATTGGGCTGGAGATGATAGCGTCTACCGCGAATTTGCAGATTGCCTTGCTTTTCCAGCTTTGCAGGACCAGGCGGCAATCGTCATCGCACCGTCGGCTTTGGGAGGCCAATGGCTTTATCCGCAGACTAAAGCGATGATGGTAAATCTGGTAGAGCAAATCAGAAAGCGATGGCCAGTAGACCGCGAGAAGATAGGGATCATGGGCTATAGCAATGGTGGCATCGCTGCATGGGAATATGCAAAAATGCACCCAGAGCTATTTACCGCAGGCCTCGCTATGGCTGGCTCATATATACCTGGACAAGTCAAGGTGCCGATGGCGGTCTTGCATGGTGAGCAGGACGAATTATTTAAAGTATCTGATGTAGACCGCGTGCTGAAGATGGATGGCGATGTGGCTGCAAATGTATATTACCAAGTACTGCCGGGATTTAGTCACTTTATGGCCTGTGCCTATGCAGATGCGGCTCGTGAGGCGTGGCAGATGATCGTAAAAAGGTATTGGTAATTTTAATACCGATCCCTCTTCGCTCGATCGAGATCTCTTTTCTCATCCCTATCCTTGATTGACTTGCGTTTGTCGTAGGCTTTCTTGCCCTGTGCAAGTGCAATCTCGATTTTAATTAATCCACGATCGTTGGTGTAGATCTGATAGGGCACCACGGCAAACCCCTTTTCCTTGGCTTTCTTGTGAATCTTCTTCAGCTCGATTTTCTTCAATAATAATTTACGTTCGCGGCGAGTTTCCATCCCGGCTGGTGCCATCTTGTACTCGGCAACGTACATCTTGATAATGTAAAGCTCTCCATTTTTGAACATGCAATAGGCGTCATTCAAATTGGCTTCTCCCGCTCGAATTGATTTTACTTCAGCTCCCGTCAGTTGGACCCCTGCCTCAAACTTAGCGAGAAAGTTGTATTCAAATTTTGCGCGGCGATTTACTATGGCCTTGGTGGATAGTTTCATCTTACTGTGTCTTTTCGATGCGCACTGCCGTGCCGTAGGCCAAAATTTCGGATGCTCCTTGCATCACCATTGCCGTCATAAAACGTACATTGATAATTGCATCTGCCTGCAGGGATTCTGCATCGGCAATGAGCCGCTCTATGGCTTGCTCACGAGCAGTCGCCATGAGTTCGGTGTAAGAACCGATCTCACCGCCCACCACGCTCTTAAATGCGGCTCCGATATCTCGACCAATGTGGCGCGCTCGCACCGTACTGCCACGAGCGATGTCTAATACCTCCACGATGTGATATCCAGGCAGAAAATCAGTGGTGCTCAATTGCATGATTATAGTTTATTTAAAATGAATTCAGTCAACTCCGTAAATAAATGCATACGGGCTTTTCCAATATTTATCGCATGCGCTTGGTTGGGATAAAACATGGTGTCAAATGGTTTTTCGTTTTCGATCAGTGCCTTTGCCATTTCTGCAGTATGCTGAAAATGCACATTGTCGTCTCCCAGACCGTGCACCAATAAATAATTTCCTTGCAGACGATCGGCAAAGTACACCGGACTATTTTCCTGGTACCCTTGGGCATTGGTCGCTTCGGTACGCATGTAGCGCTCAGTATAAATGCTGTCGTACCATTTCCAGTTGGTCACGGGCGCCACCGCAATGGCAGACTTAAGCAGACCATCACCTTTAAATAGGCAGAGGGATGACATATAGCCTCCGTAGCTCCAACCAAAAATACCCATTCGGCTGGCGTCGATGTAGGGCAAGCCCCCAAAATACCGTGCCGCCGCTAGCTGATCTTCGGTTTCTAATTTCCCGAGTTGCAAGTAGGTTGATTTTTTAAATGCTTCTCCGCGAGCACCCGTGCCGCGATTGTCTACACAAGCCACCACGTAGCCATGTTGAGCCAGCATCTGAAACCACCAGTGAAAGCGAACCTCATAGCGATCCACGACCATCTGGCTGCCTGGGCCACCGTACAAGAACATCAATAGAGGATGCTCTTTGCTTGCATCAAAGTCCACCGGCTTAATCATCCAGCCATTCAGTGCGAGGCCTTCCGCATTATTGACCGTGATAAATTCTACCGGATTGTGCGGTTGGTCTGCGGTTTTTTCGGCCAGCGTTTTATTGTCTTCCAATAGGCGCACTTCGGTACCATCGAGGCGATGCACGCTGTAGCGCGGAGGGGTATTTACGGATGAACTATTCAGCACATAATAATCGTGAGTCGTACTAAATTGTGCGGAATTCCAACCCATGGTCCCGGCGAGCACCGATGACTCACCGCTTTCTACAGACACTTGCTTTACCTCTCTTTGCAGTGCACTCCGTTCGGCTGTTTGGAAATAAATGGAATTGCGATTTTCATCGTATCCATAAAAGGCAGTTACATCGTATGCTCCAGAAGTAAGTTGCCTGGCAATTTGTCCATCCATATCGTAGAGGTAGATATGATTGTACCCATCTTGCTCACTGGTCCAAATGAAGTGTTTTCCATCCTTGAGAAATGCAAGGTTGTCATGAATATCGATGTAATATTGATTGTTTTCGTGCATTAAGATCTGAGTTGCACCAGAGGTAGCGTCTGCCAGCAATAAATCAAGTGCATTTTGCAAGCGATTTAATCGAAATACACACAGTTGCCCAGGATCGCTTGTCCATTTTAGGCGTGGTACATATATATCTTCCTCCGCCCCAATATCTACCTGCAAAGTTTGATCCGTGTCTCGATCATATATCTTCACTTGCACTTTGCTGTTCTGCTCGCCGACCTTGGGATACTTAAAGGTGACGTTTTCAGGATATAAACCGTCTCGGTAGTTCATCAGCGTAAATTCTGGTACGTCAGATTCGTCAAAGCGGACGAATGCGATGCGCTTGCTATCGGGCGACCATTCAAAGGCTCGGACCAAGACCAGTTCTTCCTCGTAGACCCAATCACCTGCGCCATTTATTATTTCATTGTGCTTCCCATCTGCGGTGATTTGAGTTATGTTTCCGCTTTCAATATCGTGCACAAACAGATTATTTTCAGAGACAAAAGCAACCTGTGAGCCATCTGGCGAGAAAGTGGCGTGGCTTTGTTTTGCATCTGGGTACAGTTCCTTCACGACATCATTGGCGAGAATGAAAAATCGATCTCGGGTCGAGTGGCGGTAAATTTTTTCTGAATCCGTGCGAAGCAATATCTTACGTTCATCCGCACTAAAAGAATAATCTTCGATTTTCTCAATGGCTGATTCGTTTTTGACATCAAATAGAACCTCCTGTTGATCTCCTGTAAGCAAATCGTATTTTCTTATTTGATTGTCTTCCAGTCTGGTAAAGGACTGCCCATCATTCATGAAGCGAAATCCGGGTACGGTCTTGGCTTCAAAAATTTTCTCGCCGAAAATCTGATCCAGCGTAATTTCATCTTGTGCATGTGCCTGTTGCATCACCATCAACCCAATTATACAGAGTACCTTTGTGCGCATTATTGCAGCTTTCTAATTTGAATGCAAATATATGCAACCCACCGACCAATACAGGAATCGAATCAAGCTCTTTGCCGCTGAGCAGGAGGCCTTGGAGCGACAATATCGACGTATTTCATATGTGCGCTTGGGCAGCTTCATCTGCCTCGTGGCAGTTTTCATCGTGCTCACGCAAGTGCAAATCATGGCGGCCCTGATCTGGCTGGTCATTGGCATCGCTGTTTTTGGTAAAGTGATGGCATGGCATGAGCGCTTTAAGCAGCGAGCAGATCGGGCCAAAACATTCAAAGAGATCAATGAGTGTGAGTTGCTGAGCACTGAACATGATCACAGTTGGAACAAGGACGGCGCCCATTTTTCAGATCTTAATCATCCGTACGCAGGCGACCTGGATATCTTCGGGCGCTCTTCGCTTTACCAGCTGATCAATCGGGCACAGACCAATGTGGGGCAGGAAGTACTTGCCGATTGGCTATCAAATGCTGGTGAGCATGACGAGATAGGGCGGCGCCAGCAAGCAATGAGTGAGTTGGTTGCTGAGCTGGAATTTCGACAGAATCTGCAAGTGGAAGGCGCACACCTTGAACCCGCGGATCGTGATTTTGAAGATTTGAAAGCCTGGCTTACTTCACCAAACTTGCTATTGGGTCATGGAGCCTACATCGCAGCGATGCATGTCTTGCCATTCTTGATTTTGCCTGCGACCTTGTTGGTCGCGTACTACTGGGGTCTCGATCTGGCATGGCTTCCTTTGGTGCTTCCTGCGATCATTTTGTGGCGCAGCAAGGATGGAGTTGATGAGGTGCACAAATTGTCGGGAGCCGCAGGCAAGGTGCTGTCTACCTATGCTGATATGATCGCAGTCGTGGAAGATCGGCGTTGGTCTGCTCCGAAACTTCAAGGGATTAGTGCCAGGATTCGCACCGAAGATGGATGGGAAGCAAGCAAGATGATTCGCAAGTTGAGCTATGCGATTAGTCAGCTCAATGTGCGTGAGAATTTCTTTGCAATTTTCTTCAATCTATTAGCTTTTTGGGATTTGCACTGGGTGTATCGCATGGAAAAACTCAAGACTCGTCTGCAAGACAATCTCTTGACTTGGTTTGACGCACTCGGTGAAATGGAAGCGCTGGTGAGTCTGGCAAATTTAGCCTACAATCATCCCGATTGGGTGCTCCCGCACCTAGCGCATACGGAAGAACTTAGGGCCATTGATTTGGGACATCCTTTGATTCCTGCAGAGAATCGTGTCGACAATTCGATCGAGATGATTCTGCAAGGTCACATCAAATTGATCACAGGATCAAACATGGCCGGAAAATCAACGTTCCTGAGAGCGGTGGGCACCAACCTGGTACTTGCCATGGCGGGTGGAGTGGTGTGTGCCGGGCAATTTTTCTTCAGACCCCGACGCATTTACACAAGCATGCGCACGGCCGATGATCTGGGAGAAGGGGCGAGTACCTTCTATTCTGAATTGGCGAGACTCCAGATGATTATTAAGGCAACCGAAGAAGGACCACCTGTATTGTTCCTGCTGGATGAAATTCTAAAGGGCACCAATAGTGGTGATCGCCATCGCGGCAGTCGGGCTTTGATTGAGCAATTGCTGCGCAATCGAAGTGCTGGATTTGTGGCGACACACGATTTGGCCCTTACCGCAATGGAAGCAGAATCTGATGGGCAGATTGAAAATTGGTACTTTGATGTGGTGATTGAGAACGACCGACTCGCTTTCGACTACCGAATAAAACGAGGAATTTGCGAGAGTTTTAATGCCACTCATCTGATGAAGAAGATGGGAATCGCACTGGATAAGTAGTATTTTGCTGTGGTGAAGTCAATCGATCTTAAATATCTCATTGCGTATCTAGCCCCATTATTGGCTGCATTGGGAATATTATGGGCAGGTTGGTGGTCATACGGCGCGGCCATCCTTTCCTTTGTTGTACTGCCGCTTTATGAGCTGATCAAGCCGCCAACAGGCGCTAACCTCAGCCCTACGGAGAGGAACGCTCGAAGTGTCTCCCGGTATTACGACTGGCTGCTGTATTCTCACGTGCCACTGCTTTTCATTTTAATTGCTGGGAGTATCTATCGAGTGAGCTTTACTCATTTGGAAACCTGGGAGCTGGTGGGTTTGGTGCTTAGCATGGGCGTGACCTTGGGTACTTTTGGGATCAACGTAGCCCATGAACTAGGGCATCGATCTACAGCCTATGAGCAGGCGATGGCGAAGCTGCTACTGTTGCCAAATCTCTACATGCACTTTATCGTTGAGCACAATCGTGGGCACCACCGGTATGTAAGTACACCTCTTGATCCTGCTACAGCACGCTACGGCGAAAACCTTTATTTTTTCTGGATCCGCTCAACAGTTACAGGCTATTTTAGTGCTTGGCGCATCGAAGCAGAGCGGTTGGTCAAGGCCGGCAAGAAAGTAATCTCCGTGCAAAATCAGATGATCGTTTTTACCCTCTTGCAGCTGACTTACCTGGTTCTCATCTTCGCCCTTTGCGGACCGACCGGGTTCTTTTTTGCAGTGGCGATTGCGGTGATGGGTTTCTTACTTCTTGAGTCGATCAACTACGTAGAGCATTACGGACTGGTGCGAAAAATGACCGG
>Ga0209828_1000918_pt1 | contig 27788 bp, 28 predicted proteins | sample MaitaG_FD_187429 | JGI IMG/M metagenome (GOLD analysis project Ga0209828, IMG submission 187429) | Marine algal microbial communities from Maine, USA - Maine_Asex2 metaG (SPAdes) (version 2) | ecosystem: Host-associated > Algae > Red algae > Unclassified | place: Maine, USA | collected 2015-01-05
GGTTCTGAAAGAAGGGCCGCATGAAGATGCTGGCAACAAAGATCAGATTGCTAAGTTGCTACGCTTCTCTTCTACGCATGCTGATGCTGAAAAGCAGGATGTGAACTTAGAAGATTACGTCTCACGGATGCAGGAAGGTCAGGAAAAGATTTACTATGTGACAGCGGATAGCTTTACAGCAGCTAAGAACAGCCCGCACCTTGAAGTATTCCGTTCTAAGGGAATTGAGGTGTTATTGCTGTCTGATCGCGTTGATGAGTGGATGATCAATGGCTTAACTGAGTTTGATGGTAAGTCACTTCAGTCGGTTGCTAAAGGTGAGCTGGATCTGGGTAAGATGGATTCGGAAGAAGACAAAGAAGAGCAAAAGAAGACGGAAGAAGGTGCGCAGCCTATACTGAAGCAGCTGAAAGAAGTGCTTGAAGGTAAGGTTGAAGATGTACGTGTTTCGCATCGTTTGACGACTTCACCGTCTTGTATTGTGTTGAGTGAGCAGGATATGGCGCTGTATATGCAGCAGTTGATGAAGCAGGCGGGTCACGATATGCCGTCTAGTTTGCCGATCCTTGAGATCAACCCAACGCATCCATTGCTGACTAAGATGGAAGCTGAGACGGATGATGAACAGTTTAAAGACTGGGCAAGTATTCTGTTCGATCAGGCTTTATTGGCGGAGGGCGGACAGTTGGAAGATCCTGCTGGGTTCGTTCAGAAGTTGAATACGCTAATCGTTAAGCTGTAATTACAGTTTAACCTTAGCAAAAAAGCCACTTCCGGAGCGATTCGGAAGTGGCTTTTTAGTGTGTGGAGTTCATTGTCTGCTAGGGTATTGGTAACTGGCAACCAATGGACCCTAAGCTGCCTTAAGAAAGATTTTCTTCCTCTAGCTATGACTAAAATGTTTCAGGATAAATTAGCTTTTAGTGTGTCAAAGAGTTCCTGTGATTTAGTAAATATCATACTGATGCTCTCAGTACTACCGATACTAGCCTGCGTTTCAATATCCTGAGCTAATGTCGCAAGCTTAATCGCACCAATGTAGCCACTGCTGGACTTAAGGGTATGTGCAGCAGCTTGAATTGCGGGCGCGTCATTACTTTCAAGTCCGCCTTTTATCTTATCCAGCGCTTCCTGGTTTTCGGAAAAAAACATTTCCAGAAAAGAGGGAAATTCATCTTCAAGTAATTCTTTCATGCCATCGTAGGTTGCAGTATCTACTAATGCTTCCATATCGGTTACTCCTGCGGGGTAACAAGTTATTTTCTCCAGCATAGTTTAGTGAACCGTAATGACAGGTGAATGCATAGTTTTACCAGAAGTGAGTGTTAAGAGATTAATCGTCGATCAGTGAAATAATATCCCAGCCTTTAGTTTTTGCTACCGCAGTTAGCGTTGGATCAGGATCAACAGCGATCGGCGTCTTGACAAGTTCCAGCAGTGGAAGATCGTTATGTGAGTCGCTGTAAAAATAGCTGTCTTCTAAAGTTTCATTGTTTTCTTCAAGCCAAGCGTTTAAGCGAGTTACTTTACCTTCTTTAAACGAAGGTACTCCGTCAATTTCTGTCGTGTACCGGCCATTCTCTATTTTAGGTTCAGTCGCGATTAGGTGGTCAATACCAAAAGCGGTAACAATAGGGCGGGTGACAAAGCTATTGGTGGCCGTGATTACCATTAAGGTGTGGCCCATGGCTTTGTGTTGAGCAATCAGCGCTTTGGATTTATTCGACATGACCTGTTGGATTTGTGTTTCCATAAAATCTGCATGCAACACAGCCAATTCTTCCATACTCTTACTCGATAAAAACTCAAAGCTAAATGCACAGAATTCATGGATATCTAAAGTACCTGCGCTGTATTGTTCGTAGAACGCTTTGTTCTTTTTGGTGTGTTCCACACTATCAATAAGCTGTCTTTCAGCTAAAAATTGCCCCCATCGATAATCGCTGTCGTCACTGAGTAAGGTGTTGTCTAGGTCAAAAAGGGCCATTGTCATGAATAGGTTCTCATTGGAAGTGGTTAAAATTTATACCGATTGTCGTATGCAGCATTAATTAGCACAAAAAAACTCACATTATAGCCGCTAACATTTGCTGATTCATGATAGTTATGAAAAAATCGACCCATAAAGTTAGACAATGGAGAGTGCCTTGATTGACGAAAATGGTTTTAGACCAAACGTAGGCATTATCCTCTCCAACAGTGACGGCAAAGTGTTCTGGGGAAAGCGCATCGGTCAACGATCGTGGCAATTTCCTCAAGGTGGTATTAACAAGGGCGAAACACCTCTGGAAGCAATGTATCGAGAGCTTCATGAAGAGGTAGGTCTTACCGAAGAACAAGTTGAAGTTATGGGCTGCACGGCAAACTGGTTAACATACCGTTTGCCCAAGCATCTAATTCGTCGGCGTTCGATGCCGATTTGTATAGGCCAAAAGCAAGTGTGGTATTTATTGCGGCTGACCTCGGATGACTCCTGTGTCAATTTACGGGCGACTGATGTGCCCGAATTTGATGGTTGGCGTTGGGTTCATTACCATCGGCCAATCAGAGAGGTGGTGTACTTTAAACGTACAGTATACGAAAAGGCTCTGGAAGAGCTCGGACCATTACTGTTTAATGCGGAAGCATGATGTGGATATTGTCAGATCTAGAACGGTCTGACAATTACCATCACTACAATGATTATCAGTGCAAGTGCTGGCGCTTCATTAAACCATCGATACCAGGAATGACTTCGCTTGTTACGACCTTCTCGAAACTGGATCATGATTCTAAAACACCAGAAGTGATAAGCAAATAAAGCAATAATAAATAAAAACTTCACACCAAACCAAACGCTTGCAACCAAATAATTCCAATTCATTACCAGTAGTACGGTTCCAAATATAACCGTTAACAGCGCACCTAGCGTCATAATTCCAAATAGGCGCTTCTCCATCACTTGAAATAACTCAAAGCTAGCCTTGTTTTCATCCATTGCATGGTAGATAAAAAGTCGTGGCAAATAGAATAATCCAGCGAACCACGTCACCATAAAAATAACATGAAATGCTTTGAGCCATAGATACATGGAGCTGACCTTTGAATGCGGTTGGCGGATAGTTTGCGACTAGCGTAGATTGATGCGCTAATCCCCGATATTATATGCCTCAACAATCAACAGTTGCGAATTATTATGAAAAAAATCGGTATTGTAGGAGCGACGGGTTACACCGGCGTTGAATTGCTAAGATTGCTGGCTATGCACAGTGGTGTTGAGGTGAGTGTTGTGACTTCGCGCGGCAATGCAGGGTCGCGTGTTGATGCGATGTTTCCTAACCTTCGTGGCCATTGTGATTGCTTGTTTAGTGACCCTTCGGATGCTGAATTAGGGGATTGTGATCTGGTGTTTTTTGCAACGCCAAATGGTATCGCAATGGAGCACACACCTGAGTTGCTGAAATCAGGCGTCAAAGTCATTGATCTGGCAGCTGATTTTCGTATTAAAGATGTTGATGTTTGGTCGAAGTGGTACGGCATGACACATGCTTGCCCTGAGTTACTCGAAACAGCGGTTTACGGTTTGCCAGAAATTAATCGTGATCAGATTAAGGGTGCTCAGCTGGTGGCTAATCCGGGTTGTTATCCAACGGCAGTGACCTTGGGTTTATTGCCACTGATCGAGACGGGGAAGGTAGATTTGGAAAATTTGATTGCTGATGTTAAATCAGGAATTAGTGGTGCAGGTCGGCAGGGGAAGATCGCCAATATTTACAGTGAAGCTGGTGAAAGTTTTAAAGCGTATGCAACTGCGGGCCATCGCCACCAGCCGGAAATTGCTCAAACACTCTCAGTAGCTGCTGGTGCACCAGTTGATCTGACGTTTAGCCCACATTTATTACCGATCATTCGCGGTATTCACGCAACTTTGTATACTAAAGATGATGGCTTGCTTGATTTGCAAAGCTTGTTTGAGGCGAGATACAAGGATGAGTATTTTGTCGATGTGTTACCAGCGGGCTCTCAGCCTGAAACCCGTTCGGTAAAGGGTAGTAATATGTGCCGTATTGCGATGCATCGGCCAGGCAATGGCAGTCGTGTCATAGTACTGTCAGTGATCGATAATTTAGTTAAGGGCGCGGCCGGTCAGGCTGTACAAAATATGAACTTAATGCTTGGTTTTGATGAAACTGAAGCGCTTCGGCATCCAGCAATGTTGCCATAAATGATGTGACAATAAACAAGAATGAAGATTATCGCTTTAGTACGTAGTGTATTATAGTACTGTTGAGCGTTTCGAATTTGTTACGACTTGAACTAGGGCTAGAGTAAAGGGGGCTAGATATGTTTAAAAAGAAGAATAAAAAAACAGTCGCTGTAAATGCACAGCACAACCGACCTAAGGTCGATGCAATGTTAAACAGGCGTTTGAAAATTGCTGGAGATGTACACTTTTCTGGAATTATTCATGTTGAATGCACGATAGAAGGCGATCTTATCTCAGATGATGAGAGTGGTACCTTGATTTTGAGTGATGCAGGCCACATTAAAGGAAGTGTTAAAGCGTCTAATGTGATGGTGAACGGCCGGATTGACGGTAACGTTTTGGCTAGTAATAAAGTAGAGCTCTACGAAAAGTCGCGCATTAATGGCGATTTGCATTATAATTTGTTGGAAATGGCAGTGGGTGCCGGTGTTAATGGGAAGTTGGTTCACCATGAGCTTTCTGAACAAATTAAAACATCTGAAAGCTCAGGCATAGGCCTGACGACTACGCCACAAGCTAAATTCTCAGTTTAATCGTCTGTTCTTCGTATCATTTGTATGATTGAAGAGTAGAAAAGGATGTTGTGGCGTCTATTTGGCGCAGTTCAATGGAATCAGGAGTAAGTTATGTCAGCACAAACAATGACGGCAGAAGAAATGTCACCACTTAATTTTACGGATGCTGCGGCGGCCAAAGTTAAAACATTGATTGAAGAAGAGAATAATGAAGCGTTGAAACTACGTGTTTTTGTATCTGGCGGCGGTTGTTCAGGCTTTCAGTATGGATTCACGTTTGATGAAAACTTGAATGATGGTGATACATCGGTTGTTAATAGCGGTGTGACGTTGTTAATCGATCCAATGAGTTTCCAATATTTAGTGGGTGCAGATATTGACTATACTGAAGGCTTGGAAGGCGCTCAGTTTGTTATTCGTAATCCAAATGCGACAACGACTTGTGGTTGTGGTTCTTCGTTTAACGTTTAAGCGACTGTCGCGTTACGATCATCACATAATAATGTATTAAAACCCTGCCATTGGCGGGGTTTTGTATTTCAGGGGTGAACCAAATGATTCAACCGATTCATGAATTAGCTCATCGGTGTTTGATGGAGTGTGATCCAGTAAGTAAGGTGACTGCAACGCAGGCACTCTACAGTCAAACTATTGAAAGCAGTGAGCTAAGCAAAGGAAGCGACCTTGAGAAACCAGTTGCAATAGTCATTCCTGGGAAGCCAGAAAAGCCGGAATTAGTTGACCCAAAAGCCGTTAAGCATCGCAAGCTAACGACACCTGAAGGACGCTTGGGCTTAGTGCATGCGGTAGCACATATCGAGTTTAATGCGATTAATCTTGCTTTGGATGCGGTTTATCGTTTTCGAGATATGCCAGATCAATATTATCGTGACTGGTTACTCGTTGCAGCAGAAGAGTCGAAGCACTTTAGTTTGTTACAGGGCCGTTTGGAAGCAATGGGTCATCAATACGGTGACTTACCTGCTCACAATGGACTCTGGGAAATGGCCGTCAAAACGGATCATGACGTACTAACTCGCATGGCATTGGTGCCGCGTGTTCTGGAGGCTAGAGGGTTAGATGTGACTCCCGGTATGATCAAACGACTTGAGCAAGTCGGTGATGTTGAGACCATCGAAATCTTAGAAATCATCTTGCAGGAGGAAATAGGGCATGTTGCAATCGGTTCTCACTGGTTTAGCTATTGTTGTGAAAACAAAGGCTTAGAGCCTGAATCAACGTTTAGAGAACTGCTAAATGAATACATGGGTGGGGGGCTTAGAGGGCCTTTGCATACTGAGGCAAGGCTGCAGGCAGGTTTCAGTGAGGTGGAACTTGAGCAGTTAGTCGCGTTGACTTAAGTTGGCTTTGAACCCTACAAAACTTTAATAAATGCATTAACATCTTACGTTATACTGCGCAGCTGATGCATCGGTAGAATATGAAAAATAAGGTGTTGGAATGAGTAGGGCTCTAGGTTTTTTCTGGTTTTAAGAGAATTGTATAATTGAGTACTAAAAATCAAAAGCTCGGTGTTTCGAGCTACGTTATTGCTTGTTTATTGGTGTTAGGTAGTTACGGGGTTAACGCAGAAACTATTGCTGATAAAGATTCGTTGTCCAATAGACTAAAAGAATTTAACGGACCGGATTCGACCGAAGTTAAAGTGGCTGTGAAGAAAAGCAGTCTTAAGAAGGCAGCACTCAAGAAAAGGATTGTTAAGTCTAAAACAAAGAAAAGAGTGGTTAAGCGTCGTCGCTATAAACGAGCTTGTTACAAGTCTTCTGCATCAACGCTACGCGACAGAGCTGACTCTTTCCAACCAGCTATCAAAAATTCAAGCCGCCGATACGGTGTTAGTGAAGCGTTGATTATTTCAGTGATTACAGCTGAAAGTTGTTTCCACCCTCGTGCGAAGTCTCACATGAATGCGCGTGGCCTCATGCAGTTGATACCCGCGACTGCTAGAAGGTTTGGTGTTAAAAACTCCTATGTGCCTTCGCAGAACATTAAAGGTGGTACGCGCTATCTGAAGTTTTTGTTAAAGAAATTCTCAGGTAATTTGCACCATGTAATTGCAGCTTATAATGCAGGTGAGGGCGCTGTAGATCGTTATTCTGGTATTCCTCCTTATCGTGAAACTAAGGAGTATGTGCGTCGCGTTATGTCGGTTTATCGTCGTCTGCAAGGCTCCAGTGGCTCGACTGTTCAGGTCAAACGTTCTATAGACCGCAATAATTCTATTAATACTGTGCGACCTGCTGTCTATAGAGGCCAAAAACCAGTGAGCATTGCTAGAAGCAGTACTGGAAAAGGTTACTTTATAAAACCGGATTATCAGTGGAAGCGAAAGCCTAGTCGTGCTCGCGTTGCAAAATCATATAACGTGTCGAATAATAGTCAACGTAAAGTGTCAAATAACCGCAAACGTTTTACTTGCCGTGACGTGTCTTCGCAAAAGCTTAGGCGTACCAGTCGTTTGGTCAAGCGTGGGAATACAATGAAGCGTTATTATTCTTCGCAGCAACCACGATCATTATCTTCAATTTCCAAAACAACGGGTGTTGGCTTAAATCTGTTATTGCGGATGAATCGTAGTGCTTCCAGATATATGGTTAAACCAGGTAGTAAAATTTTGGTTTGGCAATGTGCAAACCGCTAGTTCACTGGAAGGTTTAATTCCAGTCGATGATGGTGTATCGTAGCTTGCGTTGAGTGTCTCAGCCACCTACCGCAGGGAGTGATAAATTTCTCTGACGGAACTATTCCCCCGTAATGGGTCAGAAAGAGTGTAGATGCTATGGTTTACACTTCAGTGAGTCAATAATGTACCATCCGAATAAAGTCGATGGATGGTCGGTAATCAAGGAGTGTTGCCCTAATGGGCGGGAACCAAACCGATTTAGAACTAGTCAAACGCGTACAGGCAGGTGATAAATCAGCGTTTGATGTATTGGTTCTTAAATACCAGCAGAAGGTCATCAACTTGGTGAATCGCTACATGCATGATCCACACTTGTCTATGGATGTTGCACAGGAAGCGTTTATCAAGGCGTATCGAGGATTGGCGAACTTTCGTGGTGATAGCGCGTTCTACACGTGGCTGTATCGAATTGCGATTAATACGGCTAAGAATCATTTAGTCTCAAAGAATCGCCGCATGCCGGATAGTGATATTGATGCGCAGGAAGCGGAACAGTATAGCAGCGCTGATGCTTTAAGGGAGTTTGCGACGCCAGAGCATGAGCTGTTAAAGGATGAGATTCATGGGACGGTAATGAATGCGATCAACGCATTGCCGGAGGATTTGAGAGTAGCGATTACATTGCGTGAACTTGAAGCGATGAGTTATGAAGAGATTGCTGAGGCGATGGAGTGTCCGATAGGAACGGTTCGTTCCAGAATTTTCCGGGCCAGAGAAGCGATAGAGAAAGAACTGAAGCCTTTATTGTAGTTGCTTTAATAAAAGGTTTTCAGCTTAAGGGCAAATTGGGTGTAATTATGAGTCATATAACAAAAGAAGAATATCTTTCAGCATTTGTTGATGGAGAAGCGGGGTCTTTTGAGCAACATCGTATCTGTGATCAATTAGCAACAGATGAGGTGATGCGCGACAAATTTTCTAGCTTCTCCTTAATCGGTGAAGCGATAAGAAACAACTCACAGACAGAGGCGAGTATTGCTAGTCCCTCTTTCCTTAGTGGGATACAAGACGCGATCGCAGATGATGAGCCGGTGGTGTTAACTCAGGGAGATTCGACGGTTATTAGCTTGGATGCCGCAAAGGCTAGAAAACGACTATTTCCAAAGCAAGCATTTGGCTACGCAGCTGCTGCCTCAGTGGCTGCAGTTGCAGCGATTAGCTTTCAAAATTATAACTCAACGCAAGAAATGAGTCAGCAGACGACAAGTGCTTCATTAGAAGCAGAGGCTCCTGTGAACAAGGTTCAGGTTAGTTCTATCATTTCTAGCGTAAAGCCGGTTAAGACTAAGCTAGCAAAGACAGCACCTAAAAATGATTATTTCATTACTGCATCATTCAAGGCTCCTGATGCAGAGATGCGGGGCTTGATGAATAAATATGTTGCTCATCATTTGCAGTATGCCAGCTCAAGTACATTAATGCCGCGCGTTAGGGCAGTTAGTTATTCAACGGATTTCTAAGCAATGATAAAAGCAACGGGTGTCGTGTTTGTGGCTTTGTTTTCATCTCAAGTTTTTGCCAACGAAGCAGGCATTAATTTATTATTGAAGATGAATGATGCGTTGCATCGAATGAACTACTCAGGAACTTTGGTTCATATCAAAGGTGATGACGTGAACACGTTGCGTGTTACTCATGAACTGAAAAACGGTGTGGTCACAGAGACGGTGGATAGCTTAAACGGTGATGATCACTCTGCTTCAAGCGAAACTCAAACTTTTAGTTTGGCTAAGGTGCCTCAGTCTGTTGACAGTATGAAGGCTGTTTATTCGTTAGATGTTGGCGCAATGAAAAAAGTGGCCATGCGCAATTGCCAAGTCTTGATCGCCCGACCTAAAGATAAAATGCGTTATCTCCAGAAGTTTTGCTTGGACAAACTGACGGGCCTTCCGCTTGACTATTCACTGATCAACCAAGAGCACAAAGCAGTAGAGCGTTTCACATTTACGGAAGTAAGTATTTCCGAGCCTCGCTCTGAGATATTGGCGAAAGCTGACTCGGCAGGTACGGCTTCACCGCCACAGACAGTGATTGAAGGGCATTCTCCCGAAGCAGGTAATTGGAGTATTACTCAATTACCCAAAGGTTTTTCCTTCGGGCAGCTACCACTAAGTCAGGAGGCTGAAGTCAAAAAAGGTATGGATACTGAGCATTTCATGCTGACCGACGGTTTAAGTTCAGTTTCGGTCTTTATTTCCCCAATTGCTACCACTCAGCCGAAAGTTGCCTCTGCAATCAACTCTGGTGCGTTGAATGTATTGACGTTACAGAAAAATAACCACAGAATCACTCTAGTAGGAGAGGTTCCTAGAAATACTATGCAGAAGATTTTTGATAATCTAATCTATAGCGGTGGTAATTAAAAGCTAGGAATTCATCTCATCAGGGGTAGCTTGTTATGATGATTGAAGAAAAAGCATTAGTTGTTAGTAGTAATGCCCAATATGCTTGGGTTTCTCCACTCCGCTCGGCGGGGTGTTTGGGTTGTCCGTCAGCAGCTAGTTGCTCATCGTCTTTTCTCAATAGTATGTTGAAGCAAAAGTCTGAGCGCACAGTAAAAATTGATAATCTCGACGGTGTTGCAGCAGGGGAACATGTAATTGTCGGTATTCATTCGGTTAATCTGATTTTTAGTTCGATGCTGGCCTACCTTCTGCCGATCCTTTGCCTTATTTTGTTTTCTTTGATTGGTCAATTCTTTTTCTCTGAAATGGTTAGTATCGCATTGGGATTACTTGGGCTTGCCTTTGGTTTTTTTGCGGCTAATAGTACTGCAGCTAATGTTAAGGTCTGCGGCAAACTTGAGCCGATCATGCTTGGTAAAACCGAAGCGGAAGAGAAAGTCGTGGAATTTAATCAAGTTAATAACTTGCTTAGGTTATAATCTATTTAGGCCCATTTCTTGCTGACGGAACTCGGTCGGCTTTTGCCAAAATATGATTTCGGAGAATTATTCCAATGCCTAAAAAGGCAAGTATCCTTAGTTCGTTATTAATAATAATTCTGATGTGTGGATCTGCGGTGGTTTCTGCAAAGGAATTCCCTGATTTTACGGATCTCGTAAAAAAACAAAGCGCGTCTGTCGTCAATATCAGTACAGAGCGAGAAACCCCAAGCCGCTCTAAACTCCCCCCTGGTATCGAAATACCAGAAGGCGGTACTGGAAATGAGGCCTTGGATGAGTTTTTGAAACGCTTTTTTGACTATGGTCAAGAAGATGATGAAAACGGCAACGGTTCACTCGGCTCCGGTTTTATTGTATCAGCAGATGGTTACGTGGTAACCAATCATCATGTTGTCGACGGTGCAGATGAAATCATTGTTAACCTTAGTGATCGACGTGAACTTCCGGCAAAAATAATTGGCACAGATAAGCGAAGCGACCTTGCCTTATTAAAAATTGAGGCAATAGGACTTCCCGCAGCGAGTTTTGGTAGCTCAGATGTTTTGGAGGTTGGTGAGTGGGTCATTGCCATTGGCTCGCCTTTTGGTTTTGATCACAGTGTTACTGCTGGGATCGTTTCTGCTAAAGAACGAAATCTCCCTTCTGAAAGCTATATTCCCTTTATTCAAACCGATGTGGCGATTAATCCCGGTAATTCAGGTGGCCCCTTGTTTAATTTGAAGGGTGAGGTAGTTGGCATTAATTCACAGATTTACAGTCGTACTGGAGGTTTCATGGGCTTGTCGTTTTCGATTCCTGTGGATGTGGCGAAAAATGTAATCGATCAACTGAAAAGCACGGGGGAAGTTAGGAGAGGCTGGCTTGGAGTCTATATTCAAGAAGTGTCTCGTGAGTTAGCGACAACGTTTGGCTTAGATGCACCAATGGGGGCGTTGGTTGCTCAGGTAATGCCAGAAGGCCCAGCAGATGAAATTTTAAAGCCAGGTGATGTGATTTTAGAGTTTGCAGGAAAAACGGTTGAAAGCTCAGCGACATTGCCATTTCATGTTGGCTCTGCGCCTGTGGACAAAGAAGTTGATATTTTAGTTAAGCGAAATGGTTCAAACCTACTCGTTAGTTTGCAACTTGGTGAGCTGAAGAAGCAGGAACCTGTGGAGGAACCTGCGGAGGAAGAAGAGGAAGAGGAGCAGACCTCCGATGTTGTCCTAGGAATGGCCGTTGAAGATATTGATGATGAAATACGTGATTCTGTTGGAATTGATAAGGGTGGAATTTTAGTTCAACGTGTACTAGGTAAAGCAGCGACAAGTGCACTAGTTGAGCGGGGGGATATCATTACTCAATTCGACGGTAAAGTAGTTGAAAATGTACAGGAATTTAAAACCCTGAGTAAGAAAATTTCAAATGATAAAACCATGGCAATTTTAGTGATCAGGGATGGTGCTGCAAGGTTCTTGGCATTTAAACCAGAAAGCAAGCCTGAAAAATAGTGGCATACGAAAACACTCTCATGGTGTATTATCGCGAAGGTTGTCATCTTTGCGATGAGATGGCTGTGCATCTATACAAATTTCAGTCTGAATTTAACTATCAGCTGGAGTGGGTAGATATCGATAAAGATCCCGAACTGAAGCAGCGTTACAACGTCGATATTCCCGTTGTTCGTCATCAGGGCGAAGTGATTTTTTATCATTTTTTTGATGAAGAACAATTAAGATTGACGTTTGCAAATGGCCATAGCTAATCAGAATATCCGCAATTTCTCTATTATTGCTCATATCGACCACGGTAAATCCACACTTTCAGACTGCTTCATTCGCTACTGCGAAGGCTTGAGTGATCGTGAAATGGAAGCTCAGGTTCTAGATACGATGGATATTGAGCGTGAACGCGGTATTACCATTAAAGCGCAAAGTGTCTCTTTGGATTACAAAGCAAGAAACGGCGAAACTTACCACCTCAATTTCATTGATACACCTGGGCATGTAGACTTCTCTTATGAAGTTTCTCGTTCACTTTCAGCGTGTGAAGGTGCGTTGTTAGTGGTTGATGCTTCTCAAGGGGTCGAGGCGCAAAGTGTTGCCAATTGCTACACCGCAATTAATCTTGATTTGGAAGTTGTACCCGTACTAAACAAAATTGATTTGCCAGCAGCTGATCCAGATAGGGTGGCTCAGGAAATTGAAGATGTTATTGGTATTGATGCCACTGATGCGGTGCATTGTAGCGCTAAAGCAGGTATTGGTATTGAAGATCTACTAGAGCAACTGGTTGTAAGAATTCCTCCACCGAGTGGCGAGGTCGACGCGCCGCTCAAAGCCCTGATTATCGATTCTTGGTTTGATAACTACCTAGGTGTGGTTTCACTGGTTCGTGTTGTTCAAGGTTCTGTAGGCAAAAAGCAAAAAATAAAAGCGATGTCTTCCGGTTTAGATTTTCAGGTTGATCGAGTGGGTATTTTTACCCCTAAGTTGAAAGACACTGAAGTTCTCAAGGCGGGAGAGGTTGGTTTTATTATCGCAGGCATCAAAGAGATCGATGCAGCGAAAGTTGGTGATACCTTTACCGATGCTTCCAAACCAGCAGAAGAAGCGTTAGCCGGTTTTCAGGAAGTGCAGCCTCGGGTGTTTGCAGGCATTTTTCCAGTCAGCTCCGATGATTATGAGAACTTGCGGGATGCGTTAAGTAAGCTCAATCTAAATGATGCGTCCCTGAACTATGAGCCTGAAACGTCACAGGCGCTAGGGTTTGGTTTTCGTTGCGGCTTCCTTGGCATGTTGCATATGGAAATTATTCAGGAGCGCCTTGAGCGAGAGTATGATCTTGATTTAATTACCACTGCGCCGACCGTTATTTACGAAGTAGAGAAAACGGATGGCGAAGTTATTAAAATTCACAGTCCTGCACAGTTGCCCCCTGTCACAAAAATTGCGGAGATCCGTGAACCTATTATTCTTGCGAACATATTGGTGCCTCAGGATTATTTGGGTAATGTGATTTCACTGTGTGTTGATAAGCGCGGTGTGCAAAAAAACATGCAGTACATGGGTAAACAGGTAACGCTAACTTACGAGCTGCCGCTCAGTGAAGTCGTTTTAGACTTCTTTGATCGATTGAAATCAGTTAGCCGTGGTTATGCGTCTTTCGAATATGAAATTGATCATTTTCAGGCTGCTAACTTAGTACGCGTTGATGTTTTGATTAATGGCGATAAGGTTGATGCGCTTGCGCTAATTATTCATAAGGATTTTGCTGCGTCCAAAGGTCGTATCCTCGCTGAGAAAATGAAAGAAATTATTCCGCGTCAGATGTTTGATGTGGCGATTCAAGCTTCGATTGGTACTAATATTATTGCTCGAACCAATGTTAAAGCGCTGCGAAAAAATGTAATCGCAAAATGTTACGGCGGCGATATTTCAAGAAAACGTAAGCTGTTGGAAAAACAGAAAAAGGGTAAAAAACGCATGAAGCAAGTAGGTAACGTTGAAATTCCTCAAGAAGCTTTCCTAGCCGTATTAAAGGTGGGTGACTAGACAATGGAAATTTTCTATGGATTGGAATTTTGGCTAGTACTTGTTACATTACTATGTGGTGTTATCTTATTTATTTACCGCTTTGTTATGGGCCGTAAGCGGGCTGAAGCAGAGCCTGTTTTGGTGGATTATGCGCGTTCTTTTTTTCCAGTTCTGATTGTTGTCGTACTGCTCCGGTCGTTTGTAATTGAGCCGTTTCGTATCCCATCGGGGTCAATGATTCCAACCTTGGAAATCGGTGATTTTATCATCGTACAAAAATATGCCTATGGCATACGCCTACCGGTCATCAACAAGAAAATCATTGAGACTGGTGAGCCTGAGCGTGGTGATGTTGTAGTCTTCCGCTACCCCATAGATCCATCAATCAACTTTATTAAGCGATTGATTGGTTTGCCAGGTGACCGTATCGAGTGGACTTCGGATAAAAAGCTTATGATCAATGGTAAGTTGATTGCTGAAGAGACACTGGAGCCTTACCCTTATGATAGCCGGGGCGGTAAAATTCAAGCTGCTCACTTGCGGGAAACTCTGCCGTCTGCTGATGGCGATCATTTTCACAATATTATCCTTGAGCCTGGTATGGGTGCTGCGGGCGAGTGGGTGGTTCCTCAGGGGCATTACTTTATGATGGGTGACAATCGTGATAATAGCAGTGACAGTCGATACTGGGGTTATATGCCTGAGAAGTATTTAGTGGGTAAAGCTGCGCTTGTTTGGATGCATTGGAACTGGCAAACGGGTGGCGATGGATTTAATCCTTCAAGAATTGGTACCTCTTTAAGGTAAGTTTGTAGCGTCGGGATGCATAATCCGAGATATCCGTTTGTCATGTTTGGTTGACAGTTAAGCATCATGAGATCGACAATGAAAGCTCGGATATTTTCTATTCATCAATAAAGAAAAATAATAATGAAAAAAAACGCTAAAAAACAACAAGGCGCCACTCTAATTTCTTGGATGATCGGTATTGCGGTCGGTATTTTGCTCGTTAGTGGCGGATTAAAAATTGGGCCCCATTATTTGGAGTATAATTCGGTAAAGAGCTTTATGAATAATATTGCTGCTGAACCGGGCATCAAAACCAAGAACAATCGTGAGGTTATGTCGCGCGTTGAGAAGTACTTGAACATCAATAGCATGGATGGCCTGAGTAAAGCTTATTATGGGAGTAAAGCCCCAAATTCGAATATTGAAAAGCCATTTAAGCTTATTAAGCTTAAAAAAGGCAATAAGCGCCAATTAGCGGTAAACTACAAGGTTGAAGCCCCTTGGCTTGCTAATATTGCTTTCCTGATGGATTACGAATATCAGGTTGAATTGGGCGAAGAGAAATAAAGTGTAGTCGATATACCGTCGACTACTAACAGGGATGTGGTAATCGATTGGTGTCAAAACTAAACAACTTGCTAGGTAGTGAGTTTCTAAAAACGCCTCACTTTAAGCGCGCGATGACCCATCGTAGCGCTAGTGGCAAGCATAACGAAAGAATGGAGTTCCTAGGCGACAGTATTTTGGGGCTGGTCATTAGTGATGCGTTATATCGACGTCTACCTGAGGCTTCAGAAGGCTACTTAAGTCGTCTGCGTGCCTCGCTAGTTAACGAATCAGTGCTTGCTGAGCTAAGCACTGAGTTAAAGCTAGGTGAGTTGCTTAATTTGGGCACGGGTGAAGTTAAGAGTGGCGGGGTTAACCGTAAATCTATTCTTGCTGATGCCTTAGAGGCCTTAATCGCCAGCGTTTATTTGGAACATGACCTTGAGACAGCCAGTCATTTTGTACTGACACTGTTCGAATCTCGCCTCAAAACATTACCTCAAGAAGACGAGCTCAAAGACCCCAAAAGTCGCTTGCAGGAATGTCTCCAGTCGAAAGGCTATGATATACCCGCCTATAAGCTAATCAGTGCAACCGGTGATGCGCATCGTCAGACGTTTACTGCTGAGTGCAAAATTGCCAGTTTAAACATCACCACTCAAGGCGTCGCTACTAGTCGCCGTCGAGCAGAGCAAATTTCAGCCGCTTCGGCTTATCAAAAGGTAGTTTCTCATGAATAAGCGATGTGGCTATGTGTCAATCATTGGCCGTCCAAATGTAGGCAAATCAACATTACTCAATTTATTGGTCGGTTACAAAATCTCAGCGATCGCTAATAAACCACAGACCACCCGCACCAACGTTCGCGGTATCGTCACTAAAGATAACTACCAGCTTATTTTTACTGATACACCGGGTATCCATCAGCAAGCTAAAAACCTTTTGAACATGACACTGAATAGCGAGGCAGTTGCTGCGTTAGAAGATGTCGATGCTGTTGTGATGATTGTTGAAGCGTTGAAGTGGACAGACGAAGATGAGTTAGCGTTAAAGCGTTTGAAGCATGTTAAGTCGCCTGTGTATCTGCTGGTTAATAAAGTAGATCGAGTGCAACCTAAAAACCGTTTATTCCCTTATTTAGAAAAAGTCTCGGCTAAGTATAACTTTAAAGAAATTATTCCAGGATCAGCTACTAGCGAAATCAATATCGACCGCTTGTTGGAAGTGTTAGTGGAGAGCGCACCGGAAGGCGATTGGGCCTATGATGAGGACAGCATTACCGATCAATCCGTACGTTTTCTTTGCGCCGAATTTATTCGTGAGCAGCTGGTGTTAAATTTACATCAGGAGCTGCCGTACTTCACTGCGGTACATATCGAACGCTACGAAGAAACGCCTAAGCATGTGGAAATTGATGCAGTTATTTGGGTAGCTAGAGAAAGTCAAAAAGGCATTATTATCGGTAAAAAAGGCGAGACATTGAAGAGAATTGGCACGGATGCGCGCCGCTCGATAGAGGAGTTTCTGGATAAGAAGGTCGTCATTAAACAATGGGTTAAGGTTGAAGAGGAGTGGCAAAATAACCCACGCCATTTGCAAGAGCTCGGAATCATGTCCAACCGCTAATGCAGTCGTCCATGGGGTACATCTTACGCACGAGGCCCCATACTGAGGCGAGTATTCTAGTGGATCTCTTTACCAAAGATATAGGACGAATGACCTGTATTACACGTCCAGCGAAACTGCGTGGTAAGGTGCAGAAGGGGCATTTGCAGGCTTTTCGTCTATTGCAATTACACTGGGCCGGTCGATCTGAACTGAGTCGCTTAACGCAAACGGATGAGAGACTTAGACATCGCATTCCAGCGAAAAATTTGTTATTCGGTTTGTACCTCAACGAGTTATTGCTGAAACTGGTTCAAACGCATTCGCCACTTGATGTGCTATTCACAACCTATCAACACACACTGCAATTACTCTGCGACTCTGAGTTGCCGATGGTTGTTGTTATGCAGTTTGAACTGGCTCTGCTTAGTGATTTAGGGCATATGCCGGATTTGTGGCTTGAAGATGGGCAGGGTGAGGCCATCGTTGCCGAAACAGTCTATGCTTATGGCCTCAATGTCGGTTTATATGCCAAGTCTTCAACAGACTACAATCAAGGTGCTGTGCCTATTTCTGGTCACTTGTTGATTGCTTTGAGGCAGCCTGAAACGATGAATTTAGAGCAGTATCAAGCGCTACGTAGCTTCCTCGACACGCTTTGGATGCAGATCGTGCGTAAACCCTTCAATTCCCGCAAGTTATTACGTTTTTAGAAGCAATAATCCCAGTATTACCTCTGGCATTTTCTGCTAAACAAGCGATAATCAGTGAATCTCAAAAGTACTGATAGAGAGTAAGCACAATGATTGTGGGCATCGGAATAGACTTGGTGAAGGTGTCGCGCATAGCCTCTGTATTGGAGCGACATGGTCAACGTTTTGTTGAGCGTATCCTGCACCCCAATGAATTGCTAATTTACCAGAACCACAGTCAACCTTTGGCTTACTTTGCTAAACGTTACGCGGCTAAAGAAGCATTGTCAAAAGCGCTGGGCACAGGCATCGCTAAAGGGGTTAACTTTAACGAGATTGAAACCCAGCTAAATGAACTGGGTAGACCGCATTTAATTTTACACGCCACTACATTAGATAAAGCGAACGAACTTGGCGTTAAACATTTATTTATATCACTTTCGGATGAGCAGGATTATGCAATCGCGAACGTGGTTTTAGAAGGCTAGCGTATGAGTTATCAATCGATTGAGAGTTTAGTGGGCAATACGCCATTAGTTCGTTTGCAGCGAATCCCCGGCAACACTTCCAATACTTTGCTGGTTAAGCTGGAAGGGAATAATCCTGGCGGTTCGGTAAAAGACAGGGCGGCGCTTAGCATGATTAAACATGCTGAAGCGCGTGGTCAGATTAAATCTGGCGATAGCTTAATAGAAGCAACTAGCGGTAACACGGGGATCGCTTTAGCCATGGTGGCGGCGATTCGAGGTTATAAGATGAAGCTGTTAATGTCAGAAAGCATGAGTGAAGAGAGGCGCGCTTCGATGAAAGCTTATGGTGCTGAAATTATTTCAGTATCTGCTGAGCTAGGCATTGAAGGCGCGCGCGATCTTGCGTTAGAGATGCAAGATAAGGGCGAAGGTGTGGTGCTGAATCAATTTGCTAATGCCGATAATCCACGTGCACACTATGAATCAACCGGCCCAGAAATTTGGCGAGATACAGCCGGTGAAATTACTCACTTTGTAAGTTCAATGGGGACGACCGGTACTATCATGGGAACGTCGCGTTTTCTTAAAGAGCAAAATGTTGATGTGCAAATAGTGGGTGTACAGCCGGCTGGAGAAGATGATTCTATCCCAGGGATTCGCCGCTGGCCAAAGGAGTACTTACCTGAGATATTTGATGCTAAGCGCGTTGACCAAATAATTGATGTGACGCAGCCAGAGGCTGAAATTATGATGCGTCGTCTAGCGGTAGAAGAGGGTATTTTCTGCGGTGTTTCTTCAGGCGGTGGAGTTGTGGCCGCATTAAAACTCTCACAACAGGTCGAAAACGCTACGATCGTTAGTATTATCTGTGATCGGGGTGACCGCTATATTTCAACCGGGGTTTTTCCTTCGTGAGCGTTGTTTCTATGAGAAACGAAGTCGCTATTAGTATTACCACCGTTCCTGACATAGCCGCGTTAAAGGTGATTCACCAGCTTGACGGGCTTTCCGATAAGGGGGTGCTGAGTGCTGTGCTGCATTTGCATAATCAACGAACTGGCAGCAGAGCGTTGCCACTTTACCAGCAGCAGCTTGTTTCGCTGGCTGTGATCAAGTGTTCAGAGGCCGAAGAAATATCAATACATTGTTTTGGAGCAGTGCACGGTGAAGCCAATTTATTGAAGCAACTTGATGAATTGATTGGCAGCAATAGTAAGTTGATCGCTTGGGAGTTGAATGCTCATGATCTGCCGCTAATTAACTATCGTTTGCTCAAGCACTGTATCGTTAGTGAGAACATTAATAATGCGCCAACCGTTGATCTGAGATCAGAGTTGGCTAATGGTGAAGAGTCAGCAAGTGCTGATCTGGCAGGTTTATCAAGCAGCTTAGATTTGCCTGAGTTACTCGAAATGGATCAGCAGGAAACCATCAGTTACTTCTTAGAAAAACAGCTAGATAAAGTCCATAGTGCGACTCAAACCCGAGCAATGAACAGTTATCTAATTTACCTACGGAATCAATTGATACACGCTAAGTTATCTACCAATGAATACCAATCAATCTGTAAGTCATTACGAGAAGCATAAATTTTATGACTGAGACTTTACCCCTACAAGATTATACTGAGAAAGCGTATCTGGAATACTCCATGTACGTTATTTTGGATCGCGCCTTGCCACATATTGGGGATGGCCTAAAGCCGGTACAACGCAGAATTGTCTACGCTATGTCCGAGCTTGGCTTGTCATCGCTATCTAAGCACAAGAAATCAGCGAGAACTGTTGGTGACGTGTTGGGTAAGTTCCACCCGCATGGTGACAGTGCTTGTTACGAAGCCATGGTATTGATGGCACAGCCGTTTTCATATCGCTACCCGCTGGTTGACGGGCAGGGTAACTGGGGCTCGTCAGATGATCCAAAATCCTTTGCTGCGATGCGTTACACCGAGTCTCGTTTAACGGCTTATGCCAAAGTTCTATTGCAAGAATTGGGGCAAGGAACAGTTGATTGGAATCCTAATTTTGACGGAACGCTTAATGAGCCTGCGCTATTGCCAGCACGCCTACCAAACGTATTGTTAAATGGTGGTTCGGGTATCGCGGTCGGTATGGCAACTGATATCCCGCCGCATAACTTGCGTGAAGTGGTAAAAGCTTGCTTGCACCTATTGGACAAGCCCGAAGCTGATCTCAAAGTGCTGTCTAGGTTTATAAAAGGGCCGGATTACCCAACGGCTGCAGAAATCATCAGTTCACCTGATGATATCAAGAAGATGTATGAGACGGGTTCGGGTAGTGTCCGTATGCGTGCGGTTTGGCACAAAGAAGATGCCGATATCGTTATTACCGATTTGCCTTATCAAACTTCGGGTAATAAGGTTTTGGAGCAAGTTGCTCAGCAAATGCGCGCTAAGAAACTACCGATGGTGTCTGATCTTCGCGATGAATCTGATCATGAGAACCCAACTCGCTTAGTGGTAACGCCACGCTCAAATCGTATTGATATGAACCAGTTGATGCTGCATTTATTTGCTAGCACCGATCTGGAGCGCAGCTACCGCGTTAATATGAATATGATCGGGCTTGATGGTCGTCCTAAAGTCAGAAACCTTCGTGAGACGCTGGTTGAATGGCTAGAGTTCCGCCGACAAACTGTCACCAAACGCCTGGAATGGCGCTTAGCCAAAGTGCTAGATCGTTTACACATTTTGGAAGGTTTATTAATTGCTTATCTTAATATCGATGAAGTGATTATGATCATTCGTGAAGAGGACGAGCCAAAGCCGGTGATGATGGCTCGCTTCAATATTTCAGATACTCAAGCAGAAGCAATTCTAAATCTCCGCCTGCGCAACCTAGCGAAGCTGGAAGAGTTTACCTTACGCGCTGAGCAAGATGAATTGGAAGAAGAGCGTGAATATCTTGAAAGCTTACTGAATTCGCCAGAGCTACTATCGAATCTTATTCGTGATGAGTTGAAGCAAGATGCCGAAACTTACGGTGATAAGCGCCGTTCGCCAATTATGCAGCGTGAGGCAGCGCATCAGCTAGATCAGTCGGAGCTAATGCCAAGCGAGCCTATTACCGTTGTTCTGTCAAAAATGGGCTGGATAAGAGCCGCCAAGGGTCATGATATTGATGCTGAAGCATTGAGCTATAAGACAGGGGATGAATTTCTGTCTTCAGCGCAAGGTCGATCCAATCAGCAAGTGATACTGATGGATAGCACAGGGCGCAGCTACTCGTTAGCAGCTCATAACTTACCCTCTGCGAGAGGTCAGGGCGACCCATTGAGTAGCCACTTCACGCCGCCAGCCAATGCTGTTTTTGCTAAGGCACTAATGGCTGCTGATAAGCAATTTCTGTTGATGTCCAGTTCTTGGGGCTATGGATTCATCTGCCAGTTCAGTGGCTTAGTGAGTAACGCCAAAAAAGGAAAAGCGATTGTTACGTTAAGCAATGGCGGGCAGTTGCTTACACCAAGTCCGATTGATTCAATTGAAACGAGCTATTTGGCAGCGGTAACATCTGAAGGTTATTTGTTGCTGGTTAAAGCTGAAGATATTCCACAGTTAGCTCGGGGTAAAGGCAATAAAGTCATTAACGTGCCGACTTCGAAGCTAAAGTCAGGCGATGAGCATGTCGTGTCGATTGTTGCACTCAGTGGTGAGATGAAGCTTATTGTCCATGCTGGAAAGCAGCATAAACTGATTAAGGGTGATGAGCTTCAAGAATATCTTGGTGAGCGCGGTAAGCGAGGTAAGTTACTGCCAAAGGGCTACCGAAATGTTTCTCGATTAGAAGTTCAGGATTAAACAGAAATGGATATTGTCTACATTCGAGATCTTCGAGTTGATGCGTGTATCGGTATATATGATTGGGAACGCAGAATTCGCCAGCAAATAAAACTCGATATTGAAATGGGCTGGGATAACCGACCGGCTGCCAAAACCGACGATATCCAATACACGCTCAATTACAAAGAGTCCGCTGAGCTGGTGACTGAGTTTGTAACTAATAGCCAGTTTGAATTAGTTGAAACCTTAGCCGAGCGAATTGCGGAATTACTGCTGGATAAAATGAAACTGCCTTGGGTCAAAGTGAGTCTGGGTAAACCCGTTGCCGTGAATGGTGCCAGTGAGGTTGGTGTGATCATCGAAAGACGCGCTGAGAATATAATGACATGACAAAAGTATTTATAGATATAGGCAGCAATATTGATCGTGAGGTCAATATCTGTGCTTGTATCGCGCAGCTTCGTGAGGACTTTCCAGATATTGTATTCTCTAAGCCTTATGAGTCTTTTTCAGAAGGCTTTGAGGGGGCTGATTTTATAAATATGTCAGCGGGCTTTGAAACCGAACTCAGTTTTCAAGAAACCCTCGATTATTTAAAAGCGATTGAAATAAAGCAGAAGCGTACTCGCGACGGGGCTAAGTTTGGCTCGCGAACTCTAGATGTGGATATTCTATTGTTTGGTGATGCGATCTTAAAGCCGGATAGGGATGTTCCTCGGGCTGAAATCCTAAAATACCCCTTCGTACTATTCCCTTTAGAAGAAATAGCCGCTGATGTGATTCATCCAGAATTTGACAAAACAATTGCCGAGCTTGTTGCTGAAACCAAGCTCAATAAAAAAAGTATCTGGAAGACGACGCTAACCTGCTCGAATACAATCGACTAATAAATACTTGAACCTCATCCCAACAGCCCTGATTGATTAAGAGTAATTTTAAAAGCCTAACCAGTATTGTTGTAAATCTAATCTTCGATCCAACGTATATCTGCACCCAAGCTTTGTAATTTCTCAATAAAATCAGGGTGTGCTCGCGCAATAGGGCTTGCCTTTTTAACGACAGACTTCCCCGGTATTTGCAAAGCCGCTATTACCAAGCCGAGAACAACTCGAATGATATAAGGGGCTTCTACGGTTGCTGGGCGCAACTTACCAGAACCGATCATAACTAGCCTATGTGGGTCTGAAAGATGCACTCGTGCGCCAAATTTCTGAAGCTCTGAAGACCAAAATAGCGCCCCTTCATAGACCTTATTCCAATACAAAACTTCGCCTTCAGACTGAATCGAAGCACCTATTATTTGTGGCAAAATATCCGCTGGGAAATAAGGCCAAGGCGCAGCTTCAACCTTTGTAATTACTTCGGGCGTAAAGTTTTTCTGAACGCGAAAACTGCTTGGGCCAGTGACCAAGCCTGATTCTGTTATCGATACATTAAGTCCAATCTTCTGAAACTGCCTAACGATTAGCGTCATTTCTGATGATATATGCGTTTCAATATTAAGGATGCCGCCAGTAGACGCGCCAATCGCCGCATAAGTCGCCGCTTCATGATGGTCATCCGGTACACGGCAGTTAGCACCTGAAAGCTTTTCTACCCCTTCAACGGTTAAGATTGAAGTCCCTATCCCAGAAATCTTGGCTCCCATCGACGTCAGGTAGTCGCAAAAACTTTTTACATGCGGTTCGCAAGCAGCATTGGTTAGTGTTGATTTTCCTTTAGCGACAACAGCAGCCATCAGAAAAGTTTCGGTTGCCGTAACTGACTGATAATCCAACCAAACGTCTGCGCCTTTAAAACCATCAAGGCAAGTGATTACGCACTTTTGACCGTTATAGGCGATATCGCATCCAAAGCGTGTTAATACTTCCAAATGCGGGTCAATTTCTCTAACCCCTAACGCACACCCTTTAGCATCTTGATCAAATTCAAACCGGCCCGTTCTATGTATAATCGGCGAGAATAACAATACTGCCGAACGAATTCCCACTGGAATCAGAGATGAGCTGATATCAGTGATGTCACTTAAGTGATTTATTTTAATAGTGCTATCATCTTGAAAAACATCCGATCCGATGCTTTTGAACATGCTAAGAATTTTTAACCCATCCGATATTTTGGGTACATTTGAAATCTCAATCGGCTCGCTGGATAAAAGGCTGCCACAGACCATGGGAAGTAGGGCATTCTTATTTCCAGATATAGTAATTCGTCCGGAAAGGGGCTTACCGCCAAGGATCTCAATATTCGTCATTTGAATTTGCTCTTAATATGGTTTTTGCTCATTTGATAATACCAATTTTCGATGAAAAGTCATCGCTGTCAAAATAATGTCTAGCACGGCTTTAGTAAACAGGAGCCATGAATGATAGTCTAAATGTCTCTAATTAAAGCCAACATCTGATCAGCCTTCATGCTGCCACTCATATCACTACCTTCCAACAGACTATCCGCCAAATCACGCTTTTGCTGATGCAGCTTAATAATCTTCTCTTCAATCGTATTTTTAGCCACCAATCGATAAATCGTCACCGGACGCGTCTGTCCAATACGATGCGCACGATCCGACGCCTGATCTTCAACCGCAGGATTCCACCAAGGATCCATATGTACAACGTAGTCCGCCGCAGTCAGGTTCAAACCTGAACCACCCGCTTTAAGACTAATTAAGAACACATCGCCTTTACCCGCCTGAAACGCATCGACCCGCTCTTTACGCTTCGCCATGCTGGTGCTGCCATCAAGGTACTGATAAGAAATTCCAGCCTTGTCTAAATGCTCACGAATCAGTGACAGATGTTTCACAAACTGACTAAATACCAGCGCCTTATGATTATTTTCTAATAAATCATCAATCAACGTAGCAAACTGCTCAAGCTTGCTGCTTGGCAAAGTGGTTTCAGGCATCACAAGGCGAGGATTACAGCTAGCCAAACGCAAACGTGTGATCGCTGCTAATACTTGCAAGTGACCCGCTTCCTTCTCTGATTTTTGTCCCGGTTCAAGATCTTCAATCGCCTGTAAACGCACAGCTTCATAAAGCGAACGCTCGCCTTCACTAAGCGGCACTTCCAACGTGATTTCAGTACGCGGAGGCAACTCACTCAACACCTGAGACTTATTTCGGCGCAGCATAAACGGCTGGATCAACGACTTCAGTGCAAGCCTTGCGCCTTCACTTTTATCGCGCTCAATTGGAATCATAAACCGCTTCATAAACTGATCCTGACTGTGTAGCAGTCCAGGGTTTAGAAAGCGGAATAAGCTCCAAAGCTCCCCCAAATGATTCTCAATGGGCGTACCCGTTGTGACTAAACGAAAATCAGATTTCAGTTGGTGTGCCGTACGAGTACGCTTAGCACCAACATTTTTAATAGCCTGTGCCTCATCGAGCACTATACTTGTCCACTCCATCTTAATAAACTTTTCAGCGTCTTGTTGGAGTAGGCCATAACTACAAATAACGACATCATTTGGCCCCGCACTACCCAAAATAGCGTCACGCTCTTTTCCGCGGTAAAAAATCGGATTCAGCGTTGGTGCAAATTTTTCTGTTTCACTCATCCAGTTATTACAGACGGATGTTGGTGCTACAACTAGCGTTGGACCCTGAGAAGTGCGTTGCAGAATCAGTGCTAAGGTTTGAATGGTTTTACCCAAACCCATATCATCCGCTAGACACGCACCTACACCCCATTCGGCAAGGCGGCACAGCCATTGATAACCTTCCAGCTGATAATCACGCAGCTCTGTTTCTAGTGTGACGGGTACGTCTGGAGCAAAGTCTTGCAGAGATTCAAGTTTCGCAAGATGCGCAATCCATTCATCATCAACCGTGCGTTCACCAAGGTCTTGAGTTAAGTCATCCAAAGCTAGTGCAGCTAGTCGACTGATACGCATTTCACCATCATGCTCTTCAGAAAGGCTGTGAAGCGCGCTAAGTTTCTTCTGTAACTGTTTGGTTAGCGCAACATATTCACCATCGCCTAACTCAATAAATCGCCCCGCCCCATTTTTTGACAGATCCATAATCTGACGCAGTGTTAGCACTAAATCGTCATTTACTTGAAGCGAGCCGTCGAGTTGAAACCAATCATCTGATTTGTTGATATTCAAGCGCATGCTGCTGCTATCTACACGAGACTCTACACGAAGCGCTTCGCCTTCTGGCCAAGCAACGACCACTTCATTTTCTAATTCGCGTAGTTGCTCCAAAAGCTCCAAGCAGTTTTGCGGATCCTCAATGACAAATTCATCGTCATAATCATCTTCGTCAAGCGTGTCGAGCACTGAGTATTGAAGGATATCGCGCTGCTTTTGCGCCTCTTCAACTAAATCACGCTTAGTTTGATATTTTTTACCATAGTGTTCGGTGACTAGTTTTTGACGGCCCTGACCCGGTGGGTATAACGGCCCAAACATGCCGAATGGTTTTACTCTAAGCGTCGCACGCAAACCTTCACCATAAGGCAATAAATTGGCATGAATTCGCGTATCTGCTTCAACCGGTTCAGCGTCCACCACACCTTCTAAATCAGACTGAATGCTGATCATGGGTGCAAGTGAACTAAGTGTTTCGCGCAGTTGCGCTTCTGCCTCACGAGGTATCAATAAGCCTTGAGCTAGAATGTCATGAAGGCGCATCACCTGCTCATTTTTGCGATACACGCAAAGACGCGTCGGCGTTTCTTTTTGCAATACGAACTGATCCGTTGCTTTACTAGCAAATACTGGCGGATAGAAACTGATGCGCAGCTTTTCACCTTCCTCATTCACCAATAGCTCAAACTCACCTGATACCACTTCCAGTGCAGTGAAACGGGACTGATCCCAATACAAAGCAGGGTGGTTAACCAAGATAGGCCAAGCCGCATTCATATCAATAAAGCAGGGCGCTGGCGAGCCAGATTGGAAGTCATAGCCTGGTTTATGTTGAATCAGATTGCACAGCTCGATGTCTTTATCAGTGAGATTGCTTAACTCGGTGTATTCCAATTTAAGGCGACTTAACGATAAATTACGCCCTTTAGACCAGCCGCCGCTCGCTTTACGTTTCTGCATTTTGGGCGACAGGCTATAGCTTTCATAGGTATCAACTTCCAGCAGCCAGATCAGTCGTTCTTCACTGTGTCTAACGGCCTGAACCTGATGCCCAGCCAGCATATTCAACGCATCTAATGCACGCTCCCACTTTGCCTTGGGTTGGACTAGAGCGAATAACGTCTTGCTGCCAACTAGCCCGTGAAGTTTTAAAGCTATTGCAGCAAAATCATCCTTAGCTTCAGGTCTACCTAAAAAGGCGAGCGCCTGAGCATATTCCGCGGCTAGCCAGTTGTAATTAGCTTCGCTGGCTTTGGCGTAACGTTCTTCAATGGTTTCAATGAGTGCATCTTCAGGTTGCTGCCCTAACCAGTAATTCAACAAGCAAATTAAGACTAAATCTAACTGACCTTGTTCTGTTATTTCTTCTTCAGGGAGTTTGACGCTAAATACGCCAGTAGCCAGTGACTCTATATATTGCTGTAGCAGCACATGCGATGAGGAGTGCTGCTGGCGCGATAACACCAGCTGAGCCGTTTGCGCATGCTTCGGTTGTGAGCTATTTACCATGGCTAGCAGCGGCAGTGCCGTTAGCTCATGATCGGTCATCAAGACATTTAGGATAGCAGAATCAGATTGCTCAGCTAATACGTTGACGGCTGTTTCAGCATCTTCATTAATCAATCGTTTAATGCTCTCAACTAATAATTGCGTGTAGGTAAGAGCGTCAGCGTTTTCAGTGTCGATAGTCTCAGGCAGCGCGATGGCATCAAGTTGACCTGTCAGTAGACAATACAGCGTACGCGTCTCCAGCATCGGAGCGCTGTCATTAGCACTAGAAGCATTACCATCTGCTTGCTGCTGAGTCATTTCCCACAGCGGTTGCAGGTTTTGCAGTTTCTGCATGCCGCTGTGCGCAAGATCTTTAAACGCATCTGCTAATATTTCAGGCTGCAATACAC